>SDBT01012431.1_pt1 | contig 13672 bp, 7 predicted proteins | sample 2277101 | NCBI WGS metagenome assembly SDBT01 (sample SAMN10404973, study PRJNA504765) | marine sediment metagenome | isolation source: marine sediment core GS10_PC15, 103 cmbsf | place: Arctic Ocean: Southern Knipovich Ridge | collected 2010
CCATTTTCTCCAACCAGCCGGGCAAATTGCAACGTATGCGCCACACTTGACCCGGCCTCATCTACTAATATCAATGCAGCTTACCGTGCTATTGTAGTCAAAGGCATAGACAAGAACAATCACTGGTTCATCCTGGACGTGCGATACGGCCGTTGGGATGCAGTTGAGGTTATAGATCAGATGTTCGATGTAGTTTCGATATGGCGGCCGAGCGAGTTCGGCATAGAACGCGGCGCGTTCCCACACCGGCACCAATAGCTTGTCGCCGGCGGCAGCCTGCCGCACCGGCCCCACGAGCAGCACAAAGGTGATAATGAAGCAGTTTCGCATTCTCAGGCCCGCCATTGCCGCTGGTGATCTTGATTTGGACTTTATACGTTAGACACGCCAGACCGGAAAATCTTTGCGCTGTGATCAAAAAAACCGCTTGGCGAAGATAAACGGAACCCGCCGGGCCGCCGAACCGGCGTCAAGGCAGGTGATCCTTTCTCAGGTTGCGATGCTTCCGGGGTCGAGCCTACGGTGTTTTGCCGGCGGGAGTACCGGGATTTTGGGCGCCCTTTATTCTCTTGAGCCATTCTTCGATCTCCCTCCCTGCCGGTCCGATCTTCTTGGCCTTCGTCATGTCGCGCGCGGCTTTGTCGTACTTGCGCTGGCCATACCTGGCAAGGCTTCGGTTGTAATAAGCATCCAGCAGGTTGGGGCGCAACTTTATCGCCTTACTGGCATCGGTAATCGCCTCAGCGTAGTTCTTCATGAGATAGTGGGCACTGGAACGGGCCAGGTAGAAACGGACCTCGCTGGATTTCAGTTTGATAGCCCGATTGAAGTACTTCAGTGCTTGCTGATAGTTCTTCGCGCGCAGGTCTGCCCGGCGCTTGTACCGCCGGTCGTAGAACGCCTTATGAGTGGCCATCAGACCCGAGTGCAACTGCTGATAAGCTTCGTTACTTTTGCTCAGATAACCCGCTGTGGCCTCGCACCATCCGGCACTTGTCCGGTTGCCGCGCTTGGGTCTCAGAAGCCACACTTCGTCATCGCAAGGGTCCCCAAGCATCGTTGTTGCCCCAAGTCCCTTCAGGCATCGATTTCCACGAACCAGACTGCCGTCAGGATAGTAGCGCAAGGGAAACTGTGTCGGGTCCCCCGTGAAGCTGAGTTGGACGGTCTCCCCTTTGGCCTCGAGGTAATATGAGGCCTTCCCCGTCGGCGAGACTTTGCGCCAGTTGAGACTGCCCAGACGGACCCCGTCTCTGATCTCTGTCGTGTCGATGTCCGGGGGCAAGGCTGCCGATGCCAATGGCTTGCGGTGCCCATCGTATACGACCACTCTGGTGCCGGCAATCTCAATCTTTGTTTTTTGCCTGCTTGGTGCTCGGAGGCGGCGTTTTTCACGCAATCCGCAGAACGACAGACTGTCAAGCTCCAGCTTCCGCATTTCAAAGATACCCCACTGTCTTGGCGGGACCGGGTCTTCCCGTGCTATCTCCGAACCGGTTATGGCCGCCAGTTTCATCTGGCGCTCTTTGAGCCCTTTGACCATTCGTTTGGCGCGCCACCAAGTGGAGTACCGGGCCCGGGCCGCGGGCGAGAGCTTGCGCAGGTCCAGGTGTTCGGGATAGTTGTCGGCCCCAATTCTGGCCTTAAGAAGCGCTATAGCCTGATTGTTCAACTTCTCCGCTTTCGGTGCTTCACCGTGCTCGGCCAGTCCCTCAATCCAGTAATCGAAGCCCCAATACCATTCCACCAGCACGTGCAGTTTGTCGTCGGCAAGCATCGGTGCAAGAATCAATTGCCCATAGCGTTGAAGTTCCTCTTTGTCTCGGCGAATTGCGTGAAGCGCGATCTCCACGCCTTCGCGCGGGAAGACATATTGGGCTAGCGCGTGGACTGGGTGCTCGATTGGAAAGAACTTCGTGAAACATTCAAGGACCTGCCGCGCATAAGGCCTGGCTCCACTTGTCCCCCGCATTCGGCGCAATAGCGCTTCGCTGGCCGCCAGACGAATAATCGGGGACTGCTGCTTAGAGGCCCATTCCAGCCGTTTGGCTTCAACCAGATCAGCCCCTGGCTCTTTGAACCTTCCCTGCCAGTCACGGAACCAGTAGTCAAAACGGTGGAACCACCGGACGGCGCGGGCCAGCGACAGTTCAAACTCCCAGGTTCCTGCTTGGTCTTTATCTTGCCCCTGCTCAAATGGATTCGATGCCAGTGCCGCGAATTGCTGATCAAGCAATCGCTGCCATTCCTCCGGATCTTCAGTCCAATACTTGCAGTAGCGAATCTGGCTGGCTACCGAATGATAAGTCAGGCGTTTTTCTTTGTTCTTTGCCGCCTGGTAGCGAGCCAGGATTCGAGCCGCGGCATCCCGGTGCAGACGCTGGAGTTCAAGCCATTCCGGCCATCCTTCGGCGCTGCGCAGCGCCACGTCTCGCAGGCAAGTGTTCGAACACTGCCGGATGAATGAATGTGTCGGCATAGGCTTGCCCGGCGCCAACGAACGCGACTGCAAAACAAAGTGTCGCTTTCCCAGTTTCAGTACGTCCGGCAGCAGTTCTTCCCTCCATGGGAGGTCGTCATAGCCCTTCTTCCGCTTACCCCGGCGGCCGTAGTAATAGACGAACTCACTCAGAATGTATTCCGCCTTGTCGCGGATTTCGGCAGAATCATCAAGACTCAAGGCGGCGTCAACGCCCGAGAGTGCTGCCGGGAAGTCGCCTTGCCGGATGCTGCTTCTGGCTTCTTCCAGAAAGATGTCCGCCTCAACCAGCGACGGCAGGGGCACGGGCTTTACGGCTCCCATTTTGAGTCTCTTGGCGATCAACTCAAGCACACCCCGGCGCATCCTCTGGACGTCGGTCGAGTCGGCGCTGAACGATTCCTTGGTCCGTTGGCCGCCGCGGTACGTCTTCAGGAGCACGGTAAGCTTCAGTTCCTGCTTGTCTTTCGACGGCGTCAGACGTACGCCGAAGAGCAAGGCGGACGGGAACATATTCAGATCGGCGCCGGTCAACGCTTCCTCGCGCGCCAGGACCGACACGCCGCGCCGCTCGAGGACCACTACCTTCGGCAGCTGCGACAAGTCGTTGAGTACCAGCGCCTCCAGCGCACTGCCCAGCCCCTTGAAGCGCCAGCCCCCCTTGCTGACCCTGAATCCGGCCGAGCTGATGTAGTGTCGGCCCTTGGCCCCGGCGTTGGCCTTCTGCACCGCGTTACGGACCATGTTAACGACAAGCTGGATTTCCGCACCCAGCGTAGTCTCCGCCATGATGGTCGAACACAGGACGACTCCGGTCACGCCCTCTACTGCGCTGATCCGGTAGATTGGGCTTGGTTTGTCAACTGCGCGCAGAAGTTTGGCCTCCGGCAGCTTGGTGGTGAGATCAACTCGCTCCTTTTCGGAAATCTTCACCGTCGGCAACTGGACCTGTTTAAACAGGACCATGACGTCCGCACTCAACAGCTTGCCGGTCTTCAACCTGGTCTTGGGGTTTACCAGACCGGCGTAGCTCAAGCGTTGCTCGGCGAGCACCTTGTCGATCAGCTCCCGCTCCACCAGATGTATCTTGTCGTCGGCTGAAAGCTCCGTTAGAAGGGCGGACAGGATACGGCGAGACGGCTCCTTCTTGCTGATGCCGGTCAAAAGGGCAACGTGTACGTCTTTTCGGATTGCGATGGCGTCGGCTCTCCGCTTCAGAGCTGTCTCCCAGGTCTTTCGCGACTTCTTCTTGACCACCCTTGCGTGCGGAATCTTTCTTTCCTTTATCCCCGCGGCGGACGAGACATTCCGGCCACGAGCACGTGCAGGTTGTTTTCGCTTCCCTTGGGCAGCACGCCGTGGCCGGCGCCGGGCCTGCTGTCCACGTCGTCGATCTTGTCTCTGTGATGTTGGGGACGCCGGCCCACGAATCGAGCGATAGATCAGAACACCACAAACACCGATTGCCCCAACCAGGCCCACCATGGCCAACAGCTTTCCAACCTTCTTGTCCATTCTCTGTTTCCTCCGTTCCTTTCGGTCGCCCGCTCGTCCTGAGCACGCAACACCATTTTAAACCGTAGCCCAGGCTATCCCGACAAGTGGGGATTGTCAAGCTCCCTATTGAAACACACTTGACTCCGCGCCGGCATCGCATATACTTGCAGACAACTGATAAGGTGACGAAATGAAGCGGCTGGGCAAAATACTGACGCTGGGCCTGGAAAGGAAGCGGCGTTTAAGCTACATTCCCTGATCAGAAAGCGGCGACACGCGAAAACGTTGCCACCAGTATACTGAGTTCTCCACGTGAGGCTAGGGCGGGTCCCTGTCTGTATATTAACAAGTTGTGGAAGAAGAATCGCAAGATGGACTTGGATAAGATCAGAGCCGTGTTTACCGACTGGCCGAGCGAACTCGACGTGGCAAAGGTGCCAAGTCATTGGGCATCCCAAGCGCAAGCCTTCTTTTGCGCAGCGCAGGTCCTGGATGAGGAGTCCAAGTTGGCACACCAAAGAGACCACGCATACCGAAACAGGCTGGTGGATGAAGGCGACGTTATGCGACAACAAACACACATTCCAGCTGAATTCTGCTTGGCTTTTTCGTTAGAGTTGGCAATCAAGTCTGCCCTTGTTCGCCAAGGGAGACTGGACGAACTCACGAGCGGAGAGCCCTTGGCGTTCGGCAACCATAACCTTCACGAGTTGGCTCAACAGGTTGTCGGCTTGGAGATCAAACCCGACGAACTAGGAATTCTGCGTTGGGCCTCTGAAGCCGTTTTGAATGGCAAGTACCCAGTATCCAAGAAGCCCAGTGATGCTAAAAATGGTGTTCCAGCAGGCAAGGTGGTCTCTGCCCTACTAGAAGAGGCGCGACCTCTGTACAAACGGCTAATTGAGATGGCCTGCAGAAGAGGAGACGTAACTTCAACAAAACACGGCGAGGAACAGCCACAATAACCGACTGGATCAGGACGCAACAAATTCACGCCTCAACGGGAACATTAGCCGGCAGACAAAGGCACTATGCTTGACGAGTAATGGAAAAGGTAAAGGAATGAAGCGGCTGGAAAAGATACTGACGCTGGGCCTGGAGAAGAAGCGGGCCTGGCAATTACCCATTATTGCCGGACTGCTGGTGCTGTTTGGCCTGGGAGTGTGGTGGTGGGCGAACCGGCATTAAGCCGGGGTATTCGATGTGTGGGAGCTTGTCAAGCAAGGCAATACCAATACCAGTAGGGCGGACTTTGGCTAACCCGTCCATGCTCGAGCCGGCGTCACTTGAGTGCGGTCCGCCAGCGCTCATTGCCGTAACAAACGAAGTGGCATAGCCGAACGCTTTCCCACGGGGCCTCGCGAGTGTTCCAGATCATAAAATTGGTGGTTCGGCGCAGGGCGCCATTCATCATAATACCTAGAGCAGTAACTTTTCGAGGTTCACGAACGGTGAATGATAAAGCGACCGTGTCCCGGAGCTGTTTTCTGGGATTGTAGTCCGGCCCCAAATCAATTGGGAGGAGGCGCGTGGGCAGATAACAGGCAAATCGGGTGCCGTCGCGCATTTGCCCTTTGATCTCGACTTTACCGAGCCCGCATGGCAATTTGACCGCGAGCGCATCCCACCGGGCGAGGGTTTTCTTGCGGAAGATTATTTGGCCGGTCGGTCCGATACTTTTGGGCCCTTTCTTCTGAGGCCCCACAATGGCGCCCACGAGCGGCGCCTGGATTTCTTTCCAGGTCATCGTGAGCTTTCTGGGGGTGAACCTGGTTTGGGTTTTTTCCCTTGCCGGGCTCATTTTGATCGGCTTGCCGGTTCCATCACGGAATGTTGCCTTGACTCCGCCGGCCGTCAGCCAACTGACCTCGGCCGAACAGATTCCGGTTATGGAGGCTAAGGCATTGCGCTGCGCACAGATCAGATCCGGTTTCGGCGGGAACAGCACCAGTGCTGCGCTCGGGAACTGGTCGAGAAGCACTTTGCCGTCCCAGGTCCGGTGGGCGTATTCAGAGTCCATAAGATGCAAGCGCACACTATCAAACTTCTTATGGGGGAACGACCGCGTCCGGAGTTTGAACGGTCCCGCTTTCTTCAGATTGTATCGCGCCCCGTTCAGGACCACCAGATATGGCGGGGCGCCGCCCGTGATCTGCCCGTGCACCTCAAGCTTCCGGCCCCAGCCATCGAGAAGCCTGGCGTCGGTCATCCTGGCGGTGAGCCTGCGCGGCTTGGTTTTGGGCTGATAAATGACGGTGCGCAGAATGAGGCCGTTGTTGACGACCATATCCGGGCCGCCCCCCGTGGGCGGCCCCTCGATGGCTTGTCGGCTCGACCCGGTGCTGCTTGCCACTTCCAACGGAATGACGTTGCGTCCGGGTTTCAGACTGACCTCGCACTTGAATGGGCCGGCAGTTCGGGTTATCCGTTTCCGGGCCACAAAGAATCCCTGGCTTCGGCGCGGGAGTTTCCGAACCTGCCCCTGGAACTCGACTTTCGGGGTGGTCACCGTGGCGCCCTCCGCCGGGCGGTCAATGCGGATATAGGGGTTCTCAGCGCTCCAAGCCAGAACTCCGCCAGTCACCAGAACGATGCTCACCATCGGCAGTTTACGGTTCATCAATCGCTTCATTTATTCTTCTCCGCTTTTATGGTTGGGTTTTGTTCCTGCTTATTTGCCTCGCCCCTCTTTTCCCTTCGGGTGGAGGCCAGAAACTTGCGAATCAGTGGCTGCTCTGCCTTCCACCACAGGTCCAGGAAAACCGTGTCCCGCGGCCTTTGCGAGCGCAGCAGTTTCCGCGCCCGGGCGTCGCCGTAAAGGATGTCCCGCACAATGTGCGCACTGTCCCGGTCGAATTCCGAATAGATGCCGCGCTTTGCCAGTTCCCGCAGACACCGGTCGTAACTGCGCCCCGTGGCGCGGAATTGGGGATTGCGGGCCAGCTTTAACAGCACTGCCGGCGCCGTCTCGGGGGACGTGTTGATCACCGTGTACGAAGGCGAGCGTTTCCGCGGCGCTTGCAGCCAGTGAACCAAGTGCCATTCCACATAACTTCGGGAGTGGTTTTCGACCCACCATTGCTTGCACCAGTCCCTGGTCGTGGGACAGTTCGGCAGAAAACGCAGGGCCGAACTAAAGAACCGCAGAATCTTCCGTGGATGTTTTTCCGGCGATTTATTGATTTCTTCGATAAGCTGGGCGATCGCCTCCTTGTTGCCGGTTTTACCGAGGGCGCATAACATCCCGAGCCGTTCGTCCGGGTTCATCTTGGCGGCGGCGGTCAGGGCCTGTTTCGCCATCGCCGAGTTAGAACCGAATGCCCGCCATGCCAGTTGGGCCGAGATGCCGCCGCGGCCCCGGTAGTCGTGAAGCCTTTTCATAACTTCTTCATAGAAGCTCGCGCAGGCTTCCTTGTCGCCCATGTCCCCCAGAAGTTCTTTCAAACGAGTGGATTTTCGGCCCGATTCAACCCACACCTGATGCACCGCTCGAGTGAGCTGCAGATTGCGATTGCAGACAAGTTTCGCGTGCACCTCGGGAAGGTTGTCGGTGGTGCGCAGGATTTTTGCCCAGGCTTGTTTTACTTCCGGCGTCGGCAGGAGGTCCCCAAGCCAGTAGCTTGCGGCATAGCGGTGTTGTTCATGTTCCGCCATCGCCGCGAATAAGGGAACGTGAGAGCCCCAACTGAGAACCCGGCGCTTGGCCAGGGAAAATATGTTGTTATACCGCAACTCATGCTTCGCAAGCTGGCCAAAGAGGACCAGCGACTGTTCGGTGTTGATTCGCAGAAGGCAGCGCGCCAGCTCCATGTAGTTGCAACTGGGCTGTGCCTCGCCTGGGGCCACTCCGTGCCGCCGGATCAGCACGCGGAGGTCGGGGATGTCCTCGGCGAGTGGATGCCGGTCGAACAGACTGGCCCGCGCGGCTTCGGCGCCAAAGACAAATGTGGGGGCCGGTGGCTCGGGGGTGGCAACGTAGGGCGAGGGCGTCGCGGCGCCGCTATCCCTTTTCCTTGCCTGCGGCTCATACGGATTCGGCGCCCGCCGATTGCCGAAGCCCCGGGGCCGCCAATAGACTTTCCGGCGCAGAATCTTGCCGCTGTCCTTGGCCACATCGATTGAAATACAACTATCAAAAAGCCGTACCGTGTGTTTTGTCACCGAGACGGACAAGTTTTGTCTGCCGGCGCGTGGCAGGTCGCAAATCCACAAGATGTTCCTGGTTTTTCGGTCCAAGGCAAACAACGTGCAGTTCGCGTTCAGAATATACGCGCGAGTACCATCAACAGCGCGTGCGGAAGACCGGAACGAATCAACGCCATAATAAGCATATGACAGAGCTCCGCCCAAGGCGCTGTCGAGGCTGAACCTGCCCAGCGGGGCCGGTTTCCAATTGGCCGTAAGACCATAAACCGGCCGGAAGCCACGGCGCTTTTCGCCCGCTACCAGAGACTGTTTAATCATGCTCTCTGCTCGCTTGTTCGGGGGTAGAGCAAGCGCCCGTTCGAGGTGGGCAATTCTCGGGTACTTCCGGTCGCTGAGTTCGGCCGCCTGCCGATATGCTTCCAAGGCTTCTTGCAGTTGAAAGAGCGATTCGTGCTGGCGAGCCAGGCTCGCCCACGCAATTGCTCGTTTGTCCTTTGGCGCGTCATCCTTAGCTTCTGCCTTGGCGCGGTTCTTGTCCATGTTGTGATACTTGCAGCCAAAGTCCAGCCACAGCCGAAACAACATCAAGTCTGTATCCGTAAGCTGGGCCCAGCTTACGCCGCCCGCCAGTCCCCCGGTACTACTCAACCGGGGGATTCGCTTGCGCAGGACGCTGCTTTCGAGCTTAAGATAGTCCGGGTGATGGAGCCACTTGAGCAAAAATGCCACGCTGGCGTCTTTTCCGGTGCTGAAATGCCACGGCCCAGGTCCCTGAAACTTCCGGCGGCGCCATTCGCGGGTGGGGAAATTCCGGTATTCCCGGCGCGGCGCTTTACGGGCAAGTTCCGTCCACGTGAGTTCCCCGGCCTTTGCCGCCGGCAGGACCTGAACGCCGGCGCGGCGCCCGGCGTGTTGCGCTTCCGTGTCTCTGCCAAGATGTTTCAGCAACAGCGCATATTCCATTTCCTGGGAGGCCGGCAACTTCTTGAGCTTGCGGGCCTGCAGATACATCTGGGCGCCGGCCGTCAACTCGCCCATGCCCCAAGCCAGCATTCGCCCCACGTTCACCAGCGCCTGCGCTTGGGCATCGCTGAGCTTTTCATCAGCGATCATCCGCAAGCATTTCAAGCTCAGGTCGGGCGTGTCAAGACCGGTCTTGGCGACGGCCTGGAGTAGAGCCAGCCGCTTTTCTCGCGAGGTCTTCAGTTGCATGCAGGCGCCGACCATCGGGTACAACACATCGAGCTGCGACTTCTGGAAGGAGTCCCGCTTCCAGGGCAGCAATCGCAGGATCATGCCGGCCAGGCGGTCCCCCTCTTTGGCATCGCGATAAAAGAACATAAGTTTGCCCTGGGCATATTTGCTGGTATTCAAGCTCTGCTTGGTTTTTTCTTCAATACTGGCGGCCAATGGCAAGGCCTTGGCGAACCGTTTACCCCGGTGGTAAGCGTCCAGCAGCAGCATTTGTTCCGGGAGATTGTCATCCAGGTCCACGACCTTCTCCAGACTGTGGATTTCCAACCCCAGGTGGCCGCGAGCCTTGTACAACGCCGCCAGCCGGAACTCAATCGAGTTCAGGTCCAGCGCCAGGAAGTCTTCGGCGGCCTCACCCAGAATGCTGCGCAGAAACTTGCTTTCGGTTTTGCGGTGGACCATGGCCCGGTGGCGCCTGACAATGCTTTGTATGGTGTGGTCCCCAGGCCCTTTGGCCAAGCGCGTGCCCACCTCGCTTGCTGCCTGCCGGCAAAACGACTCCAACTCACCCTTGGCAATCACCTTCTCCATGCCAAACAGGATCTTACCTGAAGCCACCCGGACGCCTCGGACTGCGGCCCGGATGCGGCCCGCCGCGGCCGGACCGGAACATAAAATTATTAGCTCGGCGCTGACCAGCTTCCCAAGCTGTAAGACGCGCTCCGTCGCGAGCAGGCCCGATTGCGAAAGCTCCAGTTCCTGCAGGCTCTGTTCAATCTCCGCCCGCTCAACCAGCGTCAGCCCTGCCTGCCGGCAAAGGAAAACGCTGAGCAGGTCTCCTACCATGGCGCCCCAGCCATCATCTGTGGCATCCTTAGCCCCCAGGGACAGAACCGCGACCCGCACAGGAAGTGACGGCGGGCCGCGCTCTTCCCGGCCGACACCGGCATCCCCCTCAACATCAAGTCCTAACAACCCCATTAGCCCGAGAGTAACCTGACTGATGAACGGCGCCGGGTCCCGGAAACCTGCAGATGTTTTTTGCAGCTTATGGTACTTCTTCTCTTTCACCTCAAAAAGCCACAATTGAAACCAAAGCTGGCCGTTCACGAGCCGGAAATCGCCGCCGACAAGCATGTCCGCGACGGTCGCTTGCCCCAACTTGAGAGCTGTTTCCCGCTCACCGAAAACGGAATGACTCAAGACCACTTCTTTGCTCAGCGCGTCCAGAGCCTTGCGTTCCACCAGATGGACCTTTGAGTGTCGGCCCAGCCGGGTTTCGACCCGCCCCATGACGGCCCGGACAAAAGGCACGTAGTCATCTTCCGGCATCCGGTAAACACCGGGAAGCCTGCCGAAGACCGGCAGAAAGCCCACCGTGATGGTCTGTTGCTTGGGACTTGGTTCACTCTTAAACGCTTCAAGTCTCAGTGCGGCAAAATCCTCGCCCCCAGCCATGGGCTTGACTTTGCGGGAAGTTTCGCCCCATTGCACCTTGGCGAATGATACCCTGGCCTTGCCGTCCTCGATCTCTCTGGTCCGGGTCGGGCCCCGTAAAAGCACGCGATATTGGCAGGTCTTGCCATTGACCAGGTTCTTATGAACAAAATGGGTGGCCGCGGCATCAAGCGTCCCAATCACTTCCTGATGCGCCGGGTCGACGCCGCAGCGGATGTGGATTCTGGGTGGTTCAACCCATCCTGCCTTGCCAAGCCGCAGGGCGTCCCAAGCCAAAAGCACAGACTTATCCCCTGGGATCACGGTCAGATTCAGCGCCCTCTCCCGGGGCACCCACGCCGACACGTATGGCACCGACGGCTCTGCCGGCTTAGTCGCATGCACTTTGCCCCGGTAATAGAAGTTCTCCTGACCGGGAATTCCCCGGACGGTCTTGTTAGTGGCCGCGTTCATGGTGGCGTTATATGCCAACATCCAGCACGGCTTCCGGGCCGGCTCAAGCGAGTTGGAATTATACAAGCGCAAATAGATACGGCTCTTATATCGCCGAGGCCGTGTTCCTGGTCGTCGCCCCGGCTTGGGCCGGGCCGACGACCGCAATGCTTCGGTCTTTGGCGAAAGGCGCCATACCCAGGCCGCGATTGCGGTCAGGAGGATCAAAACTACCCCTGTACCCCGCAGAATCTTTCTGAGCCGGGAAGACCTTGACGAGGCCCGCTCGGTCACAGCATCATTCCCTGAATCATTATCGTGTTTGGACCTCATTGCCGGTTTTTCCCGTTCGTCCCCAACTTACTATCCTGATTCCGAAACGACATTTCAGCCTGGCAATAGGCGGCGGCCAGCCTGTCCTGAGCCAGACCGAAGAGTTGTGCAGCCGCCGGTCTTTCGAACTGCTCGACCGATGGCTTCAGTGAGGTTGCTGATCTGATCGCAGACCCCTTTCGCTGCTTTGTGCTAAATGTAAGGCGGTCTTGGCGAATGGCAAATGCCGCGCACGGACTTTTTCCGTCCAGGCATCTCCTTGCTTGGTGGTTAAGTTGATGAATGGCCGTCTGCAGGTAGACTTCGAGGTGTTCCGAGGGCACTGGCCGTCGAAGCGCGGCGCGAACGCCGTCTTGATTTCGCCCTGGGCGCGTTCGACCGCGCCCATAATCAAGCCTTGCCCGGTCGAATGACCGGGTCCCTATTGAAACATACTTGACTCAGCGCCGGCACCGGATATACTTGATGCGTAATAGACAAGGTGAAGAATGAAAATCCTCGCGGGCATACTGATTTCGCTGTACCTGGGCCTGACGCTGTTCGGGCTGTACCAGTATAAGGCGCATAATCGTAGCTGGGGCGTTAAGCTGGTGGTGTGGATGTCTGGGCTGGCGCTGCTGGTTGGGATTGGCGTGCATCTTTTTTCCAATTGCCAATTATTTGTTCTTCTCCCTCTCTTTCTGGTAGCCGCTTTCTGTCTGGCTTATTTCATCGGGTGGCGAGTTATCGGCGGGCGTTTCAGCGGATGGAAGCAGCACCTTATCCGTGGTCTGGCTTTTGCCGTATGTCTCGGGCCCTTGGCGGCAATGGGGTATCCACAAGTGGAGTATCTCGACTGGTGGTTGACGGCTCTTCCGGGAACGTCGTTCATAGGGATATTGAAATTCTTCTCTTACGGACTGCCAGGCTTTTTTCTCGTGGGCGCCATCAGCTTTCTAGTCAGTGCCGGGCAGGAGAGGTGGAAAAGGCGCAGGCCGGAAGGCTCAGCAATTGCCATGAGCCGGCGCGTTAGGCTGGGATACGGCCTGATTCTGCTGACATTGCTGCCGTGTGTGAACTGGTACGTCGCCGGGACGCTTGACCTCTGTGATTGTGTCAAGAACGGCCAAGAAGGGATGCTGACCTACGTCTTGTGGAGCCGCCCCGGCAGTGTCAATGCCTGGTACTCGGATGGTTTGACGCCGTTACACGTGGCGGCGCGGCACGGCCATACTGAAGTGGCCAAGATACTGCTTGAGGCCGGGGCGGATGTACATGCCAAGGTCAAGGATGGCGTGACGCCGCTGCATTGGGCAGCATATTATGGCCATACCAAAGTGGTCAAGATTCTGCTTAAGGCCGGCGCTAAACATGATGCCAGGAACGATGGTGGCTTCACGCCGCTGCACCAGGCGGCACTGTTGGGCCATACCGAGGCGGCCAAGATTCTGCTTAAGGCCGGAGCCGAAGTCAACGCCAAGAACAAGTATGGCCACACGCCGCTGCACCTGGCGGCATTGAGAGGCCAAGCCGAGACAATCAAGCTTCTGCTTAAGGCCGAAGCCGAAGTTAATACCAAGACCAAGAATGGGTTTACGCCGCTGCACTTAGCGGCAGAGGGCGGCCACACCGGAGCGGCCAAGATTCTCCTTGAAGCCGGGGCCGAGGTCAACACCAAGGATAATTGGTACGGCATGACGCCGCTGGACACGACAAAGGTTCTCATAACTTCGATTGACCCAAAGAGACAAGCCGAATGCGCCCAACTCCTCCGCAAACACGGCGCAAAAACCGGCGCAGAACTGGACGCAGAAGCAAAGCAGGGCAAGAAAGAATGAAGCGGCTGGGGAAAATTACTGACCCGGTCATCCGACCGGGCAAGCGCTGGGGCTGGCGAAGAAGCGGGCCCGGCAATTACCGCTGCTCGCTATATCGTTGATGATGTGGGCCACGGGGCTTGCGGTGCTGAGGCTCGGAGAGTCCCGACAAGTCGGGATAGCGCAGGGCGAAGCCCTGGGTATGGAATGCAATAAGATATTCCCCGAGCCCCGGCGGGGCGATCTTAGTAGGCGCCGACGGCCCGGCGGCGCTTCCGAGTCTGGGGTTCTGGAACCACGACGGAGTGTCCGGAGCGCTGAAAGCGCGGTTATAATA
>SDBT01012432.1_pt1 | contig 13672 bp, 16 predicted proteins | sample 2277101 | NCBI WGS metagenome assembly SDBT01 (sample SAMN10404973, study PRJNA504765) | marine sediment metagenome | isolation source: marine sediment core GS10_PC15, 103 cmbsf | place: Arctic Ocean: Southern Knipovich Ridge | collected 2010
CTAATTTTCATTAGTTGCAAGATTATTAGCAATTGATCCCTGTACAGCTACATCCTGTTTAAAAGCTTGTAATTTTATTCTTGCATTATCTGCTTTGTGCCTCAGTCTCAATCTACCGGCATCTCTTTTTGCTTCTTTACGCACTAACTCTGCTTGCTCTTTAAAGAGCTTCTGTTGTGCTTTGCCTGCTCTGCTGGCAGCAATACCTGATATAACACCAGAAGCTACCTGTGCTACTATGGCTGCTTCTATACCCATATTCTGCTCCACATTATAAAATCTTCACCATTAACACCATACATTTGCTTTACACCATCAGCAACAAATCCTAAATACTGCATCCATCTATTATGCTTGTCATCATCTACTGTTAAAGTTTCAATCCTTCTTAACTTATATTCCCTTGCAATATCTTCAAGTTTACCTCTCATAGATATTATTGCTTTTATAAATGGCACTTTTTTTGAATCGTGAGCATCAATATCAGGTATGATATGTACACCCGCAACCCCTGGATGGTATATCATAACTGAAATTACAGCAAGTACCTTTTTATTATCATCCAAAATTGTCTTTGATATTCCTTGTTTTAATATATTAGCAATGATTACAATATTACCCTGGCATATTGGATACTTATCAAAGTCAATATTCAATGCTAATAAATGATCTAACTTATAATCGACAATTCTCATTATACATCTTCCGTATCACCTGCAATATCTATACTTGTTATTGTGTTTGATACAGGTATGTTTTGTACAAAAAATAAACTTTTTTTATTACCCCATCCACCATTTACATTTGGTAAATCTTTTATGCCAGTAAAAAGTGGTGGTGGTCTGTCAGTTAAATCATCACCTTTTCTAAAGTCAAATTCATTCAAGCTATAAGGGTCAACTCCATATTGGGTATTTATAGAATCAATAAATCCAACACGTACATTATCAATATTTTTTAATTTAGAAAATGCAGTACCAAAAACACCTCCCATATTTATTGGCAATGTTTCAATAATTCCTGTATACACATACCCAAAATAAATAACTGTTCCACTTAATGCATCAAGATCAACTGAATAATCACTGCCATCTTTTACAATTACTTTTCCTGTAACAAATCCGCCATCAAGAACAACAGCAATACTTGCCCCTGTTGAATCAAAATACCTTTGTAGAGATGAACTTGTTATACTGCTAAAAGATATACCCCAAAAACCAGGAGGTATGATAAAAGAAGATTCATCTGTATCAAAAGCATAATCTGCTAAAGCCAATTTTTCTGTCACATCACTTATGCCTGTTCCACTTGTGTAATCACCTATCTCATAAATACCTTCTCCGAGGCCAGCAATAGTTGCTTTTACCACAACATTATTTCCATCTTCTCCATTGAGGGGGGAACTGGCCCCTGTTATTTTATTAACTGCTGTACCATCAGATGATGTAAATATAGTAGATAAATCTGAAGAAAAATGTAAATAAGTACTTGCATCTTCTGTAGTATCAAACACATCAGCCTTTAACATACTATGCATATGGACTGCATGTTTTTGCTGTTCATAAGTTGCATTCTTCCATCTTCTTAAATCCTCTGTCTCATCAACTTTGCCATCAGATGAATAAAAATCTTCAAATTTTAAAAATTGAACTGGTATGTTTAGTTGCTCTATCTGGTCTTCTGTTCCAGTTGAGCCATTTGATCTGGCAATAACAACCCATAATCTATCAACCCCATTACTCACAGGTGAAACAGATATATCTTTGTATATATCATCTTGACCATCTATGTATTTGAACCATCCGGTTATGTTTTCATTTGAATTAAATATAAATCCTAATAGATTTCCATCACTTAATAACACCCAAACAATATCTGGTAATCCTCTCTGAAATACTATTCTTTTTACTGTAGAGGTAAACATATGTTCATCAAGTATTGATAAGTCATTGCTTCTCTCACTATCACTTCTTAAATCAAAAGTAAAAGAATTAATTTTCTTCCCTGTTGATCCCACAAAAATAATATCTTTTCCATCTTCTATTGGTGCAACATCTGTACTACCCCTGTCCTCTAAAGACTGCATTCTTATTGAATCACCAGCTATGGGTTCATCAAAAGTATTGCCCTCAATTGATGCAATTAAGTTTTCCATACCTGCATAAAATGCCTTATTAGATACTTTTAACCAATTAAATAAATCAACTTTATCAGAAGATATTGATGCTGTAAACTCAATAGCATCTGTAGCTATAGCTGTTATACTTTGATTAAAGTTAGTATACATATCTTGCCCATCAACAACAGATCGACTGCCATACATTTTATCATCTAAAGTAAAATATAATCTCCCCTCATTAAACTTCACTTCTTTTGGTATATCATCTACATCTGTCATGAAGTCAGTCACTTCTTCAAAACAAAAAACAAAATTATGGAAATTTCCACCTTTTCTTGTTACTTCACTACTTGATAAAGTATCACCAATAAATTCCTGATTTGTAACAAAATTGTTTGCATCAACTATTATTGTAACTTTTTCTGCACTATCATAATCATTGTCCGCTGATGTTCTTTTTATGATTGCTATATCCCCAACAGCATATTCATGTGGTGTAACTGTATATTTTGCATTACCATTACCATCGTCTGCTATAGCTGTTATAGAAGTAAAAACAGAAGATACAACAGATGCTTTATTTATTGCCCAAGTTGTTTCAGTTGTAGCACCTCTCCATACTTGTATACAAAATTGCCCTTCAGAAATAATTACCATAGCTGCACCACTTTGAGCAAATTTTACATTGTTAAGATCAGAAGCACTAAAAGTGCCTGTAATAGTTATATTAACTTCTTCTGCATATGTGTATTGGTGGTACTTACTTGTAACTGTACCATCATCTGAAAACTCTATAATATCTCCCCCCACTGTTTTTGCTATTTGAAAATAATCATCTTCTTTATTTATAACATAATAACTTTTAAAACTGACTAACTCTGCTGGTAATGCCCCACCAGAATTTGTAAAATATATTTCAGTATCATCTGACAAACCATGTGCTACATCTTTTATGATATTCTCATCTGCACCACCTGTATAATCAAAAGTACATTCTGTACCAGTATCTGATGTTGCTGTTGCAATATTGCTTGGGTCATTCCCCACCCCAGCAGGAAACCCAATTTGTTCTGAATCAGAAATAGTATCACTAACTAAATTATATTTTGCTCCTGTTGACCCATCATCTGTAAACTCAAGAACTGAACCCCCTAATGTTTTTGCTATTTGAAAATTATTAGTTGCTGAATTTATAACAAAGTATTTCCTGTTTGCTTCTATCTCAGCAGGTAAGTCCCCAGGTGCTGTTTCTGTAAAAAATATTATATCATTATCACTCAATAAATGGTCAGTACGGATTATTATATCTTCAGAAGCACCCCCTGTGAAATCAAAGGTACAAAATACCCCCCTGTCACTATTTCTTACCCATCCAATATTCCCTTTAGAAAATAATAACACACCTTCATCTTTTAATATGCGAATATTAAGGTCATCTGAACTATCCACATATAATTCAAATTGAAATGCCTGGGTATCCCTATAAACAAAAGGTATTAAGATTGAGCCAGCTATCACACTTGCTGCTGTAATAAAAGTTGATCCTGGTGCATATGAAAGACCACCTTGAAACTTAGGTATGAAATTACGACATAATGCCAAAGCTGCTTGGGTTATTTCTAACTCAGGCCGAAATTGAACATCAGGGGCAACTTCACCCCTTGCAAAATTAGTTTGTATTCTATTTTGAAATGGCATATTTATTCATCACTAAAAACTGTAGTAAATGCTTGTTTTGTACGTAAAGCAAATCTTCTTGCATTTATGAATTTACTATTTTGTATTCTTACTGGTGGTCTTTCTTGACCATCAATACTTCTTGCTTGCAAACGTGCATCTGTCAAGCCATCTTGTATGCTTGCTTTTGTTGATGGTTTTAATGTAACACCCTGGGATATTGCCATTGCTATTTCAAATTTAAACAATGTTATAAATAGTGGATCAAATTCTGAAACAGATATAACATTCCTTATATACAAAATTGCAAGTGTCGCTGCACCACTATTATTAAGTACTATTGATCTTATAAATGTCCCACTAATGTCTATTGATCTAATATCAAAACATTCTTGTTTAGTCCATACCAGAACGTCACCAACTGATATTAATCGCAAAAAAGTTTTTGGTGCAGGGTATACGTCATCAAAAGAATTTGATGTGCCAAATGATGACCTTGCAAGATTAGCTTCTGTCTTTGCAAAATTCCAAATATGTCTTCTTAAAATTGTTTTTCTTACAATATCATAATGCCTATTACATAAGTCTGCAATCTCATTACCTTTTTGATCTAATGAAGATATGGGACTTACCTTTAATTCAGTAAGGGCAAGATTGCATATATCTACAGGTGCTGTGGGTGAATTATCAGCCATTGTATTTCACCTTTATATTTAAAAATGTGTATGGGACAAACTCAAGTATGCCCCATACACAAACTGTTTAAAGACCACACGGAGCCTATAGTTTCTTATTTAACCTTGGACATACTCTACTTCAAAGTACACTCCTGCTCCAATTATAGTTGCCCCAGCAGCTACAATTGTTTTCATACCCAGGAAGTATTTGAAAGGGTCTTCACCAAGTGTTACACCTGCCAAAACTCTCACTGTTTTGAATCGGTCATCAAGGTCAACAGCATTTGTTCCTGAACCAAGATATTCTGTCAAGGTTGTAACAGCCCCCTGTAATGCTGTCATACCATCAACATAAATATCAATATCAAGTTCCTCAGCAAGAGCCTCATTACCAATTATCTCATCAAGACTTACACCTTTTTTTGCTTTCCAGATACCAATATCAACAATTAAGTCTGTACCATTATCATCAAGGTCGTCATTCAGAGCTTTGATACTGGTAACAATTGCTTCTGGTGGCAGTTCACATAAAGGTACGACAGAACCCCCTGTTACTAAATCAGCAGTACCAATCTCCATTGCTATAATAGCTTTGAATACTCTTGTGCCTCTGTTATATACAGCAGAATCATTCAGGATTGTTCTTTTTGTTTTAACAGCCATTAGCTACTCCTTTCTAAAATAAACTTTTAAACTTTTCTTTTAATAAAACAATAAAACAATAAAACAATAAAACAATAAAACAATAAAACAATAAACATATGTGCAACTGATTAAAAATCAGTCAGCCCAAGGTGTCTGAAGTTCTTGGATGAGAACACCCTCAGTTCTTAAAGCACCCATAGTCACCACAGCTATGATCTGATCTGTTTGAATAAGGTCTGTTCTTTTCTGTGTCTCTACTTCAAGACTATCATGTATGCCCACAATGATAGCTCTTGTTGATGCAGCAACACATCTGCGATAGTCACTTGAACTTCCAATTGTTTCAATTACGGGATTTGGTGCATTTGCTGCAAATGGTATGATGTCAAATCCAGCAGCATTTACAAGTCTACCATTATCAATCAAACCAGTTCTGTTTGTAAATTCATTACTTGTTATTGGGCTGGATACTACATTTTCACTACTTGCAGCAGCAGTAAAGGATAGTGTGCCACCACCCACATTGTTTCTTGTCTTGCCACTTGCATCATATTGAACAACTCTGTAATCACTCAATAATGCTCTATGCTCATCACCAGTTACTGCAAGGAAAAACTTCTCAGGCATGTCAGTACCAACATCATTGTTTATGAAGTTTGTACTTAACTCAAGAAGATGATCATACACAAGACCAGATGTTGCATCAACTTGAACAACACCATCAGCAGTTGCTGTTACTGTTGTACTGAAGTCTTCACCAGTATCAATAGTTGCAAATGCAGCTTCAATAGTGATACGATCAAATACTCTTTCCATTGCCCTAACAATTGCTGTAGAATACATGTTGTTTGGATCTCTCATAATATCATTGACATCTTTCTGGTCAATGGGTATTGCAACTGCAAATCTACGCCTTGGTATTTTTCGCCTGGTGTGTTCAATATCACTAAATGTCACTTCAGGAAATCTGCCTGAAATTTCCTGGGCTTCAACAGTCCCAAGACCATCATATGCTGTCTGTTTACCAGCTATTTTTATGATCTGAACAAAAGCTTTCATCCTTGCTTTGATCTGTTGTGCTTTCATATGAATTGTATCAAGAAACATTGTTTTACTAATTGTCTCTACTGTACTCTGTGGCATTTTATTACTCCCTAAAATGTATTTTTGTTTTGCACTAAAGATCAGTTATGATACCCGATTCAATCGGACATAACCTTGTTCATACTTTAGAACCGTTAAGCAACCTTGTTTGCTATCAGACGGAGTTTTTAACCTTCCCGCCATACCTAAAAAACACTATATAACAACAAATTTTCATTTGTCAACACTTTTTTTATTTTTTCTTCATCATAGAATCATACTTTGCATAAAATTCCTGTGCCAACTTGGTAGCTGCTTCTATCTGGTCTATAGTACTTTTTGGATCCTGGGCAATACCAATCTGTCTTTTTGCCTGTTCACGGATAGCTTCAGCACCTCCTGTGTTATCTACACCACCATCACCACCAAGGGCACTACCATCTTCATTCATATACTTGGCTCTGACATTCTTTAATGCAGAAGCCATTATTATAAGATGCTCATTAGATAGCTCATCCATATACTTGTTCATGCCTTCTGGTGTGTTTGCAACTAATAATGCTTTTGCTTGTGCAAGATCATTATCCTTTGTGTTACCAAAAATCTCTGCTGCTAACTGAGTAAAAGCTTCACCACTTGACTTATCCTTTTCTACTTTATCACCAGTTATTTTTTCAATAATTGGCCCAACACCTTTTTCAAATATTGCTACATCTTTTGCCGTCATGTTTGCCTCTTTAAATAGAGGTTTTAATAATTCAAAAAAAGAAGTATCAGCACCTTCTGTTGTGTTTATAGATGTATACTCACTGTGTTCTTTTGGTACACCACGTGCTTCATGGAATGCTGCAATGTCATTTGGTGTTGATGTCTCATCAGGTATACCAATTGTCTTTTTCCCAATCAGTGCCTGGGAACTATCAAGAAGTTTAAACACTCCTTCATGGCTATCAACACCCTGCAAGTATGGCTTGTCTTTATAAGCCTCTGGTATGGTAAAGGCATTACCAGTATCACCAGTATCACCAGTATCCCCAATGTTACCAGTATTACCTTCACCCTCTCCCTCACCACTACCACCACTGAATACATAACCCCTGTTTAAAAATTCTTCTAAACTTAAACTTTTTCTTGAATTTTCTTTTTTGATGCACATATCTTTTTCCTCTCTAAAAATAAAATGTTTGTCAAATTTTTACGATTCAGATAACGAAAAATATCATGTAACCAAATAGACCTTCTACCTTCTCTATATTCTGTTGTACCTTCATCAACACCACTTTGTAACAAAATAACAGATGACTTTAATTGACCACATCTTTCCAGCAATCTGTTAAAAACATAATGCCCTTCTTTTGTTGAAGCAATAATATTTAAACATTCTTTAAAAATTTCCTCATCTGCTTTAACAATATTTTTTACTTTCTCAGTACCCTTTTCAATTATTGCTTTTGTTGTGCTTGTCCTTTTCTTGTTCATAGATTAACTCCTTGTGCTTGGGCTGCTGCCTGTGAATTTTTCATATTTATATCTGCAATTCTATCTGCCTGTTCAATTTGTGCCTCTGCTGCCTGGCCCTCTGCTCTGACCCTCCTTACTGTTTTAATAACATCTGTACTGTTTAACACATCAATAGATACACCAAGTATCTCTGAAAGACGAACAAGCATAGCATCAATATTGAAAGGATCAAGAGCCTGTGGGAATACAGCACCTATCTCTGTTGTTACTCTAAGTATTGACATTATACCATTTGCTTCTTCCATCTGAAGCATTCTTGCAGCGGGTGATATAAACCTTATTTCAAAAAAATCTTTATCCTGAATAATAGCATTGATAATATCATCAGGCAAAACTGTAAACTCCCTACCTGAAAGTATAAATTCAAGTTCCTGTTCACTGCCAGATATGACACCAAACATCCCTCTACGGAAAAGAATGTTAAATGTTCTATTTATTATTGGTATGAATATCTCCGCTGTTATCCTTGCATAGACTTTTCTTAATGAATCACTTCTGAGATTATTTCTTATGTTAGCTTCGCCCAATGTCATTTCAGTTTGATTGTTAAGATCAAGAAGTCTATCAAGCATAAAATGCTGGGTTATTGAATTGACAAGTTTTTCTGTAAGAACAATAGCACCACTTGGTTCACCTGTTTGAAACAAAGGTGCAATTATACTGTTTAAGTTATTAACAATTGCATCAACAGAAAATACATTTAAAGCACCAGCAGAGCTATCAACATCACTTGCTCCAAGTCTTCCATCATCTATCAAGCCCATAGGTGGATCAAGGAATTTTTCAAATGCAATTGTTAAAGCTTCCCATACAGCATTTAATTCAATAACATCTGGCATTGCTTGCCCACCAGAACCCCTACCCCAAATTTCATCTGGTTTCTTTTTATATCTTCCAGTGGGTACTGGAAACTCAGCAAAACCCCCTTCTCTTAATATTTTACCTGTGTCAAATTCAAAATGTAAACTTTCAAAAGGCATACCCAAGGATCCAAAAGTTGTTTGTTTTGTTTTGTCTCTTGGCTCAATTGCTATCAACACCATAACTCGTTCTTCAAATTTTCCTACTTCAAATAACTTTCTTGTTTGTTTACCAACATTTTCAAGACCATATTCTTGACAGACTTCTCTAACATCCATAGGTCGTAGTCTATACACTGTATCTACAAATTTATCTTCATTCTCATCAATGAAATTACTTTTTACATCCCAACAAGAATAAGAGACTGGTTTATTAAAGTCATCAATATTGTTTTTTACATTTACAGAACCAACACCATAGTTTACTAATTCAGATACTGTTTCTTCCAAAGCTATAAGCAAACCATTCTCAGGATTGTCCATTGTATCAAGCATCACCGGATTTACTACATCTTTGAAAAATGCTTTATTGACTTCAGTATCTGGTATACGTCTGTGCCTGTCTATTCTGAATGAGTTTGCACTGTTAGGCCACAACGCTCCAAACAATGCTGAAGCTGATGAATCAGATATATGGCTTACATCATTATTCATCAGTTCTTCTGGTATGATATTTATAACAGATGTCCTGCCCTCATCTGTAAAAGATATATCACGCATGTCAATATACCTTGCAATAAGTTCAAACATCCTTTCAAAAGGTCTTTTGTTTTCCTGTAGTTGACTGAACCTTCTTCTTTTTTTTTCTACTTTGCTCATACCCATATTATTAATTCCCTAAAAGAGTTCCCCTACCTGAAGTTGCTAAACTATCTTCAGTTAATATGCCTCTTGGACTTCCAGTTACAAGAGCAGTCCTTGCATTTCTTTTTGATATATCCTTTGGTGTTATTGCTTTTCTATCCCTGTTTAGTGCTGCAAGTTTTGCTTGTTGTTTTCTTTGTTTACTTGATGCTTTACTTGCTGCTTTACGATTTTCTTCTGACACAACTACTGCTGTACCAGCCCCAACAATTGATGCTATTATGATTGCTTCTCCAATTCCCATTATACAGCACTCCTAAATCGGATTATATTTTGTTTCTTTTTCCCAATAGGCTTTTTGCGATGTCTATTTAAAACTTGAAGTGGTGAAGTACCTGGGTTTGCTGGTGTTATTTGTACTTTGTTAAATCTACTTTTACCATTTGGCAATGCCCTCCTGACAGGATATGCAAATGTTAAAGCCAGTGCATCATAAATATCAGGTGACATACCATAATCTTTTTTAATTTGTTTTTTTGATATAAAGTATATTTTACCATTTGCTGTTATTTCTTCATGTGGTACACAAGATAACTCGGCATGTAGGCTATCATCATCAGGAATATTTACACCATTATCCTCAACCCACTCTTTAACTCCATATATAATCTCTGCTCTCTTATTTACAAACCTATCAGAATCAACTGGCTTTTGGTTGAAGTGAATCTTTATCACCATGTCTTTATAACCCAATGCTCTGAGTTGATCATATAGGCTCAAGTCTTTTGTAGTATCGATAAATACACGATCAACATTATGCTTCTGAATATAGTGTATTGCTAAGTGCGTTGCCTTTGTCCCATCCATACCTTCAGGATCATATATTTTTATTAAATGTCTGCCTTGCCTTATAACAAAGGGGTGTTTGTCACCAGTTACTGATGATGCTGGATCAATACCCATGATCACAGGAGCAGTGGCATCTGTTAGCATACACTTCCTTGCAATGTCGATTGCATCAGGATCAATAAGTGCAGCTTCAGAAGATTGAAATGCTTCAATAACATTTGATGGGTACTCCTGTTTAAATTTCCACAAGGCTCCCATCTCAATAATCTTATCTCTCCGCCAGAGAAGTTGTTCATCAGTAAGACTATATGTGGTTTTAAGATGCTGTTCTTCTCCATCAAGAAAGAATTGCATACCTATTGGTATCTTGGTTTGATATATGTCTTCCCAAAACCAAGGTACAAAAATAACAATAAATTTTCTATTCTTACCAGACAGCACATCCATAACCCCTTTATGAAACATACCTCTTGGGCCATTTGCTGTTGATTCAAAAATGATCTCTGTCCCTGGCACATCTGCAATGGTCTGTAAGATACCAGTTTGGATTTCATCTGAGTATTGCCAGAACGCAACTTCTGATCCATGAAACCGCTGTACTGTCATTGACCTTCCGACATTGGGTGATGCTGCTGTGCCGAGGCCATACTTAGAGCCATTTGCAAATACTAACTTGTGCCCTGTAGCAGAGATCATTTCAGGAGCCATTGCTGGTGTTTGTCTGATAAGTTCATCAAGGAAAGTTTTTGACATACTAAACAGGTTATCAGTTGCATCATCTCTATGTGTTAGGATAAATGATTTTGTATTTGGTATGTATGCACTGCCATGAAAAATTCTGCCCTGAGTATAACTGGATGCTCTTATCTGTCTGGCTTTAACAATGTATGCTCTGACCATACCTGTTTCAGCTTTTTGTTTTTCTAATCTTTGATGAATGTAATGCTGTGACTCTTTAAAATCAAAGGGTACAAGTGGGCCAGCTTTGCTTGCAATCATTAACATATTCTTTGCATAGAATGGATAATCATTCTTTAGCCGGTTATGTGTTTTAAGTTGTCTTTGTGAAAGTTGTACCATTATTTATACTTTTTTAACTTTATTAATACACCTTTTTTAGCAGGACAATTTTAAGGGCATCTTATACCACAGCTTTCAGGATCTTTTGCAGTACCATTTGCATCCCATAAAGGGCAATCACTATGGCCCATAATTACTATAGTTTTACCAAACATATCATACCTCATTACAAAAAACTCTTTTTGGTTTTATCTTTTCTTCAGGATCAAGGTCATTAAGAACTTGCTCATAATTTATTACTGTGCTTACACTGTTGGTTTGATTGACAGGTTTGCCTAATACTCTATCCATGAGATACTTGAAACTATCGAGATCACCATTGGCTGCTTTGTTTAATTGCTTAACAGTTGCAATCTCTATAATTGATCCTTTGTTTATTAGTTCTTCATAATCTTCTTCAGTCATTATACCATTTAGCATCTGTGCCATAACCATAGTTTGAATATCCTTACGGAACCTTACAGGGTCTTCAAGGATGACAGGTGTACTATGCAAACCCATAACTGTAAGTGGGCCAGATAGCATGGGAAGTGATGGGGCAGGATTCTGCTTTACATGAATTGTTTGTTCAGAATCCTGCCCCCCACACAATATTTTGTCAAGTACATCTTCCATTATTGTTTTAAAATCTCAACAATCTCATTCACTTTTATCATTGCTTGCTCACGTTGTTTATCAGCCTCAATTTGTTGAACAACATTCAGTAGTTTGTTTTCAATTGATCCACATTTGATACTTGATACATTTGGTAAATTGATATTGCCTGATATTAGTAAAAGCAAAATTACAATTACTAATCCCATTATTGTTATGTTTTTAAACATTTTCATTTCCTTTTTATAATGTATACACATTTTTCTTCTTACTCGGTTACATTTCCATTGGTCTTTGCAACACCAATATGCTTCCGACCGACATTCTGCACAACAACTTTTACAACTCATCTTCAATCTCCTGAATAAAGTTACCAGTTAGCAGGTGGAAGTCATCCAAATCTGCCAAGGCTATAACCATATATCCAGAATATTAAAAACTTAGTCATAAATTGAATGCCTCATCGTCATCTTTGTCTTTGCCAGCATCTTCTGTTATGATCACTTCAGGTAAGTTATCAAGGTTTGCTGGCTTTGCAGTAACAGCATCACTGTTTGGTGTGTATGTTTCTTTAGCAGATTGGTTATCTCTGTTTAATAAGTTTGCATTATCGCTTGGCTCATTTTGCTGTGCAACTTTTTTGAACACATCAGCATTCAACTCAAGAGCATCACCAATCTTACTAAAGGACTGTATGCTTCTTTGCTCCTGCTTTTTGAATTTCTCAGGATTCTCTCTTGCCATGTAGAGCTTATTTCTTAGTTGAATAATATCAGGATACATATCAACCAGCAGGGGTATGCTGTTTGATTTGATCTCCAAGGTTATCTGTTCAAGGCTCATGAACTTAATTGGCAAACCATACACAACACCATTGTCTGCTGTCTTGACACCCAGCACAATACACCTGCGTATGTCACGGAACTCAGGGTCAGCTTTGCGAAGGAGGTTTGGCACGATATGAAACCTTGCTAAACTCTGGCACTGCTGCCATAGTCTCATCCGCAATACAACAGGCCCAAAGGGTCTTACCACATTACCCTCTGATGTTGATACAAAGTAATCACCAAAGATTTCAACATTAAAATACTGTTTGTCATTTTCCATTTGTTTCACTTCCTTTCAGATTAGAATTATCCTTTTCAGATTTTATTGTGTGTTTTTCTAAAGTATTACTCATAATTATTGAAAAAGTATCATTTGTCGGACAACATCCACAGTTAGGACATATCAAATCAGCATCATTACATGCTACACCCCTTTCAATTTCATAATTGTTTTTACTACAACAGTTACCACATTCAATTCTTAATTTATAACTCATGCACAAAAGAGTAAGGGGGGCAGGATATACTTGTCAAGAAGAAAATTAACAATATTTAATTATGGATGTGTTATATCTTATTCTTAAAAATATAGGATTACAATTTTTAGGTGAGGCATGCACTGGTGATTTGAAATAAAGGTATAGGGTCTATGGATAGAAAGATACTATGTCCTGATAGGCATCACACCCCAGGAGGGCATACCCCCAAAACAAACAGGGGGTGGGGTGTCAAAATGAAAAATAGTTCACCCCTGTCCAAGTGTGCATGTTTGCTGATGTCTTTTGTTTTTGTGGTTTGTTGCCAGGCTGATTAGTAACCATGCAAACAGATCATTGTTAAGGGTCAAAACACCAAAAACAATTCATTAGTAAAGGTGTTCTGCGAGCCAACTGTCAAAAGTCCGAGACTTTGCATGTTATTTTGCACTATGTGCCC
>SDBT01012433.1_pt1 | contig 13671 bp, 20 predicted proteins | sample 2277101 | NCBI WGS metagenome assembly SDBT01 (sample SAMN10404973, study PRJNA504765) | marine sediment metagenome | isolation source: marine sediment core GS10_PC15, 103 cmbsf | place: Arctic Ocean: Southern Knipovich Ridge | collected 2010
GAATCGGGTCCATAGGACTTCCTCCTTTAATCGGTTTCTCGGCCTCGCCTAATAGGAACTGATGCCCCGTCTCCTCATTTAGGAGGGGTTGGATTCCCTTCAGGTGCGGCCTATTTACAAGAGCAGCTGCCACAATCACATCATTTTCCGGAGCATCATGGTGTGGCAATTGAACCTTATCGAAATATTCAGCACTTAGATATGAGAACTCCTTCTGTCTAATAGCCTTAGCGCCTTCGTCACTGAATTCTATGTCTACTACTACCCCTAGTTCATCATCGGCTCTGACATCTGTCATCCATCCCGCTGCTTTGCCGAAGTTAGGATTCGCCGCATTGCCTTTATCTGAGTGGATCCATAGGACGGGGAGTTTTTGCCCAGTAACAGATCGTTTGTACTGAGCAGCGAAGCTAGCAGCCCGCTCAGGAGTTATGGCGATCTTGCCTAATGGATGGTTCCAACTTCCGATGGGCATAAGCTGTGCCCCACGAAGAGTATTGTCGTCACCAAGTTCACCTAGCTGCATTAGAACTTCGTTAACTACATTCATTTCACCCTCAACCCTTCGTTGAATGGATGCACAATACGCCTCCGGATCGTTGACCTTACCCTTGTTCTTAGCCACACAATCGGCAAAGTTCTTAAAGCTAGCTATTGGCACCTTCACCACCTCGACTTTATCTACATGCGTAGTCTCGAATTCAGGCATATCTTTGTCTCTTTCTCAGCCTAACCGCTAAACGGTTGGGTCTGCACCTGGAGCATCACTTACGTCCCACTCATAGGTGGTGGATCCAAATCGTGCAGTACCTCCGTTACCGATCCAAACGATGATTCGATACCTACCCACCGTTCCGAAATCTTCATCGACCCAGGTGTATGTAGCTGTAGCAGAAGGAACATCCACCACGACACCTCCTGTGCCAATATCAGCAGGTTGACTCTCCCCTTCATCCAAACTAATCTTCTCGGCTCTGCCCTGACCAGTCCAAGTCCCTATACTAATGTCGAATGGATCTCCATTTTCATCTAGGAACTGATGTTCTAATGGTGGTGGCCTAGAACCAAGAGGCAAAGCTCTCTCTCCATTTATATGCTTAACTAATAGATCATCGGGCATATCTACCTCTTGTCCTTTCCACTAAAACCTATTTGAGAAGTCCCTGGGTGTCTGTCAATCTTAGCACGGAAGGTTAGCCTAGTGGACCCTGCTGGACCCAAATCAACAATTATCACAATGTCCGCTTCTGATACCTGGACAGATTCAATCACAACCTGAGTTAATCCAAGGAGACTTATGTCACCCTCGGAAATCTCTACTGCCTCATCTTCGACATGGAGCAGATCACTAAACTTCAGAACACTCTCCGCTATTTGTTCTACTTCGTCTTGGATGCGCAGCAAATCGATGATGTGAATGTCGTCCTCAGACACCTCGACGCCCTCAGACTCGATTCTCAGGAGGCTCAGATTGGCTATCTCACCCTCGGAGATTTGAACAGTCTCATCTTCAACCTTTACTGATGCTATGAGGTGGAGGTCAACCTCAGCGATCTGAACATCCTCATCTTCTAGTTTAGTCTTACCAAGGAGATGAAGATCGACCTCTGCGATTTGAATCGTTTCGCCTTCAATTTTGGCTAATCCAATAAGATGGATATCCCCTTCTGCAATTTGAATAGCTTCATTCTCAAGCCTGAGCAATGCAACTATTCGCAAATCATTCTCATTGATTTGAATAGTCTCTCCTTCAATTCTAAGGAGTGTCTGAAAATGGAGGTCATCCTCGGAGATTTGGAGAGTCTCACCCTCTATTCTTACTATCGCCAAAAGATGAAGATCAGCTTCCGAAATCTCGATACTATCAGATTCTATCTTAACCTTACCTAGGATATGAAGGTCACCATCGGTGATCTCAACTGAATCACCTTCAACCTTAACTTTCCCTAGGATATGAAGATCGCCTTCAGTCATCTGAATTGTGTCATCATCCTGTCGAAGGAGTCCAACGACTGAAACTTCACCCTCTGCAATTTGAATGTCTTCGTCCTCTTGACGAAGGAGACTCAATAGAGTTATCTGGCCCTCAGCTATTTGTTCAGTTTCATCTTCTTGACGTAATAATACCTGAGCTTTAATCTGTCCCTCTATAAGTTGAACTGTTTCATCCTCTTGGTGCAGAACTCCAACGATGTGGAGATCGACTTCGCTTATTTCGACAGACTCATCTTCTTGTTGAACCAATCCAGAGAAATGAAGATCGGTTTCGGAGATTTGGATTGATTCACCTTCAACCTTGACAATAATTAATCCTGCTGGAGATTTTCTAAGTGTATCACCACCACGAAGGGTCGAACCACCTCCAGCTTTTCGCAGCCGGAAGACAGCCACAGGGGACATCAGGTCGGTTGGTTCGTCAGTGTCGTCTATCCAACCTGTGCCCCCAGTGAAATCATTACCCGCAGCAGATGAGTCATTCTGCCAACCCGAATCGATATTCTTGAAGCGCCAATCCCCAACAGTGTCAGAGGTCTTCTGTTGAGACTTCTGGTTCATTTCCGTTTCAATTTCGCCTTGGGTAAGAACCACGTCCCAAGCCCTCAACGCCATCATCGACCCTTCGAACCAGTCACCCGAACCAGCGCTCGACTCACCCACCGTCAAGTTACGTATGTTGGCGTGATCCCCAAGAGCCTGATCGGTCAGAATTTGGGTTAACGACCCATCGCCGTCCTCTTTCCACCAGACGTTCGTTGTCCCATCAGCGGCATAGGTAATAGCGAAGAAATACCACGTGTCCTGAGCCATCGGATCGTCGAAGATGCCACCCTCAACAGAGCCACCATCAAATACTTTGAAATCGTCGCCGGTGTTGTCCTCCCCGATAAGAATATATGGACTACCAGAACCGGTTTGCATCTGCCAAAACGTAGAGAAGGTGCTAGCGTTGCCTTTTCTTTTGACCCATCCGGTGAAAGTCCAAGGGTCTCCGCCATTGACAAGGTTGGTGATGGTTAGCGGAGTGTCGCCGATCAGATTTCGTTCGACTGCCATTAACTACCGCCTACTGTCCCTTCCGTGGCAACGATCTTCCATTCAGTGTCACCAATAGAGAAGATGCCGATCGCCGCCGAATCAGAATCCAAGGTTTTCGCCGTGTCACCGTCGTCGAACGTGTCCGACCCAGCCCGATCGATAGTCACAGTGGATGCTCCGTCACGACGGATCAAATAGTTCTTTCCATCGAAGGCCGCATTGTCGGGGAGGGTGATTACTACTGCTCCGCCTGATGTGTCTACATTCAATACGCCGTGATCCCAGGTCAATGTTGTAGCAGTGGATTCTTCCAATGTCACGCCACCGCGAAGACGGTAGGTCGCATCAGTATCGAAGGCAGTGACGGTGCGCCAACCAGGTAAGTTATAATCATTCGCTGGGTTGTCGGTGTGAAAAGTCGGAACGTCACCGTTACCCCAATACACATTGAAATCGACGGTGTTAACGAAATAGTCAGCCAGAGTGCCGCCAGTCGCATCAAGACCCCAAGCGCTTGAAGTGTTGTCGTGGACATAGTTGCCGTAAACGGTCACACCAGACACCTCAAAGTCGACCCCGCCAGGTCCGAAGACGAGGCCGCGGACGTTGCCGTGGATGTCGTTGCCGATGATCTCCGATAGGCCCGCGGCAGTGAGATGGTCCTCAATCATCAGGCCGTTGTTCACGTTGTCATAGATTTCGTTGCTGCGGATCGAGAACTCGTTGCTGTTGACATCGACCTGACAGCCTTGGGGGTCGTTGTCGTGGACCGAACTGTTATGGATGGTCGCTAGTGGGGCATGGTCGAGGTAGAGGCCACCACCCCAGGCTTGTGAACCCACATTGTTGTCAACCTCGGATTTGAAGACAGAAGCGTTGAGCACGTTTTTTAGTGACACCGCGTGTTGGGCAGTGTCAGGGTCGCCGCAGTCGTGGACATGGCAACGGTCGAGGGTGATCCTGTTAAGACGGTTTGTGACAGATTGGCCTTGGACGGAGATCCCAAACACGACACAATCGTGAATGTCACATTTAAGATAGGTGATATCGTCAGGGCCACTCTCAGCGGCTTCGCTAAGCAGCCACGACCCGGTGTAATGACAGCCAGACATTTCACAACTAGCAAAGACAACATGGGAGCCTTGGTTGTCAATGCGAGCACCACTACCAAACTCGCCACCGGCACCGTGAAAGTGAATACCATCGAATACCAGATGGTTTTTGCCGCTGGCGATCATGGTGTTATAACGAGCGCCGATCTCCATCGTATGCGTATCAGGATCAGCCGAGTCCGTAGCCCAGGCGTAGATAGTGTTGGCTCCGTCGTCAGCGAAGAATTCGCCTGCCCCAACTACCGCTCCTTGCGACGTACGACGTTTTAAAGGGACACCGTTTTCTAAGAGCAGGAAAGTGGTGATGCCGTTGTCGAAAGTCGCCGTGTAGATACTGCCCGAGTCGAGAGTCCATCCGGTGAGAAGGTCGGTGCCGGTGATGCGAGGGGTTACAGCTCCGCTACCGTAAGTGCCGAAAAGGATCGTGTCGCCAGGAGTACCACCAGAAGGAACGGTGAGTTGTTCCCTCCACGTTTCTCCCTTCTTGAAAAGGATCGTGTCGCCAGGATTGAAAGTCTCACCGTTGACCTTACTGATCGTTTTCCAGGCGGTAGCTGTGGTGAGTCCATCAACACTGTCGCTGCCGCCGGTCTGATCGACGTAGTAGGTGAGACCGACGACAACGACCACTCGCTTGTCGTTGATCTGGTTGTCGGCGTGGGTGTTGTCATTCGCCGGGAGGTAGAGGAACGCCAGGGGAACCGACGTGGCGGGAATGGCAGGAGCGACAGGTTGAGCCGCAGGAGTCCCAGCGGTGACAACGACAGTCCCCGACGAGTTAACCGAGATCAGATCTATACGAGGATTGGACCCGTCCGCCGCTGAAACTGCAACATCAGCTTGTACGGATACTGTGATTTGAGCACCCGCTAAGGCGACCGTACCCAGAGCCACATCCACCGTTTGAGCAGCGGGTGACGATTCGGTTACCGCACACCCCGAAAGGACACCTGTCCGCTGATAACCCAACAACAATATTTCAAAGTCAACGCTGTCAGGCTCTGCTTGGTTAGCATGAAAAGCATCAGCTTCATTTGGAAGGAATTTTTGCGTCACCATAATGTCATCCTATCATTTCAGCGAAGTAAATTAGTATAGACCCATCCGGTTGTACTACAAACTTTAAAACGCCTTCTGCAATTTGAACTGTTCCATCATCTTGCCTTAGCAAACCAACAACAGGGATGGCTAACTCAGAAATCTGAATGGATTCATCTTCTTGTCGCAGCAACTCTAAGATTGTTAGCTCACCTTCTGAAACCTGGACTATCTCGTCCTCAACCCTAATCACACCGATAAATTTCAAGTCAGCTTCACTGATGTTAACAGTTTCGCCTTCGACTATTACTGAACCAATAATATGAAGATCTTCCGCAGGCAAACCAAATTCCATATCGTCCCAATCCACATCTAGTGAAGCTGTCTCAAATGCTGCGAAGTGGACAAACCATGTGGAGATTGTAATAGCTGTATCTGTGATGTCAAAGTCCCAGGTACTAGGTTCCTCCGTGCCAGGTGCCCAAGTACGAGCACGAATAGTCGTTCCTATTCGCTGAATGCGAACCATCACATCGAGTTCTTCGTTCCTCGTCCATGAGCCGATTTGGCTGCCGAACGATCCACCGATGTAGGTGAAGATCCGCCAGACAGCTCCTGAGTCGTTAAACACATAACCTGTTCCAGATTGTTCACCGTCTCCGGTCCATGTACCATCCCCAACCGACAAAGTGAAGTTATTACCAGTAGCGGTACGAATGATACGAGCTATTACATCGACATCAGGTGTAACCGAGTTGTCAGTAACAGCCTGTGCTTTGTCGCCAACCTCTACTGCCATTCGTCCACGATTAGACTGAATATCAGTTACAGGAGTGCCGCTTCCTGACGTCACGTCCCAAATTGACGAATTCCATGGATCATCATCAGCGCCTATAAAATCATCCGCAGTTATATCTCTTAGAGGTTTAATCCAAACTGACTCATCTTCTTGCCGAACTAGATAAAGAATCTTTAGATCACCTTCTGCAACTTGGACAGTCCTACCGTCTAGGCGAACTAGATCGAGTGTATGCAGATCACCTTCTGCGACATTTACAGCTTCTCCCTCGACCTTAACGATAGCCAGACCACCTGCAGCTTCATAATCTATGGTAACTGTTACTGATGCTGCGGTTAGAACACCACCGTCTGGTCCTTTGATCTTGACATAAAGTGCCCACTCAGTAGGTGAGGCCGCTCCAGAACCACGGACTACAGCAGCTTCCCATTGTGCGTCAGACAGTGCTTGGGAAATGGATGAGTCGGTATTGTCGTTGTTGACAGTGGTATTCTTATTGCCAGTAGACCCACCGCCAGGATGGGCGCTTATCTCAACGGCTCCGGTCATAAGATCGACAAGCTCGTCATCCCAGGAGTCATCATCATTGAACGACGTACCGACTACCGACCATTGAACACGAACACTATTAATCGTGCCACCCCAGTCACTAGGAATAGTGCCGTTGTCTAGGGCGTAGTCACCAACAAGGTTTGCATCGGTATTCGATGGAGCAGTGCCGGTTCCAACTCGAACCCATGTTGGCATTAGGCGTTGCCCCTACCCCAGCAACACAAACCAAATGGACCAGTTGTATCAGTTTTAGCCATAACCTCAGGAATCTTCTGGGGCCAATCTTTGCAATTTTGACCTGGATAATTGTTAACGAAGTATAGACCTACAGGAGCAATCTTCCACTCCTCACTGTCCATATTATTCCATATGCCACAGCGAGGAGTTCCACCTCTATCAGTAAATAGGAACTCGCAAACCTCTCCTGCAATGTAGCAGCAATGATCCCCGTTCGCTCCTGTTCCTGTGCAAGCTATAGACATTCACGCCTATGCTTCTTCTGTCTCTACAAACTTCTTAACCTTGACGGCATCATTCTTGTTGTAGCGAGCATCTAGATTCTGCTTGGTGTGATTGGCACACATTTGGCTCCAACCCTTCGTGCTCATATCGAAGGAAATCTCTTCCTGGCAACGCTCACCATCCACATCTGCATGACACTGTGTGTCTGTTGGTGCAATCGCACTCATATCCTGACCTTCCTCTCTAACAATTGCTATTATCTTTTCACTCTGATTTGTCGGTTCAATTATTGTGGTCATTAAACTCCGAGGAATGTATGGTTGACAATAACCTTAAGCGTATCAGAGGCTGTCTTGGTAAAAACACCACCTGTAAACTCAAAGTGAGTCAAGAGTGGCTCTGCGGCACCCATGGCACCCACCACAATGACTCCGTCAGTAATGACTACCGAGTTAAAGTCTCCAGCTGCCCACTCAAATGTCCAGGTCACTGCATCAACAGCATCGCCAGTGTTGTCAGCATCACCTGTATCATTAGTCAGCGGGTATGTCGCTTTAACCAACTTATTCGTTGATGCGATCTCAGTGATATCATCCGAGTCATTACCCTTGGCTGGTGCAGCCGAAGCTGCCGTTCCAAGTGACATCGAGTCGAAGTCATTGGTTACAGACTCCCCACCCTTCTGAGCACCAGCCTCTGCATAGTACTCATCACCAGCGTCTGTCACAATGTTATGAGTCTCATGGATCGTTACAAGTCCAGTCTCCTGATCTGTAACAATAGCGATTACCTTACCACCAATCTCCATGCTTTCGACGGGAGGTCCACGAACCAAGTCCGTCAGGGCAGCACGTGCCCTTCTTTTCATTTCAAGGGGAATCCCTTGCATACTAATTACCTTTCCTAGTCCCTGGAGGAAGCGTATCTGCAGGAGCCTCGCCCCATGGCAAGAACTCGCTATCAGCGTCCGTCCCATCTTCTATTAACATTTCCTCACTGAAGTAGGCGATTACACACCTACAGCCGAAGTGAGCAGGAGGAACCGTGTGTTCTTCACCAACACTGAAAGCTCGGTTGTCTGCCCAAATACAAAAATCGCATGCATTCTCATCAAGAATAGCAGACCAAACTCCTAAGTCCATCCCCTGGAATCTTCCTTCGTCTTCTCTCCCTTCATTGTATGCCTCAAAGAATACATCATTCAATGATTTGTTTAAACCTGAATTAGCGAGTCTACTTGTCATAAGCCTTGGGGCCTTGGTTTCCCAACCACATCTGCGAAGATCCTTTTGGTCTGATAGTTCAACATAGGCCGATCCACCTTCCTGCCTATAGATCGTCCCCACTCATGCCTAAGGTCACGCTCGATCCTAGACACCAACTCTGCCATAGCTAGGTCTGCATGGGCTAGAACCAAATGGGACTGTTTGCCTGTGAATCTCAAAATGGGACTCTTTGGTACTGATTCAAATACCGCCCTGCCACCTTCAACATAGGCACGCTTATAGAAATCTCTGTAGTGCTTTCTGAGCACCGGCTGAAGCGGAAGCTTAAAACTCTTGACAAGAATAATACTCCGTCCAGTCTTTATAGTTCTATCAAGCCATGACAGTGTCATCCCCTCAGCCCTATTAAGGACTTGCTCAATCTTGAAGTGTGTCAGAAACGTAAGCTCGCTACGGAACTCCAGGACACCAAGCCTTCTAACTGTATCAGCTGACACGTCAGGCATCATCTATTTCCTTCTTGAGTTTCTTTGGATCGTCAGCCTCTGGCTGAGAAGCAGATTTAATAGCAATGGCAGCTTCAGTCTCTGCCTCAGTCTTTGCCAACTCCTTCTCTTCCATCTCCTCTAGCTCGTCTTCACCCAACGGAGGCAGGTTGAGTAGGTTCCGAATGTAGTTCTCAAGCTCTAGAGTCGGAGTTATGAAGCCACCATCTCCCAACTTGTCAATGGCATCGATGATCTTCTCAGTGCTGATGTGTCCAACCTTCCCAAATTTTATCTTGGGATAGGCAGGCAGATTCGGATAATTCTTATCCAACATTTCTTTAGCAGCTTTGTTCATAACCTCAGCTGCATAGTTAGCGGTATGCTGTAACGAATAGGTAAAGAAACCACTGGAATCGCTGGAAAGTGCGAAGCTACCTCTATCACCCTGCGTCAAGTTCAGGAACCCAGCCAAAATTGATTTTGGAATCATTTCGTCATGATGCTCTACGGCATCCTTAGGGTCTAGGACTTTGGAAGCTCCCATGTCCACAAATCCAACTTCCCAGCCCTCTTCGTAGGTAATGTAAGATTGCTCATGGGCTTGGAGATTCTGAAGCATTTCTTCCAAATCATCGACATCGTCACCCTTGGTCCCTGGAGGATATTGGCCATACGGAATACCAGCGCCCTGACGTTCTACTGCGATAGCCTGGACTGCGTAGAAACCATCCTTATATTTCCAATGCTTCCATGCTGGCCTCAACACCGATATGCCAAGAGGGTTACCTGCCTCTTCTTGGTTAGTGAACCATATCATCTTATCTAACGGAATCTCAACTGCATCATAGTTGCCGGTAGATGTATTGAAAGCTTGCTGTTGGACTCCTCTGAAATGACCATTCTTATCAAAACGGAAAAACTCAAAGGTAGATGGGTGACGAGGTGCGAATTCTTTCCAGGCCATAGCACCTTTGTATTCACCTTCTGCAATTTCTGCGAAGACCTTCTCAAAAGCATAGTGACCATATGACAGATACAGAGTCAGGGCTTCACGAAGGAAACTAATCCAAGGCCGCTCCATGTTTTCGAAAAGAGCATAATGAAGAAGATCAGCTGCCTCTTGAACTATGGGGTCTGGTTTCTCTCCCTTAGCACCCTCACGAGTTTCAATAGTGACGTCAGTGCTGATAATCGGAAGCACTATCGCCATTAGAGTCGCTGCACAAGTGGCATCGCCCTTACGCATTCTGTCAGCATTCTTGTAACGTTTCTTGTCGAACCAATCAACATTGTGCTCGACTAGCTCACCAGTGATTATGCTGCTAAAGACCTCAAGGCCCGTATACCCTATCTCCGCCTTGCGACGTCCTCTTTTTCGGAAGGGGTGAAGGTCTAACTCTCTCGCCTTGGGCACATCACTTTCTTGGTATGTGTTAAGGCGAATATCTTCCCTAGTGGTCACTCGACTGGCCTCCCTCTAACTCTTGGACGCTTTATTGGAGAATGAAGGTAGCACATCTCTGATTTGTTGTAAATGGAAATATTTGTAATGCAGCCTGGGAACTTACAGCCACGATTCGGAGAAAAGGACTTAGGCTTGTTCCCTGGCCTCTCAGGTATAGCGGTGCCTTGCGCTGACATCATCGGTTAGCTTTTCTCGAAGCTTTCTGCATCTTACTACGTTTTCGTTGATGGACCCTTTTCCTGTACGAAGTCCGGAGCTGGTCTCGTTGCCGCACTTGTTTTTGTCTCTCTCGTTCAAACCAGACTTCATAAGCACCCATGGAGGGAGAGCTTACCCCTATGCCATCAGTGATGGCTATCACTTCTTCATTAGTCGTCGACACGCTAGGAGAAGCCGAGTAGACTATGCCTATAGGGCAGCCTGCAAGAAAGGAGAGCATTATGCCTGCAGTACACGCAGCACATTACGGAGCTAGCATCTTATATGATGGATGCACCCGTTGTGAAGAATTGTCCAAGAATATATATGACTTGAGCAATTCAGCACTTATTGAATTAGCGAAACTGGCCACAGGTCCGAGAACCCGTGGTCTTTCTCTTAATGAGGCAAGAGCGATTTCTTGGTACACCGTATACAAGAACACATTGGAAAGATCAGAAGCCAAAACAAAGGAACGAGCATCATGAAACAAGAAAGAGCGAAAATACTCCACGATCAAGTGAACCTCACCCTCACCAACAAACCTGTCGCCGATTTCAGAATCCAAGACAAGATGGAGGTCATATCCATTCGACTAAAACAGGTGGGTCATACAATGATTCAGCACTGTCCAGACAGTCGAGAGTTGTCAATAGCACTAACGAAACTCCAAGAGGCCAGAATGTTCGCTATCGCAGCCATGGCGATTCATCAGGACGACATCGACTTTCCTGGCGAAGACACACGAGGACTAATCAAGACTGGAGAGGGACGTCGCATCGATGAAGAGGAGAAAGAATGACCCAAGGCATCTTCATTAATGGAAGCAGACCCAAAAGCAAGAAACAGATCAAAGAATATGTTGACAACCTATATGTAGAGGGCACCGATACAACTGATCCCTTTGGCATAGTCATCGAGCGAACGTCGATGTTTGGGAACGAGTTTGACGGGAGCCTAGCTAGGGCTGAGAGACTTGATAATTTGGGTCCTTTCTACTTCGTAGGGCCTGATCCACGCACGAGTCGTAAGTTCTATGGGACTATCGAATTCAACAAGAAGAAAGAACGGTGGGTAGTCAAGTGAGTGAAATGATCCATGGCATCGTCGTAAATAGAAAAGGTAATTGGAACGAGGTGGAGCTTCGTGTTTTGGAGGATTACCAAGATAGCGTCGAAGGAGATATAGAGGCTGTGCCTCTTCAGTTCCAAGACGATAGGCTTTCTAACATTCCCGCAATGATGTGGGTCAATGATTCCTTTTTGCTAGGTCAATTCGACATCGATGATGACTTCAATGAAATCGCCACTGCTATGGCCTATGTTGGTGGCAGGCCTGACCTTCGGTTACTTGGAAATGTTTTAATCACAGGAGGTCCGGATGGACGAGGTGAAACCGTAACCGTACCCAAGAAGCTCATCTATCAATGGCTAGCTAGGGTCCAGAGAATCCAGGTAGAAGTACACAGGAACGAAAATTGAAACTTTACAAGGTCATCGACACGGAAGAAGAAAGGGAGTTGTATAGACAATGGGCACGTGATAACTATGTGCCATTTACTCCAATAGATGGAGTGTGGCATTGGATCGTTCAGGAAGAATGTACGAAGATCAATCGAGAAACTGATCTCCCCTGGGACTCAACAGGGAATCTAATAGGAAAGATGGCATAATGGCTAAGACCAGCATCGAAGACGTAAAAGAAGCAGCAACCGTTAATCTAGTCAATAATCTTCAGGAGAAGGAGTTCAAGTCCGGCAAACTTGGATACTACGCACAAGGCAAGATCACTCTTGATGGCAAGCGTTACCAATCTCAGATCATGTTGGTGGAGATACAAACTAAGTAACAATGGAAAATCCAATCGAGCACCCGCTCTTCCCTCATATTACAGTCCAACTGACTGGTCAGAATGGAAACGCCATGAACCTTATCGGCATAACTAGGAGAGCCATGAGGAGAGGAGGGGTGTCTCGTGAGGATATCGAACTATTTTCTAAGGAAGCAACCAGCGGAGATTATGATCACGTATTGATTACGTGCATGAGGACAGTAGATGTAACATGACAGACCAAGCAGATCAAGAGATACAAGCCACAATCAGAGTTGTCCCTGCAAGTGAGGACTATGTCCCACCAAATGACTTCATGGACAAAGAAAAGAAACAAACCGAAGCTGAGAAGCACGAATCCATAATCCACGAAAATTCTATTAAAGATGCCAAGGTCGCTGCAGAGTATTTGGAATCTTCCATAGCGTGGAACTCCATCATCAAGGTGGACAGAAGAGCTGACGGCCTCTTGGTAGAACTCGGACAATATATTGAAGAATTAGAACACAACCAATGGGCATGAGTTGGGAGGAATGGATGCTTTGGCTCTCCATCGGAGCTCTTATGCTAGTGACGATCTACCTCTTCTGGGAGACCATGGAAGTAGGAGTTCTGGCAATAGGCGGTATATCTTCGATACCCTTGGTAGTCATAGTTCTTTCACTAGGAGAGGAAAATGAGCAAGACTGGTTCTAGAATCGCAAGTGTGGCAGGGACTTTCACTGCAGGAGTAATTTTAGTCGTCGGACTAGAGACGCTTGGATTTTGGTTTGTACTGATAGCTTTTGGAGTAGCCCTCATACTTACCTTAATAGGAGCCTTTATCGCAGGATTGAGAGGAGACAAAGATGATTAGATTATTGTTTGGAATAGTCACAGTGACGATCTGGGCCATTCTGGCTGCGATAGTTTTCACAATCGTTATTGCAGGAGCTGTGATAGCTGGACTTGTGATCGTCTTGACACCGCCATTAAGGAGGGCCATTGAGCATCGCAGTTATTAGGAAAGGAGAGCAATGACCGAATTAAGAGAGAGTTGTCATTGTGACGAATGCGGAGAGATTCACAAGGAGTTCATCGAGCATTTCAATAAGTGGCCTCTGATGAGTCACGAGGAAGGTCAGACACTGAAGAAGACAAGGGAAGGGAATCTCGAATCATGGGAGCAAGCGATCAGGTCATCAGCAGAATGAGACCAATGAGTCCACAAGCAAAATACCATTTTGATCTAATAAAGGGTATATTGCTAAAACAAAGGATGACCCGAGAGGAGGACAGATTAATAACAGAAGATTTGGCTCTAGAGATATGGAGAGCATCTAAGAAAGTGAGACCAGTAGGAAAATGAGCGACCAAATATACCTACAAGGATCAGAGGCCGTAACAAGGGCGTCGAGGGAAATGAAAGAAGCTGCTGCGGAGATGTCGATGGCTGCTGAGTTGATCCGTTTCTCACTGGAACAGT
>SDBT01012434.1_pt1 | contig 13671 bp, 14 predicted proteins | sample 2277101 | NCBI WGS metagenome assembly SDBT01 (sample SAMN10404973, study PRJNA504765) | marine sediment metagenome | isolation source: marine sediment core GS10_PC15, 103 cmbsf | place: Arctic Ocean: Southern Knipovich Ridge | collected 2010
AACTGGCCTTGGACTGAGCCATGCACGCGGCCCGATAGTTGGAGGCAACCGACGTCGCACACCGGATCAACTGTCCTTTAATATGTCTTCCGAGCGTTGAATTTGGAAGAACATTAGCCAGTTTTACACATCGATGAGCAAATGCTTTTATCCTTTCCTTTAGCTCATCACCTTTCATGTGTTTTTCTAATTTCTTATTCTTGATTTATCATTCATCATTTATCATTCACCCGATAGATGCTATCCAACACCGTGCCATCCACCCACTTCACCACGCCAATGACCTCATCGCTCAGCTCCGGCTTGTCGGCCGGCCCACCCACCAAGGCATCCACCTCGGCCTTGATCTCCTCGATGGGCCGAATCGGTAATCCACTGTCTTTGGTGGCCGCGATCAAGTCCTCCCGTCGGGGATTGATAGCGATGCCCCGTTCGGTCACTATCACGTCGATCAATTCGCCGGGGCCGCACAGGGTTGTAACCTGGTCAACGATGATGGGGATTCGGTTGCGGAAGGCCGGGATGGGCAGGATAGTGCACTTGGCAAACAGGCAGTTCTGCCAACCGCCGATACCGTGCAGCATAACGCCATCGGAGTGGGTGACAACATTGGCATTAAAGTTTACATCTACCTCAGTGGCCCCCAGCACCACCACGTCCAGCATACCGGCGAAGTTGCCCTTGCCGTGATAGTTATAGGAGGTGAACGGCGAGGTGTTGATGTGGCCGGGATTCTCCCGCATGGAGCGCACCCCCTCCAGGTCGAAGGTCTGGCCGTCCAGGATGTAATCGGTGAGGCCCTCCTCCAGCATCTCTACCAGGTATTTGGTGGAACCGCCGCGGATAAAGCGGGCCCTCACGCCGGCCTTTAGCATCAGTTCCTTCAGGTAGATGGCGAATGCCAGGGCGGTGCCCCCCGCTCCCGCCTGGAAACTGAAGCCCTCCCGCATGATCCCCGCCGCCTGGACGAACCGGGCGGTGAGCTCGGCGATCAACAGCCGGTCAGGTGAGCGGGTCAGCCGGGTGGTGCCCGAGACGATTTTCTCCGGGTCACCGATGCGATCCAATTCCACCACGTAGTCGATGTTCTGCCCCATGATCTGCCAGGGCACGCAGGGAAAGGGCACCAGGTTATCGGTCACCACGATGGAGCGGTCGGCATACAGCGAGTCCGCCAGGCCGAAGCCCAGCAGCCCGCAGGCCGAGGGTCCCCGATCACCAGTGGCGTTCCCGAACGCATCGGCCGTGGGTGCCGCCAGCACGGCGATGTCGATGTGTACTTCCCCGTCCTGCACCGCCTGCCAGCGGCCGCCGTGGCTGCGCAATACCGCCAGGCCGTTCATGCCACCTTCACTGGCGAAGCTCCCCAAGGGACCGTTCAGCGAGCCTTCCACCCAGGCGATGGTACCCTTTTTCATGTGCTCGATTATCGGCTCGTGGCAGGGAAAGGCCGCCGAGGGGAACCAGCGCAAGTTCTTCACACCCAACTGAGCGGCGGCCTCGAACACCGGGACCATCAACAGGTCGCCGTTGCGGAAATGGTGGTGGGAGGAGATGGTCATACCGTCGCGCAGACCCGCCTGCTGCAAGGACTCCTTGAGCGAGCCTACCCGCTTGTCGCCGCCAGGGGGATAGTCGGCGCAGCTGCGGATGGGCGGGGCGGACTGGTTGCCCGATGGGCGGTACTTCCCAACCCCCTTAAACGGGGTCTGCGGCACACCATTGACCTCGTTGGGCACCAGGCGGTCAGCAGCGTTCTTATTCCGTTTCAAGTTTCGAGTTCCGAGTTTCGAGTTCCAGAAACAAAGATAGTTCAGTTAGTTGTCTTTCGAGTACCACAGAAAGGCTAGATCGGTAAACTGCTACTGCTACTTCTCATGTTTCCATCCCTCAGCCAGGATCCCGGTAGCCACCGCCAGGTCCACCGTCCGCTGGGCCCGCTTGACCACCGGCGGGTCGATCATCTTGGTGCCCAGCGCAACCACCCCCAGCCCCTTGTCTTGCGCCTCATCGTAAGCCAATACCACCCGCCTGGCTTTCTCAATCTCCTCAGAGGTGGGAGTGAAGGCTGCGTTAATCACCACAATCTGCCGGGGATGAATGGCCCCCATGCCGTCATAGCCCAGCGCTTTGGCCTCCAGGGCAGAAGCTCGTAAGCCGTCCATGTCCTTCACGTCGCTGAAGACGGTGGCGATGGCCTGCAAACCGGCGGCCTGGGCAGCGTTGACCAGCATGCTGCGGGCGAAAAACGACTCACGGCCTTCCGAGGTGCGCTGGACGCCCAGGTCGGCGGTATAGTCCTCCAAGCCGATGGCCAGGGCCACATTGTTCTCGCTACCCTGGGCGATAGACAAGGCATTGAGCACCCCCAAGGCACTCTCGATAATCGGCATCAGGTAAACCGGTTCATGGCGACCACAGGCCGTAGAGATCTCGACGATCTTCTCAGCCACCAGCCGTACCTGGTAGGCCGTTTCAACCTTCGGAATCAGCACCAGGTGCACCGGTTGGGGTATGATAGCCTCCAGGTCGGCTATACCGCGCTCACCCTGGTTGATCCGCACCATTTTCTCGGCCCCGAAAAAGTCCAGGCTGCGCAGGGCGTTGCGCACGATCAACCGGGCTGAGGGCTTTTCCGCCAGCGCCACCGAGTCCTCCAGATCGAGGATCACCGCGTCTGGTCGGTGGATACCCACATTGAGCATCAGCTTGGGCTGGGCGCCGGGGACGTAAATGCGACTGCGTCGGAAGCGCTCGCGGCTGCTGGAGTAGCGGGCGTGGGATTGGACCTCTGGCAGGCTTTCGGCTTCCAAATCAGGGTACGCTTCTTTGACTGTCGCCTCGATCCGGGCCTGCAAGACGAACGGCAACGCCCCGTGGTCTTCTATCTCCAATATGCCGTGAGTGAGACCCAGCTCGGTCAAGGTATGCTCCGCCAGCTCCTTGAGGGACCGCCCGAACAGCACATCGACTTTCGAATCAACCTGGATTATTAGCTGGCCGAGGGACTTGGGCTGGTAGCGCACCAGGCAATCCGATGGAGGCGGCCCATCCGGCTTCCCTGAAACAAACTGGTCACTCATGATGGAACTGATCCTTTTGAGATGGGATAAATTTACGTTCTACGCTCGTGAAATGAATAGAACTGTGGAATTGCGTTGACAGGTTGAGGCTAGCCGCTCCCCGAAGCAATCGCCACCGAGGCACTGGCTCCGATACGAGAGGCGCCGGCCGCAATCATCTGACGGGCATCATCACTGGTCTTGATCCCTCCAGCGGCTTTCACCCCCATGCCCGGGCCCACCACCCGGCGCATAATGGCCACGTCCTGGACGGTGGCACCCCCCTTGGAAAAGCCGGTGGAAGTTTTGACGAATTGAGCCCTGGCACGCTGGGCCAGCACGCAGGCCTGGATTTTCTCCTCATCGGTCAGCAGGGCGGTCTCGATAATCACCTTGACCGTCTTCCCCCCGGCGGCCTCAACCACCTGGCGGACGTCCTCCCCCACCTCCTGATAGCGCCCCGATTTAAGGAAACCGATGTTAATGACCATATCCAGCTCGTCGGCCCCCTGCTGGACCGCCCAAGCTGCCTCCCCCGCTTTTGCCTCTGGCGGTACCGCCCCAAGGGGAAAACCAACCACCGTGGCCACCATAACGTCGCTGCCGGCCAGTTGCTCCTTGCAGTAGGCGATCCACACCGGGTTCACGCACACCGAGGCGAAACCATATTCCCGGGCCTCGGCGCACAGTTGCCGCAATTCATCTTCGGTGGCATCCGGCTTGAGCAAGGTATGATCGATATAATCGGCCATCTCCGGCTTGCCCCTGGTGCCGATGGTGGAGCCCACCCGGTCGGCTCCGGCGCCCACAATCTGGCGCACCGTTTCCAGGTCCCGCTCGGGGCAACGGCAGTCCCGGCACAGACGGCACTGCCACTCGCCGCTTTCGCAAGCCTCCCGGCCGGGTGCTGTCTGGGTAATTACCCGATTTATCAATTGGTCCAGGGAGTCTTGATCAGTACCCATATTCATCTCCATCAAAGGCTAATCACCGGTATATTCAATATTCACCTGGTCCACTACGCCCACGATTACCGCCTGGACCGGCATCTTGCGCCCGTACATGATTGCCGCGCCACCCCCCTCCTTATTCACCAGCACCTGGTCTCCCTTACCGGCGTTGGCCCGATCCAGGGCGATGAAGGTGCCGCCCAAGTCCGAGCCGTCGATATCCACCGGCTGCACCAGCAGCAGCTTTTCCCCCTGAAAATTACTATCCTTGATGGTTGACACCACCGATCCCACCACGCGTCCCAGGATCATTGCGCCCCCGCCTCCGCAATGCCGGCTAGCGCCTGCCGGACCTGCTCCACCAGAGCGCGGGCGTCATCAGCTGTGGGTCCTTCGGCGATGATCCGGATAACCGGCTCAGTATTGGAGCGGCGCACGTGGATCCAGCGGTCCGCCCACCCGAGTCTCAGCCCGTCAACCGTGTTATGCTCCGCTTCGGTGAAGCCGGTCGCGAGTTGGGTGAGTATAGCTTCCGAGTCTTCATCTCCCAGGGGGATTTTCTGCTTTACCATCTCCATGTTGGGCCATCCGGCCTTGATAGCGCTCAATGGCAGGGTCTGTTGGGCCAGCCGGTCCAGTACCAGGGCGGCCCCCACCAGTGAGTCACGCCCCAGGTGCGACTCCGCCAGGATTACGCCGCCATTGCCTTCTCCGCCGATCTCGCCGCCTACCGCCCGCATCATGTTCACCACGTTTATTTCCCCCACAGCTGAGCGCTGCACCTCAAGGCCGTATTTGCGGGCCACGTGATCGACCAGCATGGATGAGGACAGGTTGGTGGTCACCGGTTTGCGCCCACCAGTGCGCCGCAGGTAGCCGTCCACCGCCAGTACCTGGGTTAGCTCCTCGCCCAATGGTACCCCCTTTTCATCCACCAAGGCCAGGCGGTCTGCATCGGGGTCGGTGGCCAGGCCGATGTGCGCACCCTGCTCCCTCACGACGGTGCACAGGCCAACCAGGTTCTCGGCCAGCGGCTCGGCTCCCCGGGGGAAGGTGCCATCGGGAGTACAGTTCAAGCGCACTACCTGGCAGCCCAGCGCCTCCAACAAGGCCGGCAAGGCAAAGTAGGCCGCCCCGTTGACCGCGTCCACCACTACCCGGAACTTACGGCGGATGATGGCCTCGGTATCGATGCAGCTCAAATCCAGGACATCCAGGATATGGAGCCCGGCGGCATCGATCAGATCCCAGCCCCGGCCGGGGCGGGAGGTGAGCTTCTCGGGGACTTCGGTCTGATCGGCCCGTGTAAAGAGAATCTCCACCCGGCCCTGATCCAGGAAGCAACCATCGCTGCCGAAAAACTTCAGCCCGTTGTACTCAATAGGGTTATGGGAGGCGGTCAGGACGATCCCGCCGGCCAGGCTTTTATGGGGCACCAGAAATTGGGCCGTCGGTGTGGGAACTAGGCCCGCTACCTGCACCTGTCGCCGGGCGTCCTTTAAGGCCTGGCAGGCCACCATCTGAAGCTCCAGGCCTTGGGGCCGGCTGTCGCGGGCTACCAGTATGGGACCCGGCGGTTGCAAAAGGGCGAAGGCCCGGACGTGTCGGTAGACCGTCGCCGCATCCAGCTCCTGGCCAACGACGCCCCGCACACCTGAGACTGTACGTATTAGTGCCATCTCGTTATCGGTACCGGCGGGAATACCGCCCAGCCCATAGCAATGTCGTGGAATTAAGGTTCATAGCCCTATACCGGGGCTAGAGTTTAAAAAAAATCCAGACTGGAAGCCTGGATTTAAGTTAATTGGAGCCTGATGAAAGGTAGCGTTTAACGGCGGTTAAGTCCCAGGGTGGCATTGCGGCGCATGCGGCGCTTGGCCTTGGACCGCTTGATGCGCCGTTCTTCGCTGGGCTTGAGATAATAGGCCGTGCGCTTGATGTCCTTCAATATGCCGGCCTTCTCGTACTTCTTCTTGAACCGGCGCAAAGCCCGCTCCAGCGGCTCATCTTTTCTGACTGTTACTTCTACCATATTATGTTTCAGTTGCTCCTATCGAACTACACATACATTATCTTATAGCCAGTAAAGTTATTATCACCGTCGGTGAGAATCAATCCTTAATAACCCACTCGCAGGCTTACAACCCTACCAGGTGAGTTAGCGTGCCTCGTCGGTAAGAGCAGAACACCCCAGGCCGGTCTGCGGCACGAAGACGTTGACGTAGGACAAGCTCTCGCCGTTGGTGCTGTCACGGACGAAGCCGCTGATGGTGCCGGACTGTCCCTGGGCCAATAACCTGCTCAGCACCAAGACCAGCGTTGGTAAAACTACCTTAAAAGCTAGGTGGGCTTTCATGCGCGAATTTAGCGCCCTGTTGCCCGGCGACCAGACTTGCCTGGTTGGATATTGAAAATTTTTCCCATTCATGATATGTGGAATTTTAGCAGGTCGGCGTCAACGATCCAAATTATATCATTACGATTTTACCTTGGATGAGTCCCGTAGTGATTTTAACCTCGGTCATGGATAGTGGCTCAATAACAGTTTTTCACGGCCAGGGATGTTTCTTCATAAATGATAGTTAGGTTTCCGAGAGCACAATTTAGCAATGAACGTTATATATACTCCTGGCGGCTTAAAAATACGTCTTGATCCAGAACGCGTTGAGCGCGTGCTTGCCCCTGCTATTAACCAGATTGACCTTACCGACGCTTTTCACGATGTAGAGTTGTGGGCAGGCTTTCCAAACGCCCTGTCGTCAGTCTGTACCATCCTAACAGCAGCCGTGACACACTCTTTGGCGTGGACCCTTGTTGCTTTTGTATTGTCGTTCGGAGCCGCAAATGCATTTCAGCAGTTTACGTACTCCCGCATCTTGAATTTAGTCTTTCCAACCTTCCTGGGCGGTTGGATCTTAGCGCTTCCAGCTTCTTCCGTTGCTGGAATTTACCTGTACATGTCGGGTGCAGTGTTGGCTGGTTTAGTTCAGTTCGCGATTGTTGTGGCGAATTGGCTGCACTACACAGATATGATGCTTGTTTTCTTCATGCCTCTCCGGTTCGCTTTAAGGAAACTCGCTGGCGTAAATTTTGGTGACGTCGAGATCGCCTATATAAGAATATTGTCGTTACAGGCCAGACGAGCGGGTATTCAACTGGATTGGAAACTCTACAATCGGCTGGAAACTTAACACGCGGTTCGAGGCGGACGCGCAAAGACGGCGCGCCGCTCAACCGTATCGTTATGTTGCTTCAATACGGTCTATGCACTGAATGAATGACAGTCCATTGAATGCCGCGTTACGGCACTTTGAGGCCGCAGAGGCCAACCTCGTCAAACTCGAAAAGGTATTGAGCGAGATTGAGGCCGCCATTCCTCAAGGTATTGCTTTCGGGGACAGCCCCGAATACGAAAGCAACTGTCGGAGTTTTGATGCTCTGCTGGAATCTTTGCCCAAGATCAATGGGTGGAAGCAGCAAATAGTGTTGATGGATCTGGATGAAATTGCTCAGCACCGTTTCGATGCACAAGAAGTCGGAGAGATCGAATGCTTGATGTCGGTGGAGCGGCAGATTGAAGAGCCGGCTCGACTACTCAGAGATTACCGTCATCGTTTTAACCAAAAGAGACGCGAGCTAATTCGTGTAGCACTCATTGAATTGATCGATTCCATTGACGGGAATCTTCGAGAGCTGTCGAAGTTGCTCCTAAACGATCACGAGTCCAATGAGACAGTCGACAACCCAGAGTTCGAGGAGCTAAGAAGCAATGTTGCTCAGATAAACACGCTATTGGGAAGCAGCGTATCGAAGCCTCCGCGCTGGACTGACTTACATCGACATATGCGTTTCGGAATGCTTGGTGATTTGCGTGACATTATCGAGCATGACTGGCTAAGTGTTAAAGCAGGACTGCGGAAGTCTCTTCACGGTGAAAAGGAACCTATACCGGTCGAGGTTGCTGATCTTGGTGCGCTGGTGAGCGAGAAACCGCGCGGACCTGTCGCAACGAAGTTACGCTGGGACCGTTTGGCTGAGGAAGAATTCGAGAGGCTGATATTTGCTTTGATATCTTCCGAGCAAGGTTACGAGAACCCAGAATGGTTGATGAAAACGAACGCGCCAGATCGTGGCAGAGACTTATCCGTCTATCGCGTATACGCAGACCCACTCGGTGGGACTATCAGACAGCGCGTAATAATTCAGTGTAAACACTGGTTAAGTAAGAGTGTTGGACCGTCGGAGGTATCTACGCTTCGCGATCAGATGAAGCTCTGGGAACCGCCTCGGGTCGATGTGCATGTGATTGCTACCTCTGGGCGGTTCACGTCAGACTCGGTTACTCTTATCGAGAAACACAACCAATCAGATACCGCGCTTCGAATCGAGATGTGGCCAGAAAGCCACCTTGAGAGGCTCCTGGCGAGCAGACCGGCAATCATTGCGGAATTCTCTCTCCGGTGAACGGCAACATAACACGGCGCTCAACCGGACCTCGGGGACGCTGCGCGCCCCTCGGCCGGTTAGCTTTGCATTAGGGCGATAACTTCCTAACAATCTTCAGATAATCGGCTACCGATACTCTCTCCGCCCTCAAATCCGCCAGCCCCAGTTCTTCCAGCAGTTCCCCGGCCTCCAGTGACTTCAACGCATTGGACAGCTTCTTACGCCGCTGACCGAACGCGGCCCGCACCACAGTGGCGAATAGTTGCTCGTCAACGATCTTTGGCCCCGGTGTCCCGGGCGTTAGCCGCACCAGGGCCGATTCCACCTGGGGCTCCGGCCGGAAAACCGTCGGCGGCAGGATGAACAGACGTTCCACGGTACAATAGGCCTGCAGCATCACCGACAGCCGCCCGTAATCCCGCCCCCCGGGGCCCGCTGCCATACGCTCGGCCACCTCCCGCTGGACGATGAAGTACCCGTCGCGCCATTTTTGCCGCTGGTCGAGTAGCCGGAAAAGGATCTTGGAAGCGATATAAAAGGGCAGGCTGCCATAAACCCGGCCGCCATCTGGCAGCAACGGCCCCAAGTCCGCCGCCAGCACGTCCCCTTCGATGATGGTCACATTTGCCGGTGCTTCCTCGCGCAGGTTCGCCACCAGCAGGGGATCGATGTCGATAGCAGTCACCGCGGCGCAACGCTCGGCCAGGGGGAAGGTCAGCTCGCCGTGCCCGGGACCGATCTCCAGGAAGTGGTCCTCCGGCCGGGGATCGATGGCCTCCACAATTTTCCGAATGTAATTGGGATCGGCCAGGAAGTTCTGGCCCCAGCGCTTGCGGGCCGGGGGACGGTCGGGATTATGGGCAGTCATCCAGGCCGAATTTACGCTGCCGTACCAGTTGGGGTAGTTTTCAGGGCTGGAAACAGCCCCACCGCATTGGCCGTGGTGATTTCAGCCACTTCCTCCACGGTCATGTCCAGGATCTCCGCGATCTTCCGGGCCACATGGTGTACGTAAGCCGGCTCGTTGGTGCGGCCCCGCTTTGGCGCCGGCGCCAGGTAGGGCGAGTCGGTCTCCACCATCACCTTATCCAGCCCCACCGCCCGCAATACGGCCGCATTGGTGCTTTTGGGGAAGGTCACCGTGCCGGTAAAGGAGATGTGAAAGCCGAAGTCCAGCACTTCCCGGGCGAACTGCGGCGGCGATGAAAAACAGTGCACTACCCCGGTGGTGTGCCCGACCTCCCGTAACACCCGCATCAGGGCCGCGTCAGCGTTGCGGTTGTGCACGATAACCGGCAGGTCCAGGGAAGCAGCCAACTCCAGGTGCCTGCGGAACAAGCGCTCCTGGGCCTCCCGGGGACTGAGGTCGCGGTAAAAGTCCAGGCCGGTCTCGCCAATGGCCACTACTTTGGCATGGACCGCCAGTGATTCCAGCTGTGCCAACACATCGCTGGGGGCCATCTCAACGTCGTGGGGATGCACGCCCACCGCCGCCCAGACTTGGGGATATTGCTCGGCCAGCGCGACGGCCTGCTGGGATGTGGCCAGGTCCAGGCCGGGAACGATGACCGCCCCGACACCGACATCAGCCGCCCGCTTGAACAGATCGTCCAGGCGACCATCGTAATCCTTATAGAACAGATGAGCATGGGTGTCGATCAGCATCGAAGAAAGTTAGATAGGAGAAAGCTGAACCGCCAAGATCACCGAGGATTCAATTCTTCCCCCTCTATTTTAAGAGAGGGGGCTCCGCCGACTGCGGAGGGGGTGAGTTCGTTCCCGATGAGCGTGGGTGTCAATCAGCATCCGGCGGGCATGGAAGTTCTGTGTTACGAGTTACGAGTTACGGGTTGTGAGATGCCGGTTGTGAGAGGTTGTGCGAATGCTATGAGTATTTCTTGCCTTTTATTCCAGATCGTTTTATGTGTGTTGAGGCGGGAGACCGATTTCCTTGTTATCCACTTCAATTCTAGCTGCTAATAACTTGTCAACATCATCCAGGCTTGGCTCTATTAGGCAACCTTCCTCATTAACCTCCCAAAGAAAAGGGAGGGGTGTAATCTCCCTGTTTAGGGTCAAATCCTTATATTCGATCTCAAGGCGAACGAACTTAATCGGAAGTGGGGGAAACATAGTTATTTTATAGGTCAAAGTCCATTTTAGATCTCTCGCTATTGGGTTATACCAAAGAGTAGCCATCTCCCATCCTGGTTCCTTCTTAAGTGCTATCACTTTATAATCCCTATCATAGAGTCTTATAAATCCTCGACCCTCAACCGCTGGATTAGTTCCAAAATTTATTAGACTAATTTTTATGATAGAAAAAATATCCGTCTCTTCGATATTCCCTGGTGGGTCCGACGGTGCCATAAGTGACCGACCCGATTCTCTGCTTAGCTTAAAAGTCCTTATTGCATAGACAACCGCACAGATCGCACCCACGGCTATTAATCCTTGTATAATCACTGAAAGGATCCATTGATAATTGAGAGACCAAAAGGATTGCGCTTGTTCAACAGTGCCTAATATTGAATCTGGTACCATTTGTCGTCCCTACCCCACCTTCGTCCCCGACTCCAGCTGGGGTTCGTCCACCGTCGCCAGCACCAGGTTGCCGTCCTCATCCTCCGCCGCCAGCAGCATCCCCTGGCTCACCTCACCCCGGATTTTGGCCGGCTCCAGGTTAGCCACCAGTACCACCGACTTGCCGGGCAAGTCGGCGGGATCGTAATGCTCCGCGATTCCGGCCACGATCTGGCGCTCATCGTCCCCTACTTCGATCTGAAGTTTGAGCAGCTTGTCGGCCCCCGCCACCGGCTCGGCCGCCAGCACCCGGGCCACCCGCAGGTCCACCCGCTCGAAATCTGCGAAGGTAACGCCGTCCTCATCTTTAGGCTGGGCCGGTTCTTCGGCCGCAGCCAGCTTATCGATGCGCGGGAAGGGCGACTCCCCCTTACCAAGCGGCGTTCCCGGTTTCAATCCCCCCCAGGTAAAGTCGGTTAAGGGTATCTTGTCCGCCCCGATCATCCGGCGCATCAACCCCACCCGTTCCGGCATTACCGGGTGCAGTAGTTGCAGCGCCAGACGCAGCGCCTCGGCGGCGTGGTACAGTGTGCTGCCGGCCTGCGCCTTATCCACCTTGACCAAGTGCCAGGGCTGGCAGCGCTCCAGGTAGCCGTTCACCCGCCGCACCAGCTCCATGCCCTGCTCCACCGCCTCGTGCAATCGCATGGCCTCGATCAAGCCGGGGACCTCCGCCACCGCTTTAGCGGCATTCGCCTTCAGCATCTCATCGTTGGCCGGGGCCGGGGCCACCACCGGCTGCGGTACCTGCCCCTCGAAGTGCTGCCGGATGAACTTGGTCACCCGGTTCACCAGGTTACCCAGGTCGTTTGCCAGGTCGGCGTTATAGCGCCGCACAAAGGAATCCGCCGTGAAACTGGCGTCCTGCCCCAGCACCATGTCGCGCATCAGGTAGTAGCGCAGCGGGTCCACCCCCACCTGGTCGATCAAATCCAGGGGGCGCACCACATTGCCCCGCGACTTGGACATCTTGTCCTCACCCATCAGCCACCAGCCGTGGGCAAAGATGGTCCTGGGTAGATCAATACCCGCCGCCATCAGCATGGTGGGCCAGTAAACACAATGGGTGGTGAGGATGTCCTTGCCGATCAAGTGGTAGTCGGCGGGCCACCACTTGCGAAAAGTCACCTCATCCTCTGTATATCCGATGGCGGAAATGTAGTTGGTCAGGGCGTCGAACCACACGTAGTTGACGTAGTCGCTGTCGAAGGGCAGCTCGATGCCCCAGGTGAGGCGCGACTTGGGCCGCGAGATACACAGGTCGCCCAGCGGCTGGCGTAGGAACCCCAGCACCTCGTTGCGCCGGTGCTCCGGCTGGATGAACTGGGGATGCTCATTGATGTAATTGATCAGCCGCTGCTGGTAGGCCGACATGCGGAAAAACCAGTTCTTCTCCTTGATCTTTTCCACCTGCCGGAACTCTCCCGAGTCCAGCTCCTTTTGGGTGATGAAGCGCTCCTCGGACACCGAGTAGAGCCCCTCGTACTCGTCCTGATAGATCTCCCCCTTGTCGTACAGGTCTTGCAGCAACCGCCGGACCACCTTTTTGTGGCGCTCCTCGGTGGTGCGGATAAAGTCATCGTGGGAGATGTCCAACCGCCGCCACATCTCCTTGAACCGCTGGACGAACTCGTCGGTGTGGGCCTGCGGATCGGCCCCCCGCTGCTGGGCCGCCTGCTGCACCTTCAGGCCGTGCTCGTCGGTGCCGGTCAGGAAGTGTACCTCGTCGCCCAACGTGCGGTGGTAGCGGGCCAGCACATCCGCCAGGATGGTGGTGTAGGCATGCCCCAGGTGTGGCTGGTCGTTTACGTAGTAGATGGGTGTGGTAATGTAGAATTTGGGCATGGATGCTCTAACCTGTAAAGGTGTGGGAATTTAGGGAGAGATTATGGACGGTGCGAGGGGGAAGGAAGGGAGGTGGTGTCGTGCTGAGCCTGTCGAAGCATGAGTCCGGCCTGTCCTGAGCTCAGCCGAACCCCGCCGATGGCGGGGGATGGGACGCAGGTCCACACCTGGAAATTGTATTGCCAGATTGCTGCCTACCCGCCGGTATTCGGCAATGATTTCCTCGGAAATCACCAGTTGCAGCTTGCCGTCGCGCCAAGCCTTGAGTATATGGTATGGAGGCACGCTGAAGAAAACACCCGAGACGAATACATTCGTATCGAGGATAACCCTCACTTACGGCGTCGCGCCCTGGCAGTAGCGGCAGAGATGTCGGATCGTTTTAGCCCCGCTTCCCGGGCCTGCCGCCGGGCTTCGGCGATCAGCCCATCGAACTCGTCCAGCGACGGCGGAGTGATGGTCTTCAGGATCACCGTGTCCTTTTCGCCCAACACCACGAACCGGTCCCCGGTTTTCAACCGCAGACGTTTACGGATTTCCTCAGGGATCACTACTTGACCTTTGGAAGACATTTTTGCGGTAGCTGGTCTTGTCATTGTGTGCTCATAAGCGTTGCTGTTCTTACCAGTAAGAAATTAAGTGGTCCCTCCCAAGGGTCAAAGAGAAACCGGCCGCCAATATGGTGGTGTAAGCATGCCCCTCGGGCCGTAGCCCTACGGGCGTGGCCCAGGTGCGGCCCTCAGGCCGTAGCCTTACGGGCGAGGCTGGTCGTTCACGTAGTAGAT
>SDBT01012435.1_pt1 | contig 13671 bp, 10 predicted proteins | sample 2277101 | NCBI WGS metagenome assembly SDBT01 (sample SAMN10404973, study PRJNA504765) | marine sediment metagenome | isolation source: marine sediment core GS10_PC15, 103 cmbsf | place: Arctic Ocean: Southern Knipovich Ridge | collected 2010
GGATATTGCTGATTCTTTTCATCCTTCATTGATTAAAGAAGAGAAACCAGAGATTATTAAAGAAGAGAAAAAGAAGCAAGCAAGAATTTATGATTTTGCAGGATTTATTCTAAAGACTATTTCCATAAAAGAAAAACTAAAAAGTGTTTATTTGAAAAAGTTTCCCTCTGTATACAAATTTATAAAAAACGCTATCAGCTTAGACAAGATCGATATTTTCGAAGCAGAAGTTTATAATACAACAAATCCTTATAATATAGAAATTCTTGATGACAGCTCTCTGAATTTCCTTCTTAATCTTAACAAAATAAACGATTTTCGTAGAATTAATCAATATTTAATTGAAGCAAACAAAAAACTCAAATCAGGAGGAGTTTTTATAAGTAGATTAGAATCTATTGAGCAAAGAAGAAAAAGGATCTATCAAAAATATCCCTATTTCTTTGCCAAGCTGTTTTATCTATTTGATTTTGTTTATAAAAGAGTGTGGCCCAAATTACCATTTTTTAAAAAAATATACTTTACGATTTCTAAAGGATATAATCGGATTCTTTCAGTAGCTGAATGCTTGGGAAGATTATATTTTTGTGGTTTCGAAATTATTGATTTACAAGAAATCGATAATTATCTTTATTTTATTGCAAAAAGAGTAAACAACCCATCAAGTGATAAAAATCCATCTTACGGCCCTGTCTTTAAACAAAGAAGAATCGGCAAAGATGGAAACACTTTTTGCATTTATAAGCTCCGTACGATGCACCCTTATTCTGAATATATCCACAGCTATGCTTATGAAAAATATAAGTTAAATAAAAGAGGAAAAATTGATGTAGATTTTAGGGTTACCGGTTGGGGCAGATTCTTTCGTAAATATTACATAGATGAAATTCCTTCGATAGTCAATTTGCTCAAAGGATATATAAAGCTAGTAGGAGTTAGACCTTTGAGTAAGACATTTTATAGTACTTATCCAGAAAGTTTAAAAAAAGAAAGAATAAAATATAAGCCCGGGTTAATTCCTCCCTATTATGTAGATTTACCTGATTCAATTGAGGAAGTCTGGGAATCAGAAAAAAAATATTTAGAAAAATATGCAAAATATCCCATAAGAACAGATTTGGTTTACTTAATTAAATCCCTTAATAATTTATTATTTCATCATGCTAAAAGTGAATGAAGATTGATATCTCGACGAAATGAATAACAATAAAGATATTAATAAGGAAAAAATAGAAATATATGACTAAAAAAATTGGTGCCACTTTGATGTGGATCATTGTTTGCCTATATATCATGGCCATATTTTCGCTTATTCCTTATCTTCCTCGCTTTATCCAGTTTGCTTCTTCTCGATGGTCAAGCTCAGGTGTGGCTCATTTTGTTTTAGGAGTTGAAATAGTTCTCTCATTGCTGATACTGGCTTTAGCAATAAGATTTATTATTTACAAAAGAAGAAAAGCTATTTTTTTTCTTATAGCCATTGGAAGCTTTTTGACTATTTCTTTCTTCCTTTATCAACAAAGGCCTAATCCTTACGAATTAACTCATCTCCCAGAATATGCCATTTTAGGCATGCTTACGGTAGGGGCTTTTAATAAAAGAAAAAAACTTAATCCTATAATACTCAAAAATTCTTACTTGCTGGGTGGTCTGTCAACTGGACTAATAGGAATAGGAGATGAAATATATCAATATTTTCTTCCGAACCGATATTTCAATGTGTATGATATATTTCTAAATATTTTAGGTGGAATTTTGGGCCTTTTAATCATTTGGGGAATTAAAAGGTAGCTATTATAAGCCTCTAGATAAGATTGCTTATTTTTTCAAAAAGAAATAATCCTAATTGAAAATATAATTATCCTTTAACTTTAATAATTCTCATTTCTTTATCTTAAAAGGTGAAATTTAAGAGATTTTTAGATAATAGATTATTTACATTATGAGAATAAAGTTTAATTCTAGAATAATAAAAGAACTTATACCTCTTATTATTGTTATCATCGTCGCTCTGCTTATATTTCCTGTGAATGGTGTATCCGTTAATAATAATACAGCTAAGTGGCTACTTACGGCTAGCAAAATCTTACATGGGGAAGGATCTGGAATGATATCACCCGAAATTCTAGCCGTCCCGCTTTTTCCAATAATATTAGCTTCAGCGTTTAAATTATTGGGAAAAACTGTTCAGTCTGCTTCGTTAGCAACGCGAATCTTTTTTGCGCTGGAGATTATTCTGATTTATTTATTGGGACGAATTTTTTATGGTATAGCTGTTGGACTTCTTTCCAGTAGTTTGGTTTTAACCTCATATGGTATAAACTTAGTGGCGTTCAGTATTGATACAGACATTGTTCTTCCTTTTTTTATCCTATTATTTATATTCATTTATTATATTACCTTAACTCGGTCGAGTCGCATCTGGGCGGTTTTTGCTGGTATTAGCCTGGGATTGGCAATAATGGTCAAAGAATCTGCTTTGTTTTGTTTAGGTCTTCCCTTTGGTATGGTTTTTTTAGCCCCAAAGGGAAAAAGATGGAAATATGCAAAACTAGGCCTTTGGGTTATTGGAACTCTGGTTATTTTTCTGGTTTTAGAGGCTATTTATATGTTTCTTACCAATCATTCTTTAAATTCTATACTTAATGTGGCGCGTTATCTATATCAAAAGTCAGAGGTGGTATATATGACTTCTCAATTTGCATATTGGAAATATTTATTTACTACTGGTTTTCCAAAAACTGTATTTAAATATTATCAGAGTTATTTGCAGAACGTGACGCCTTTATCTTTTCTCATGATTTCTGGGTGGTTTTTTGTACTTATCCGCGGGTTTATTTCTAAGAAAACATCTGATCTTATTCTGGCAATTTTAGGGATATGTTCCCTACCTTTAATCTTATGGACAGCAAATGTAGGACATAGATTTGGCCAAACAGCCATGATATATATATTTCTTTATATTCCCCTCGCAGCCTTTATTGTGTCATGTATCTCATTATTAATCCGTTATGCAATTAAATTCAATAATAAATATAAAAAATTTAATATTTTAAATTCAGCAGTTAGAAAATATCCCAGATTAATCAGTAGTTTATTGATTGTATTGGTAGGATTCTTTTTAATAAAAGCACAATTATTTGATAAAAATAAAAATACCTGGAAAGAATGGACTGAGAGTGGCTATGGGTTATCTATTTTTTTGAAGAAACCATTTGAAGTATATGGCCGATACACGAACGAGCAGCAGGAGGCAGCTAAATGGTTAAAAAAGAATGCTTCTAAAAACGCCAAAATAATTGCTGACGGATTTACTCACGAGGCATTGGACTTCTTTGAAGTTGCAGATTATGAAATTCCTGTCTTCCATCCTACCCAAGGTATCATCATTCTTGATCCCATGAAAAAAAGAGAAGATAAGGCGCGACCGCTTTATTTTATTACCTACAGTAACTTCGATGATGGTGCGAAAAGACATCGTGATATATTCCCTATATTTGAAGAAGATATCATGGCCGCTTTGAAAAAAGAAAATCCGGATTATCTTGTCATATCAGGGAAAGGTTCTTTTTTTAGAGCTTATTTTGACAAAGCTCTTTGGGCATGTTTGAAATTTGATAATTTGAAATTTAGTCATAGGAGTGTTCTTATCTATAAAATTCATCTTGAAAGATATGAGCCTGTTGCCTTTGAAAATATAGGAGTAAATGAAACAATAAATGAACATTTGATCTGGCTCGAAAAAAATTATCCTAAAGAATATTTGTTTTTTAAAGAAAATATTGAAGCTCTTGAATTAACCATAGATGAGTTAAAAAATAGTCAATTGAGATTTCCACCAGGGCAAGTTTATTAATAGGTGGTACAATCTCATCTTTCTCCTTTGAGATTGCGTAGCCTTTTCCGAGCAAAGGGGGAAATTCCCTTCTCTCCTCACAAAGACATAAAAGAGATCTAGATGTTTAAGAAATATACATATAAATTAATTCATATTATTGGTCTGTTAGCAGCGATAGTAAACGTAGTTCTATTAAGCTTCGAATTGAAAACTGTAGTGACTGAAGAGTCGTTACCTTTAAAACTTCTAATTTTGATTTTAAGCAGAGTCTTTTTAATTATCATGCTTTTATCCATACATGCGGGCATTTTTGATTCATTAATAGCAAAAGTTATTAATGACGACTCAAAAAAATTTATTTCCCTTCCTTCTCTTTTAACAACAAGAAAAGAATTTCTTTATAAAGTTTTCATCCACTGGGGCGGAATTTTCTTAATCATTGGTATGTTCTCATTTAACTGGATCTCTTATGATATGGGACTTATATATACCCAAATTATAGGAATTACGGATTTGCATATATTTCTTTTATGCTCTTTTTTGCTCATATTTCGAAAAAAAGTCTTTGAAAGGGAAATTTTAATATTTTTGGTTATTTCAATCTTTTATATAACTTATTCCTTAAATCAAGGGCATGGCCTCGCTTCAACTCTTCAAGGCTTCAAGGATTATTTCTCAGTAATATGGCTTTATATCTTTTTTAAGTATTTTCGTTTTAAGAACGAAACTATTACCCACTATATAAATTTTCTGAAATTGTTGATCCTGCTACAAATTCCAATACAATTAATGCAATTCATAATTTTAAGAGATGCAGAGTTTTGTTCAGGAACATTTGGATTTCATGGAACAGGAGTATTGGGTATATTTATGACAGGAGTAGCTTTATACATCATATCTCTTAAAAAGCTAAACAAAAAATATATATTTTTAATTCTTTATTTGAGTTTATCTCCTCTCATTGGTTCGGCAAAGATTTTTTTTATCCTAAATATATTCTTGGTTCCGTTTATTCTCATGAAAAAATATAAGGTGAGGATTTCGAGTAAGGTCATTATGATCACATTTCTTTGCCTCATTTTTTTGGGCTTTCTAAATTTTTATAGATTCTCGTACGAGGAGCATGGACGCAAAGGGTTAAACCCATTTTACTATTTTAGCAGTGAATATTTGGGAACCTTTTTTGCAGTTAAAGATGCTGAACTGCATAGAGGTGGAGCAATTTTATGGGCATATTCTGCTCTCAAAGATGAAAATCGATTATTTACCGGACGAGGTGTAGGCTGGTTTAGAAACTTGGCAGGCAAACAACGTGAAAAATTTAAAAAATTAACTATTGGATATGATTTTCCGATGGTATTGCTCTTATGTGGAATCTCTGGTTTATTGATATTTTTTTACTTAGCTTATAATCTCTTCAAAATGAGAATTCGAATAACTATAGCTAACCCAGAGTTAAAAATTTTGATTTTATGTCTTACTCTGCTTTATTTAATAGGCGGAATATATAGCCAGGGATTGACAAGTAAAACGACGGGGTATTGTTTTGCCATGCTGATTGGAATTCTATCAAATAAAGACAACAAAAAATTCTTTATTGAGAAATATTTAAGACAGAACGAAGGAAATGCATAATATCAAAATCATATCTACTTCTAATCTCTTTGGGATTCAGGCAAATCCCATACAGATAATGAAAATGGCAGATGCATTTTCTGATATTGGATCTAATGTAGAAATTTTTCTGCCTGGATGGAAAAAAAGCATAAATTCTATGGAATTGAGTGGAAGGTATGGAGTCAAGAATAACTTTAAAATAAACTTTATTCCAAATATCTCTATAAAAGGGAAATTCAACATAATTACGTTCGCCATAGGCACTTTTTTTAAGAGCCTTAACTGGAATGATAAAGCCATAATTATTACGAGAAGCGAAAGAGCAGCTGTTTTTCTTTTACGTACAGGCAAAAAAGTAATCTATGAGAATCATGCTTTTTATTATCCTTCTGAAAATATCACGTCCAAATACAGAAAAAGAGTGAAAGCTTTAATGAAAAACAAAAATGTTTTTATGATTGCAATATCAAAAACGCTAAAAGAGCTGTGGGTTAATTACGGTCTAAATTCCGATAAAATATTTGTAGCTCACGATGGAGTAGACCTTGCAGAATTTAAAAGAATTGCAAAGTTAAAAAAAAAGGAATTAAGAAAGAATTTAGGATTACCTTTAGAAAAAGAAATAATATGTTACGCTGGTTCTCTAAGCACAGGCAGAGGGATTGAATTTATACTTGACGCTGCCACTTTTTATAAGGATAAAAACTATTTGTTTTTGATTATTGGAGGAAGAAACTCAGAAATAAACAAATATAAAAATAAACTTAACACGAATAATATTGTATTTAAAAGTTATATAGAAAATTCAAAGATACCCTTATACCTAAGATGCGCTGATTTATTAGTTATGCCCTATCAAAGAAAGGTAGTAACTATAGATGGATGCTCTCCGATGAAGGTTTTTGAATACCTTGCATCTGGAAATTATATACTTGCCCCTGTATTTCCGTCTTTTTATGAAGTAATGAAAAATTTTAAAGGAATTACTTTCTACGAACCCGAGGATAATAGAAAATTTATAATTGAAATTGATAAAATACTCTCTAATCCAAATGCTTTGATATTCCATGATAGATTTGATAAATTAGATATCTATTCATGGCAAAACCGAGCTAAAAAGCTATTAAATATATATTTTCAATCTTTTCAAGAGGGTTGATACTGTAGGGACTTGATTTATCAAACCCCTACATAAGATAGATCAAATCCATACAGAATATAAATAAGCCCCTTTAGATGTATCAAGCCCTTACAGAACAAGTGGGAAAAGCATTTGACATTTACAAAAAAACAAGCCTTACATAGAAAAAGAAGGAATAGACTGATTTCAGGAATATGAGAACAAAGTTCTTAATTTTCGGCAGTCCGATTATTGAAGAGGATGAGATAAGGGAGGTTGTCGATTCCCTTAAGAGCGGGTGGATCTCTACTGGGCCGAAGGTGAGCATATTTGAAGAAGCTTTCCGGGAGTATCTCGGATGCGCTCACGCCATAGCATTGAATTCCTGCACTGCGGGTTTACACCTGGCGCTTGTCGTAGCAGGAATAAAAGGCGGCGATGAAGTGATAACATCTCCTATGACGTTTGCTGCCACAGCCAATACTATAATTCATGCCGGGGGAAGGCCAATTTTTGCAGATATAGACAGGAGGACGATGAATATCGATCCAGTTGAAATCAAGAAGAAGATAACAGAAAAGACCAGGGCGATCGTCCCGGTCCATTTTACAGGGCGACCCTGTGATATGGATGCCATACTGAGGATAGCAGATACACATGGATTGTATGTAATCGAGGATGCCGCTCACGCCATTGAGACTTGTTACAAGGGGAGAAAAGTAGGCACGATCGGAGACTTGACATGCTTCAGTTTTTATGTAACCAAGAATATTGTAACAGGCGAGGGGGGCATGGTGACGACCGATAATGAGGAGTGGGCTGACAAGTTGCAAGTATTGGCCCTTCACGGGATGAACAAGAGTGCATGGAGGAGATATTCTGATAAGGGTTTCAAGCATTATGAGATTGTTTACCCTGGGTACAAATATAATATGATGGATATTCAGGCGGCTATAGGGATCCACCAGCTGAAGCGAATAGATGATTATCTTAAGAGGCGGCAGATGATCTGGCATAGATACGATGAGGCCTTAATGGATCTACCCGTTATCGTTCCTGCCCCTCCCGAGGAAAATACCGTGCATGCACGCCATCTCTATACATTACTCCTCGATTTAGATAGGCTACATGAGGCAAGAGACACTATTCAGCATGACCTTTATAACGAAAATATCGGCACTGGAATCCATTATATCTCTCTACACCTCCATAAATATTACGCGCAGACTTACAATTATCAATACGGAGATTTTCCCAATGCAGAATTTATTTCAGAAAGGACGATCTCCTTGCCGCTTTCAGCCAAGCTGAGAGATCAAGATGTAGAGGATGTTATCACTGCAGTAAGAAAAGTCGTGAAAAAATATTCAAAATCAGGGGCTTAAGAAATGAGAAGTCTCAGGATCAGTATCATTGTTCCTATGTATAATGAGATGAATGTGTTAGAAGAGAGCGTCCGCAAGATTATATCTGTGATGGAGATAACCATATTTGATTACGAGATTATTCTGATAGATGACGGCAGCAGCGATGGTACTATTGAATTGGCCAAAAAGATTGCTGCGAATCAGCCGAAGGTGAAATTTTTTGCCCACCAGAAGAACATGGGCAGAGGCAGGTGCGTATCTGACGGAATACGAATGTCCAGCGGTTTGATAGCCGGATTCATCGATATCGACCTTTCTACCAACCCGGGTTACATACCTCTACTTGTCCATACCATAATTAAAGGGGCTGATGTGGCTACCGCGCGCAGGATATATAAGATGCACCTTAGGTCAATTCCGCGCTGGGTCGTCAGCAAAGGGTATAATCTCTTGTTCCGGCTCGTTACACGAATCAATTTTAAAGATACAGAAACAGGGTGTAAATTTTTCAGGAAGGACGCAATCGTACCTATTTTAGATGTAATTAAAAACGAGCACTGGTTCTGGGATACTGAGATTATCGTCTGGTCATATCTCGAAGGACTTAAGATCAAAGAAGTCGATACGTTGTTTGAAAGGTATAGTCATTTGGATTCTTCGGTGCGGCTATTCAGAGACAGCGTGATGCATTTTGTAAATTTGTTAAGTCTGACAAGGAGGGTAAGATATTACCTGAAGTTTAAATATAATTTTGCCGAATACAAAAAACTATATAGCAGTTCATTGTTGACTGAGATATGGTTTTACTTAAAGTGGCATATCCTACCGATTAGGAAGATAGATAAAATCATGCCCCGGAAAGGGAAACTTCTGGATATCGGGTGTGGTAAAGGTATTATTTCGAGCTATCTGGCATTGCGCTCTGCAGACAGGAAAGTAGTTGGCATAGATCGGGATAATAAGAGAGTTAACATGGCCTTAAATGCCACTCGCAAACTAAAAAATGTGTGCTTTATAAAAGGAGATGCATTTGAAGAATTGTCTAAAAACAAAGATATCTCCGGGATAATCCTTTCGGATTTCCTTCATCATATGGATTATCATTCACAAGAGCGCTTGCTGAAATTGGCACACGACAATATGAATGATGATACCACGCTTCTGATCAAGGAGATCGACAAGGGCTACTCACTACGTTTCCTTTTCAGTTATCTGGCTGATCATGTATTGTATTTTAAAAGGAGAATCTACTTTCGTAGCCGCGGTCAGTGGAAAGATGTATTGAAAAGGACCGGATATTCAGTCGAAGATGAGCCAGCGCATAAAAGCATATTCTCTACAGTGTTATACACGTGCAGAAAAGGAAAATAGTGTGAAGGCACTGAAAGAAATTGGCTTTAAAAAGGCATTGAGATATGTATTATTTTCCTTTGTGCTGATGCTCTTTGACATTTTTGTATTCGTTTCTCCCTTGCGGGTTATGTTCTTGCGCCTTTTCGGGGCGAGGATAGGCAATGACTGTGTAATTCATAAGGTTTCATTTTTAAATTGCTATCGTATGGGATTCAAGGGCCTCATGATCAAGGATTCATGTTTTATAGGTAAAGATTGCCTTCTGGATCTTGCGGATCGGATTATTCTAGAAGACAACGTTACTTTGGCTGAAAGAGTAAATATTATTACCCACTTGAATGTAGGTTATAAGGACCACCCTTTACAGGCAAAGTTCGGACCTTCATCAGGTCCTGTAATAATCAAACGCGGCAGTTATATAGGAACGGGCACTACTATATTGCACGGGGTAGAAGTGGGACAGAGAAGTTTTATAGCTGCAGGCAGCATTGTTATACGTAATATACCGTCAGATATATTGGCAGGTGGCGTGCCCGCAAAAAAAATTCGGGAATTATAATGCGCGATAACGTGAAGATGTTATTTCAGACATACAATGGAATAATCCAAAAATATGACGTCACAGGATGTTGAAGTTATTATCAGTTAAGATTCTAATTTCGTCGGGAAGTGTTGGGAATACATCTGCTATGGCAAAGCCTGCTCCGTTTGGGAACGATTTGCCCGAAGGAAATGCAACGCGGCTTTGTAAAATGTGTAAAACAGGAATGTCCCATATATCATCTGTGCTTTGATCGGAACCTTACTCTTGTTCTTAATTGGCTAGAATCTTTGGAGAACGTTCATTCCATAGGTTATCAAGGACTTTTTCTCAATAACGAAATTTACACCAGTATGAAGATGAGTCTAGAAGCAGTGCATAATTATTCAAGGTAACTCCCGGTAGGGATGTGCTATGTCGATGCGTCGGCAGTTAAAATTGAGGATGAAATAGATAGAAGTAGAAAAGACAGCCATAATAAAAGTTGCCATTTATAGGATTCACCTATTGGATACTTCGTAGGTTAAGGTTATCAGTTGCAATCCGATTATATCGAAATTTCCTGAAAAAATAGAGTTGCGGAATATTTAGAGTTGGAGATTAAAAGGATTAACTTGAAACTGACAAAACGTTTGTTTAGCTTATTTCCCTTGTTAATTGTTCTGGGTGGATATGTATGGCTTATATTGACTAAATATTGGATGCTTCCGGTCACAAATGATGCATTGGATTTCTGTTTTAAATCAGCTCATCCCTGGAAGGACATAATACTTTTTGAACGTTATTTCAATTTTTACCTATCTAAAATCATAACGCTTCCTTTTCATAATTTATTACAGGGGTATTCCTTTGTTTCACTACTTTATCATATCGGTATTATTATTTTTGCATATTTGATTGCTCGAAGACTTGCTGGAAAGATCCAAGGATTACTGGCAGCTATATTAACATCCCTTTGCCCACTTTTAGTTGCATGGGCTACTGAATATTTTTCAGACGCTCCTTGTCTTTTTTTCGGTTTGGCCGCATTCTATTTTTCTCTAATAAGAAATGATGACTCGAAGAATCATATAAAATATTTTCTTTGTGGCTTTTTATTAACAGCTTCGTTATTCTCAAAATTCTTTGGAGTTATTTTCATTATGCCTGTGCTAATTAATATTTGGCCATATCGTAACTTGAAAAATTTTTTCTTTTTTTGCCAGGGCATTTTGGGAGTCATGTTATTTATTGCAATCGGTGATCATTTATTTGTGAAAGACTTTTTTTACCATCTGAACCCCCAAAATTATCTTGAATATAAAAATTATGTTGGCAATGCATTATTCATACGTAAAAGTTCAGGCAAAGGGCAACTTCTATTATATTTTTTTAATAAGCAAGAGTTAATATTCTATTCCATTATATTTATAGTATTTGTAATTCAAGGATCACGGTTTCTTGAATACAGAGAAAAATTTGATTGGAAAAAAAGGGGGGCTTTTTGCCTTGCACTGGCCGGTTTGAGTCTGGGTATTATTTGCACCATAGTCAATCTTTTCATTCCAGGGTTCCCTATACTATATCACTATAATTACTGCATATTTATACCTTGGATCATAGCTTTTTGCGCAATTCTAGGATTTAATGAGGAAATTGAATCCAAAAAAAACAGGATTAGCAAATCAGATATCATATCTGCATTTCTAAGTATTTTTTTTATAATCTCCATATTTACAACCGGAAATCTCTCTTCAAGCTATCTGCTGCGTCCATCATTTGGGAGAATTTTTTATGTTGCTTATTTTTGGATTCATGTATTTGGCATTGCTTTGGTTTTAGTAGCAGGGAATTATCTGCGAAACAAAGGTTTTCGAAAAATAACCGCATTTCTTTTCCTTATAGGATGCTTTGTAATTATATGGCACAACGCTTTTTGGGCACATGATGTACCTGGATATAAGCGGGAGCTACATACAGAAACAAAAACTTTTATAGAAAAATACCGCGAGCTATCAAAGTCTTCTCCAGTGATTCTCTGTGATTTAAGCGTGCCACGTGGTGATGAAATAATGAAGACACTTTTTCTTAGCCGTCTTGCTAAAAGAGAAATTATGCACTCATATAGGAGAAAAGATTTGGGAGAGATTTTAAAAACTAAGCCTGTGCCTTTTTATATGCTGACTAAATCAGGAAATTATGAAAATCTGAAAAAAGAAGCAGGTGCCATAGGTCTTCGAGTAATCGATATACAAGATATTGATTATTTTGGCTGTTCTTTTTTCAAGATAGTAAGTTCTGAGAAGCCCTTGAAAGAATGATAAATTATTTGTAAGTGGGTTAGCATAAAGGGAAGTACATGAAAATCCTTAGAGTTTGTTACGAATACCCTCCCCCCTGGGATGGATTGACCCCAGGACCTTTTGAAATTTCTTTAGCTCAAGTAGAAAAAGGTCATGAAATTATTTTTTTAGCCGGAGGAAAAAGAAGTGAACCTTATATTAAAAAAGATGGAATAGAAGTAAGGAGAATAGGAAAATCTTTGCCCACTTATTTTTTCAGCTCATTTTTGTCTTTTGATATTAAGCTTATTTTTCATATATGGGAAATTTTGAAAAAAGAAAAAATAGATGTTATTCATTTCCATGGTAATACTGCTCTGTGGTTCAATGTCCTAAGATTTTTAGGGTTTTTTAAAAAAATTCCTTATGTATTCCATGCCCATTCATCTGGTATAAAATATTTTAAAGATTTCTGGAGAAAAGCCAATTTCATTAATAAGATTAAAGCTCTATTTATTTGGCCTCTTATTGTTGTCCAGGATTTTCTCACAGTAAAAACAGCAAATGCCATTATTATCGTAAGTCAAAAAGATAAAGATATTTTTATCAATAACTATAGATGTTCAAGTAAGAAAGTTTTCGTTGTAGAGAATGGGGTAAATGCAAAAAGATTTGTTATTAATAAAAAAAAGGCAAATGATATTTTGAATATTATATATGTGGGATTTTTAAGTGGACGTAAAAATATAGAGAAGATATTTTCTATAATGAAAGTCTTGGTTAAAAAGGGAAAGTCTTCTTTTTTAACTATAGTAGGAAGGGGCGACAAAAATTATATCTTAAAATTGAAATCAATCTCAGAAGAACTTGGTGTTGATAAAAGAATTATCTGGAAAGGATATGTACCTTATCCCGAGCTTCCTGAGGTTTATACAGAAAATGATATTTTGTTGCTTTTATCCTATTCTGAGGGATTACCCAAAGTCATCCTGGAAGCAATCAGTTGCGGTTTAAAAGTGGTTTCTTCAAGATCTTTCTATGTTGATGGATTTTTAAATGAAATTATTGACTGGGTTGATGTTGAAGATGATGAAGAGATAATTGTAGATAAAATTATGAATACGTTAAATAAAGAAATTAATTTTGAAAGGTTTAAACAAGAATACTCTTGGAGTAAAAAAGCGGAAGAAATTGATAAAGTTTATGAAAGATTAACATAAAAAATGACCATATAATGAGAAAAGTATTAATTTTCCATAATATCCCCGCTCCTTATAGGCTACCTCTATTTAGAAGACTAAGTGAGCTTTATGATTTAACAGTGGTATTTCTTCAAAGAGAAGAAAAAGGTAGATTGTGGAAAATTAAAGATAAAGAATTAAATTTTTCTTATGTTTTTTTAAACAGAGTATCTTTTTCTCTATTCAATAAAAATCTAACAGTAAACCAGGGAATATCCAGTCTAATAAAAAATACTTCTCCTGATGTAGTAATAGGTCTAGATAACCCACCAAATTTTTTGGCTATGTTTAAAATCATAGGAATTTGTAAAAAAAGAAGGATACCCTTTTTAC
>SDBT01012436.1_pt1 | contig 13671 bp, 13 predicted proteins | sample 2277101 | NCBI WGS metagenome assembly SDBT01 (sample SAMN10404973, study PRJNA504765) | marine sediment metagenome | isolation source: marine sediment core GS10_PC15, 103 cmbsf | place: Arctic Ocean: Southern Knipovich Ridge | collected 2010
CGCGTTGTTCGGACGAAAGATTAACAACGCTGAGCATCAGTTGAGCTTCATACGATTCCTTCGACTCCTTGCCGATGGAGAGATTTCGCCCGAAGATGCCGTTTCGGCATATCATGGTGCTCTACAAGGGTTGGGTATATCGCCCCACCGATCACTTGAGGCCGACATGCAACTAACGTCTGGGCAGATGAACTACTGTGGGGCCACTACGACGATAAGCATTCCAAAGACTCCGTCGCCTTCGCCGGGTGAATGAAAGTGACCTGCCCCACTTTGTGACCCACCACATGAACATACTAACGGGCGGGCCTTCGACACCGACGGCTCGCCCGTTTTGCTTGCGGTGGAGGTACTGACAACCCTCAAGCGTCTTTTTGCCCTTTTCTTGGTGGCGGCACTGTCTTTGGTTTGCCGGGACGTTCTTCCTTTTGGTTTGTCGTGACGTTCCTCCTTTGGTTTGTCGGGACGTTCTTCGGCCGTTGGCTCTAGAAGCCGGAATTAAATCCGCAGCCAGCCAAGGAAAAAGCAGTGATAAAAAATACCGTCCCCGGATAAATCCGGAACAAGGACTATTGCGCAGGCGAGAGAAAGGTATTGTGCTAGTTCGCGTATTTAGGTTGGGCATTGCCGCAGAAGTGGGAGATGTAGTCGCTTACGAGCGTGGCAAAACGCCAGATCACCAAATCTATCAATGATTCTGCTTCTCCAGTAATTTGCGAAATCGTCGCACAGAGTTCTTCTGGTGAATCAAAGCCGACAGCACTTGCCACTCGTTTGAGGTGACGGTCTGGTTTGACGACATTCAATCCGAGATTCTTGGCTAAGTGGAGAGATGTTGCGGGTCCAAGATAAGAAAATGTCTGGAGGAATGCTGGGCCTTCATGGCGAATGCTAGAGGCCACTTGGCCAAACCCCTCTCCTGCCACACGAGCGGCAAGTTCGATTATCGCATCAATCTTGCCCGCATGACCGAACACATCCATAGCTTTGCGCCGGCAACTCTTCGTATGTTTGGCGATGCGTTTAGCGGAGTCCCATTGAAAAAACGCAGTGGAGATGCCGGGGAACTTGCCAACAATAACGGTCTCTCGCATTCCCGAGGAAAGAATGACCCAAGCTCCTTCGCGGAGAAAATCTGTTTCTGTCACGTCGTCGAAACGCAGACTATCTTGCCAGTCGATTTCGTGTGCATATCCTTGGCGAATCACGGCTTCCTTCGCGCACAAATACCTCTCTGCTAAATCCATTTTACCTGTGTTTGTCATTACGTCCTTACTCGGTATTAGCCTTGGTATGTTTCTTAACCAGACTGTAAATAGATCGGCAGAACACTAGAATCCGTATGAGCAAAAGTGGGCAGCCCGGAAAACGGCTGGCGGTCTTACTAACCTCAACTTTGCGTAGATACTTAGCTTTGAGTGTGGTGAATATCTTGTCTGGGATAGGAACCGTGCTGCCTGAGGCATCCCAATAGGTCTGGCTCAAGACTAGCGATTTCTCTGGTGGCCAGAGGTCATCGACGCGTGTTTCTCGAAAGAGAGCTAAGGCGTTGGTGAATGTCTTTGCGGCTTCGCCATGCAGAGTCGCCTTGCCTTTCCAATTGAGAACCATGCCTACCAGCACTGCAAAAAAGGCAATGACCGAAACCACTCCAAGCATATCTGAGACCACTTGCTCGGATATGCCTAATCTTTGCGAGATGTAATCGCACGCGAATGTTGTGGCGCAGAAAACCACCGATGCAGCCAATAGTGATATGTCGATAATCGTTGCAAGCAGCGTGCACTTGTCTCTAAGCATCGAATGCATTGCAATCGATTGCTTCAAGACACGGAACTGTCGGTCGAGTTCTTTATTTGAGACGCTATTCATTACGGCCCTTCTATAATGCGTCGCCATTGGTCAACTGTGGTTGCCGCTCCAAGACGCCTGGCTACACCGGCCAGTGCATCCCTGGCAATGCGCCGTGGCACGCTATCTGTACCGCCAAGATAGGCATCCACGGTTCGTGATTGACCTGTGGTGTCCTGTATGGGGCGCATCACTCGCTTCGAAGCAGAGTCCAGTATATGCAGGAGCACCGCTTTTGTTGTCTTCGGACCGCTGTAGTCCTTTGCCGCGTCTAAGGCGAGTGCTTCGTAATGATAACCATGAAGCTGTCTTTCTTTGGGTAAATTTGCCATCATCCTTTTTACGAGTTTGATAGTTGGAACCAAGGCGCCGTTCAATCGCTGGTTTGATTTGGTCAGGGCCTTCTGAAATACCTTTGGCGAAGTTTCATTCCATCCTGATCGGTCAGCGTTGGGTACGGAAACTTTGTTGCCGGAGAGGAGGGCTGGTAATAGCTGGATTTCGGTTCCATCACGGTAAGTGACTGTCACTGCCATCTTCCCCTTCTCAATGTCCTTTACGTTGGCCATCGAGAGTTCCGCTTTCACTTGCTGGTGGAAAGCTGTCAGAACCTCTTGTGGGGTTTTGCCCTGTAGGTCTTGTCTGTCTATGACTGCTAGGGCATCGACGTCGCTTTGTTCGTCGACATAGGTATTCTTGGCGACAGAACCAGCCAGTAAGAGTTGTTCAATCTTGATCTTGCCACTGATTGCATTGCGGAGTTCATCCAGATACTTTTGTGTTGTTTCAGGAGCACGCTGGTTCGCTTTAGCGAGAATCTCCTGAAGAAATTCATTAACATTTGCGTCCAGTTGCTTGGCCTGACCAGCCGCTTGGGCTTGCCCCAGTAGTTTTTCAAGTTTCCTTGGCTTCGGAAAGTAGTAGCCACCGCTACCCATTATGCACCTCCTATGCAGGGCACCTGCCTTGATAAATCGTCGTAAGCTCGCTTGAAAATAAGTGATAACGTTTTGCCTTTTACTTCTGAAAGTTCATCAAACATCGCAAATGTTTTTCCTTTGCCACAAACAAACTTGTATAGTGTCTCTTGGAGCCGCCTAAGAAAGAAAAGATTTTTCGCCATCGTCATGGCTTGAGCCTGCTCTCCTGCAGCTCCTAAACCAACATCATTAAGCAGTACACAATGAGATTCTCTGCATACGGCAACGCCGTTGTGGTAAGCGTAACGCAGCCAGGAGACTCCATCGAAGATGTCTGCTCCTGCGAAGAAATAAAGAGGGGTGGCAATGGGATCTAGCCCGCCCCATATGTGAATGGGCAAAGTCATATCTCTTTCGGTTAAGGCTTGTCTAATCTTGGCTACAGTGATCAGCCTATCAAGCAAATTCTTGCCGAGTTCTTTCTCCACGAGCCCAATGCATTTGAATGATCGCAGCTCTTCCAAGTGGGGTAGCACATCCTTTAGAACGAGATGTTGCTGTCGGCCAGGTTTCAGAATGAAGCTGCTTAAGAAACCCCGATTGTCGAAATCCGCGAATAATTTCTTAGCTTCGCTAATCTGGGTGAGTAGTTTCTTTTTCCTGCTCCCCCAGTCAAAGTTTGCAACCATAGTGGGTATGTTATCAGGCAGTGTAGAAAGTACTCGTCGATAATCTTCCTCAGCAAATGCACGAGTTCGGTGCTTGCCCTGCTTGGGTTCTGTTGAGTCCCAACCTGCAGCAAGTTCATACCCACCACTATCCATGAAGAAGAGCATCTTGCCAGGCAAGTATTTGTCTGGTTTGGGTATGTACCCATGATGGATATCATAAGCGCTTACCAGTAATGACTCCTTTATGAATGTTTGGCTACCCGTCAGGGCATTAGCTATGGCAGAGCGTCCCGTGCCATCTTTCTTCTTGTTTGGAAAGCCCTTGCTCGTAAAGGCAGGAACAAGCATGGGTAGTTCTATGTTATCACCCGTTAGCGGATTTACCAGAATCCGTCTACTTGCCAGCATTCAGTACCTCCAAGTCTTTACATGATGCACAAAGGCCACACGGTTGCCTGTCGCCGCGCTCGCAGCTGTAGGTCAGGTTCAACGGTAAGTGGTTCTCTTGGAAATAGGAAAAAACCTCGTTCTTGGTCCACTCCAAGAATGGCGTGAGTAATTGTGCGGAGCCACCAGTGTATCCGTCTAACACTGGTTGCATAGCATCGACAAACGCTTTGGAGCAATCCCAGTATTCTGTGCCAAAATGAACTCCGAGGGCGATCACGAGGGGCCCTGAAGCAGCCTCCATAAGGGCACAATTTATCAAGAGCGCATTGCGGGCGACGATAAGACCAGGTTCCTTTTTCGACGCACCGGATATCTGAAGTGTTTGCAATGGTACAGAGAATTCTCGGCAGATTGCGGTTGCCGCATGTGCCTCTTGTTCGCGAGCAGCTTGACCATAGTCAACAAACATAGCATGGACTTGGTGTTGCTGGCTAAGGCAATAACGTAGAGTTGCTGTTGAGTCGATTCCGCCACTCAGCAATACAATTGTCTTGCTCGTCGACATCTTGGACCCCGTATTCATTGTTATCTGAATCAGAAAGTATACTCTGGGGGCCACGACGTCAATAAAGTATTATCTGGGCAGGTGGCCGGGGCAAGGTGACGAAAGCGAAGGTGGCACCATTGTTACGAAACATTGACCGTTTTTGCGCGCGCAGTTTGTAAGTTATTCGCGCAAAACGCGGGGAATTTTTCAAAATTATTTCTTACGGCCCGGCCGGGAGTTGGCATTTTCCAAAACCGCGTTCGGTGCCGTTTGCGCGCGCAAAACAGGTACTCCACCAGTAAGGATGGAGGCGCATTGTGCGCCAATTTGGGATTTCAGATTTCGAAATTCGGATTTGATATTGAACAGCAGAAACGAAACATCACAAAGCAACAATGACGGGTGGCATGGCTTGCTTGCAAGCCATGTAGCGGCGAAAGAGTTAATGCCTGGCCGACACAACACGGCTTGCGAGCAAGCCGTGGCACCCGACTTCCAGAGTCTCGCCCATGGCTTTTATAATTTGGGCATTGGGAACTTGGGCACTTGGAACCTAGGCCGCATTTCGCGCCAAACGCTCGATCAAAACACTAAGTGTCTAAATACAAACGACCTGCCGGAATCGTACATCGTTCGTTCCAGCACACGGCCGCACGGGGCCGCACCGTTTGGTACGCTTTCGTACGTTTCGGTGCGGTTGCGGACGCTCTCGCACGCGGCCGGTCAGGCAAGTCGTCCTGACAACCTTGCAAGCCGGTTTGACAAGGAACCAGACAAAGACGCCAGCTTGGTATTGGACAATAACTTGCCTAAGCCATCTGTCATAATTCACCTGTACACACCAGGTCAGCCAAAGAAGTCAACGATCAAAGATCAGGAGGTATTGTTTCGAGCCCCCGGAGCCGCAATAGTGTTAGCTCTAACACTGGCTGATTGCCTTTTGCATCGGTTAGTTAAGGATCTGTTGAATAGGCCGATTTCAGCCAGCTCGTCCACGCGAATTACTAGTGCGCCTGGTCTCATTCCATGCGATTCATGGGCCACACCTGCTCGATGACCGCTTCATCGCCGCGTCAAAACACGCGTAGGATTTCGTATTGCGTGGTTCGCTGGGCTGGGGTCTTCCCTGTTTCCTGGATCAACGAAACGATCTGATCCACCTTGACCGTGTAGGAAACGCCGGTAGCGCGAATGACGCTCTCTTCCATGAGGACGCCGCCGAAATCGTCGCAGCCGAACGAAAGAGCCATTATCGCCAGGTCCGGGCCTTCTGTGACCCAGCCAGCCTGAATGTGCGGAACGTTGTCCAGCACCAGTCGGGCCAGGGCTACGATACGCAGATAATCCACGCCGCTCTGCTCGGCAATCGACAGTTGGGTGCGGTTCGGCTGAAAGCTCCATGGAATGAACGCCGTAAAGCCGCCAGTGCGATCCTGAAGTTCCCTGATACGCATCAGATGCTCTACCCGCTGGGCGGTGGTTTCGCCAAGGCCGTATACCATGGTGGCGGTCGTCTTCATTCCCAGCGAGTGGGCGGTTTCCATGACCTCGAACCATTGCTCGGCGCTGATCTTGTTGGGGCTGACATTTTGGCGGACTGCCTCGACGAGAATCTCCGCCCCGCCGCCAGGCAGGGAATCCAGACCAGCGGCGCATAACCGATCGAGCGTCTGGGCAATCGTCAGATCGTGTCGGCCGGCAAGATAATAAACTTCCGCCGGAGACAGTGAATGAATCCAGACATCCGCCCGCTGCTTGATCGCCGAGAGCATCTTCTCGTAAAAACCTAGGTCCAGATCTGGGTTGAGCCCGCCCTGAAGCATGATCTGCGTCGCCCCATGCTCGACGGCCCAGGCCACCTTGTCCACGACCTGATCGATGGACAGCACGAAGGCATTGTCCGAACCTGGCTCGACGTGAAATGCGCAGAACCGACAGCCGACATGGCAGACATTGGTGATCGAAATATTGCGATCGATCACGAACGTAACCGTATCGCCGGGGACTGCCAGACATCGCTGCTTATGGGCAATCGCGCCCAACTGCTGGAACTGGGCGTGGTCGTGCAGGACTATTGCCTGGTCGGCCGATAGCCGCTGGCCAGCGTCGGCGGCGGCTATCGGCTCATCGAGAATCCCGGTTGGAGACGGAACGAACGTCTGCTGTGCATCTGGATTGTGTTCGGGCGCCTCGGCCGATTCATAGGCACTGTTGACCAGGACAGGCTGCAGGCCGAGATCTATCAGGAAGCGTTTCATTTCGTCGACCGAAGCTACCTTATGGTCGTCCGGCGCGCCGGCCGCTCGTGCGATGCGTTCGTCCAGACTGGTTCCGCCTACGTCGTCCGCGCCGCCGTGTGTGAGAATCTGCAGAAGCTTGCGGTCGAGATAATTGGCCAGCACCCGCACGTGCGGAAAGTTATCTAGAAATATTCTAGCCAGCGCCACGGTCCGGGCGATGGTGTATCCACCCGGCGGTTTTACGCCATCGAGTCGCGTGCCGTCAGCGTGAAAAGGCAATGCAATGAACGCCTGGAACCCACCAGTGCGATCCTGCAGATCGCGAAGCCGCCGGAGATGATCGACGATATCTTCGGGCGTTTCGATATGCCCGAAAAGCATTGTGGCGTTTGTGGGAAGTCCCAGAGCGTGTGCCTGCTGGTGAACCGCCAGCCACTGCTCGGCCGATATCTTCTGCGAGCATATTCGCTGGCGGACTTGCGGTGCGAATATCTCCGCCCCGCCGCCTGGGATAGCGCCAAGGCCGGCAGCTGTTAGCCGCTGGAGAACTTCGCCAACCGTCAACTGTTCAAGGTCGGCAAGATAGTGAACTTCCACCGCGGTCAAACCCTGCACGAGCACACCCGGCAGCAGTTCGCCTGCCATGCGCAGTAGCGATTCGTAATATGCAAGGTCCAGTTCCGGCACAACTCCGCCGACGATGTGCAAATCAGTCAGCCCCCAGCCACTCGCTGCAATCATGCGCTCTCGCGCCTGGTCCAGATCCACGCGGTAGGCGTCCGAAGCATCTGCCTCGCGCCAGAACGCGCAGAGATCGCAACGGTTTTCGCACACGTTGGTCGGGTTCAGGTTGAGGCTGTGGACAAAGTAGGTCTTGTTCCCGTGCTTGGCGCAGCGGACCTGGTCGGCCCGGGCCATCAGCTCGGCTGTGCCTGCATCGCACAGCAGCGAAACCGCCTGCTCGGCCGATAGTCTGCCCTCAGGTGCGGTCACTGCGAGACTCCCTCTGCGGCGATAGCGCCGGTCTTGACCAGCAGCGAATGAAACAGCCGCATCGACTCTTTCTCGCGCGAGCCCACGTCATAGTGAATGGCCGATGTGAAATACTCGCCGCATCGCTGTTGGGAGACTCCCAGTTTGTCTGCGTAGATTGTCGCCAGCTGGTCGATGGCCTTGCCGCCTGCCTGCCTGGCGGCGTGGGCGATCTGCGACAGTTTGTCGGCAGCGGGGTGATCGCTCATATGCACCCACACTGCAAAGACAAACGGAAGGCCGGTCATCGACTTCCAGAGTCCGGCAAGGTCGTAATCGCCGCATGGTGCGGCCGCTGCTTTCAGAGCCCGATCACCGATAACCACCTCGGCGTCAACAGGGCTGTCGGCTGGGATATTATCCATCTCGACCGATAAGTTGAAGTGTTCATGGAACAGGATTTTCGCAAGAGCGTTGGAGGTTCGCGACGCCGAGTCCGGCCGAACCGTTCGCACCTGCTCGATGGGACGATTGCATTTCAACAGAACACTCCATACCTCGCCGTCGGCGCAGATTCCGAGCCCATCGATCATGGTCAGCCCGGAACAGGCAAAGTAATCCATCACCGGAATCAGTGCCGCGTCGGCCTGGCCGTTTTGTAGATACTGCATCAGTTGCGACGGCTGGTGGTAGATCACCTCAACGCCCTGCTGCTGGCCGAGGAAATACGCCAATGGCGCGGCGTTGGCGAAGCGAACCGCTGCGAAAACGTGCTTATTACCATGGCGATTGTTGCTGTCGGTAATCAATCGGCCTCTCCTGAAAAAATCGTCACGATACCGCCGTTGACTGCCACGGCTCGGGCGTTGACGAACCCGGCGACGTTCAGCAGTTCCATAACTTCCTCCGGCTGGGGGAAGGCCTCGACCGAATGCACCAGGTAGTGATAAGCGTCTTCGCTTCTGGCGATCAGCCTGCCTGCCGTTGGCACCAGCCACCGATTATAGAGTCTATGGCCGATGCGAATCAACGGATGCGCCGGGGTGGTCAATTCCAATATTACCAATCGCCCGCCGGCGGAGAGTACGCGGCGCATTTCGCCAAGCGACTTGGCCCTGTCGGCTATATTGCGAAAACAGAATGCGGTTATAATTCCTTCCACAGAAGCATCATCGAAGCAGAGTTCTGCCGCGTTGCCGATTTGAAAGACAATTGAATCTTCCAGGTTATTTTTTGCTGTTTTGGCGGCTGCGATATCGAGCATGTTCTCGGCCGGGTCGATTCCGACCACTTCAGCCTCTGGGCATTGGCGTAGGATCTCGATACCCATGTCACCCGTCCCGCATCCAATATCGAGATAGCGACCGCCCGCGCGGGGCGCAAGCGCCTCAACGGCCTTTCGGCGCCAACGGCGGTCAAGCCCCATCGAGAGTATCCTGTTCATCAGGTCGTAACGCCGCGCGATCGCGTCGAACATTCGCCGATTGTCGTCGGGCGAAATAAGCGAATCACGATCTGTTTGGGTGACCTGACGGCTGTTCATGTGTCGGCTGCCTATAGATTGATGCCGTATCGATCCCAGTTGCGATTGACCTGCTCGGCGCGAGCCGGGTCGAACGCGACCGGCTGGCGGTATCCCGGCTTCCACGTTGCGTCGATGGCTATCGGGAAATGCAGGATCATTCTGTTACCGGCCACCTCCCGCCTGGCGGGGTGCAGATCCGTCAGCGGATCGAACCGGGTAAACCAACCCCAAAGTATCAGCCGCGGATCGTCGAGGGGCACGTCGGGAGATACCAGCACATGGAACAGATACTCGCGCGTTACCGGATGGTTCGCCAGAGCGTCGCGCACCGCCTTGGTATCGGCCGCCTCGCCAACGCAGGCTACCAGCACCGCCTCACCAAGGTGGGTCAGCTCAATGATGTCTTTGTGGATTGCTCCCGCAGGCGGTGGATCGGCTGGCGGTTTTTTGCGAGGCGCCCTGTCGGTTGGCCTGGTAGCCAGGAGGATCAGCCTGCTGCCTGTGTTCATCGCCGGCCCGGTGAAATCCAGCGTATCCTGTGCCGTTGGAGAAAGCAGATGCACTCCTTCGGTCGCATCGAGATTCTGCCACAACGCCTTGCTGACTTGCGAGAAGTCTCGCACGTTGACGTCGCCATCGGTGACAATCAGCACCTTGGTAAGCGACAACTGCCCTTCACCCAGCAACCCCAAGGCGTGCTTCAGTGCCTCGTGGCCGTAGCGCTCTCGCACCGCCGCCACCGCAAGCGGGTGGAAACCCGTTTCCGGATACGCCCAAAGATCGCTGATACCTGGCTTGATCATCTTCAGTAGAGGCAGGGTCATTTCCTGAATCGCCTCGCCGATGTAATAGTCTTCCTGCGGCGGCTTGCCGACGACGGTAGCGGGGAAGATAGCGTCTGAGCGGGCCAAAACACGATCTACTCTGAACACCGGAAACTCCGCACTGTGAGAGTAATGTCCCAGATGATCGCCGAACGGACCTTCCAATCGCTGGTCGCCTGGAACCACGCGGCCCTCGATAACAAATTCCGCTGACGCAGGTATCCTGTGCCCCGTCGTCGACCGGCGGATGACTTCCAGGGGGCGTTGCATTATCAGCGCGGCCAGCAGCCGTTCGTCTACTCCTTCTGGCATAGGTGTGATGGCTGCAAGCGTCAGCGCCGGAGGGCCTCCCAGAAAGACACTGATCTTCAGGTCTTCGCCCATACTGCAGGCCTTTTGGAAGTGGAACCCGCCGCCCTTTTCGATCTGCCAATGCATGCCCGTACAAGAATCGTCGAACCGCTGCAATCGGTAGATACCAAGGTTACCATGGCCGTTTTCGGGATCGACTGTATGCACCAGCGGCAGGGTGAAAAACGGCCCGCCGTCCAGCGGCCAACAGGTCAGGCACGGCAGCCTGTCCAGTTGCGGAGGTTCGAAACACTCCTGCAACACGGGCCCGGACCTGACTACCTTCATCCTGGCGGAAAGCAAACGCCGGATATCGCTTCGCATTTTCCAAAGGGATGACAGGCTTGGAGGCATTAACCGATCAGCCAACTCGGCGATCTGTCCGCCGATTTCAGCCGGCGGGCGCCCGAAGGCAGCCTGCACGCGACTGGGTGTTCCGAACAGGTTCGTCACCAATCTATAGGGCGATCCGGCGACTCTCTCGAACAGCAACGCAGGTCCGCCGGCAGCCAGAACACGGTGCTGGATGATCGTCACGTCCTGATTCGGATCGACCTCGGTTTGAATGCGGACCAGCTCGCCCGCATCTTCGAGATGGCTGATGAATGCGCGTAGATCGCTGAAGCTCACGAAATGCTCTCCCAGTTGCTCTCAGCCGGGCTGCCGAGTACCGCTAGCACCCGATCTATAAACGAACCCAGCAGCTCGCTCATGGTGACGGTTTCGGGCTGACGGCCCTCGGCCATGTAGAACGGCGGGGAAAGAGGCATGATGATGCCGCCGGCAGAGGCGACCTTTTTGGCGTTATCCAGATCTATCAGCGTCCATGGCGATTCGCGCACGCAGAGCACCAGCTTGCGACGCTCCTTCAGGTGACAGTGGGCTGCGCGGGTTATCAGCGAATCGGCCAGGCCGGCTGCGATTTTTGCCAACGTGTTAGTCGAGCACGGTAGAACAACCATGCCCACAGACGGCGTGGACCCCGAAGAGATCGCCGCGGCCAGGTCCGTATCGTCGAAAACATTCTGCGCAGCGTCAGTGATGCGATCCATCGAAACGCCTTCGTGGCGGCAAACTTCTTTGCCCCACTTACTGACCACAAGCGAGACTGGCCAAGGTGATCTTTCGATCAATATTTCGCCAGCGTACGCTCCAGTCGCTCCAGTTATGGCTAGCACCAGGTTCATGCAAATCCTCCCAGCAGCGGGATCATCGAACCGGCAACGCCCGAAATAACCGAAACCGGAAAGAAGCGGACATCAATCGGCAGGCGCTGCCAATAACCCATCATAAACCCACCGACGGCAAGGGCCAGTGCAATCCCTGAAGTAATTCCGCCGCCGCCCAACCGCCACAACAACACGCCGGCGCCGATGGCGGTAAGGTGCACCAATGCCGATACGACTTGAGCCTTGTTACAGCCAATGGCAGCCGGGATGCTGCGAACGCCGGTCTGTCTATCCGAGTCGATATCCTGCAAGGCGTAGATGATGTCGAACCCGCTGATCCAGCAGAAGCTGTACAGCGCCAGCAGCAGGACCTGGGCGTTGAAATCCAGAGAGCCAGATGCAGCTACGAAAGCGCCGAGCGGCGCTAAACCAAGGCACAGCCCAATGCCGAAATGACAGAGGACCGTAAAACGTTTCAGCAGCGAGTAGACGAGCAGCGGGACGACCGGGACGGCTGAGAGCTTCAGGCAGAGCGGACCCAAACCCCAGCACGCAAGCATGTACATCGCCAGCCCGCCGGCGGCCACTCCGTACGACGCAGCCGGCGACATCTTACCGCTGGGCAACTCGCGTTGGGCCGTCCGCTGGTTGAGCGCGTCCAGACGGCGATCGAGAATACGGTTCATCGCCATGCCCAGCGTCCTCGCGCCAATACCTGCAAGGGCGATAAGGACAAGCACCTGCCACGAAGGCCAGCCGCTGTCACTGCCCAGCCACGCACCGGCAAACAGCAAAGGCAGGCTGAAGAGACTGTGCTCGACCTTCGCAAATCGCAGCACCGCAGCCACGCCGGTCGCGGACTTGGCCGGCGACAGCCCCGCAACGAGTTCATCTGCAAGCCTGGCGGAGATCGAATGAATGTTCTTGTGGAGGTCGGCTTTTCCTGAAGCGTCGGCCAGGTCGCTAACGCCTTTGAGCAAAGTGCATGGGATTCCTCGACGTGAGCAAACAGCCGCCACGGACGCACCCTCCATATCCACCACGTCTGCATGGCGGGCAAGCGTGTCGCGGCGATCGTTCTGGAAGACCGGCTCATCAACAGTGGCAAGCCTTACCTGCGGCAGGTCGGACCATCTACCGGCGTCGCACCGGAATTCCTGGCTTTCCTTACCTGCAAGCACCCGATCGCCATCCACAGCGGCGCTCACGCCAAGCAACTCGCCTGCCTGCAAGTCACCGTTCAGCGCACCGCAAATGCCGACGTTCACAATCGCGGTAGCGCCGCGATCAATCAGCCATTCGGCTGCCTGCTGTGCGGACAGCTTGCCCATACCGCTGATAGCAATGAGCCCACCTTGCCTCTTGCCGACGGCCGGGAAGGTGTAAGCTTCAACCGGCTGGTCAGGCAGAGGCTTGGCGCCAAGAGTCTGCAGCAGCGGCCGGGCTTCCATCTTGGTTGCAAGCAGCAGACCGATCATGAAATCACACCAGCTTCAGCGGCCAGTTCGCCAAGCATGTCGAACGCAGCTCTGCCCTGATCCCCCAGGTCCAGGCTGTACTCGTTGACGAACATCTTTATGTGTTTTCTCAATACGTCCTCATCCATTTCCCTGGCGTGCTGGCGGACGAAGTCGCTGATCGGCGCATCGTCGGGAGTCGCCATGGAGTTTTCGATAGAGCGTTTCAGCAGCGACTCGAACTTCGCGATCGTATCAGCGCCAAGGTCGCGACGCGCTGCGACACAACCCAGCGGAATCGGCAATTGGGTTTTATCCTGCCACCAGCTACCGAGGTCGACAATCTGGAGGAGACCCAACTGGCGATATACAAATCGACTTTCATGTATAATTATGCCAGCGTCCGCATGTCCGGCCAGGACACAGTCCATGACCTCATCGTAGCGGACGAACAGCGTGTCGGTGATTTCAGGCGCCCACAGCCGGGCCAGAAGGTGCGCAGTGGTCCACTTGCCGGGCACGGCCAGGCGCAAATGGGCCAAATCGGAACGTTTTATTGCGTTCCTGGCCACGATTAGCGGCCCGCAGTCGAACCCCAGTGCTGCCCCCACGCCAAGAAGCTGGTATTGCTCCTGCACGCGCAGGTAGGCATGGCAGGAGAGCTTGGTGATGTCATAGCGCCCCTGCTCGGCCAGATCGTTGAGAGTCTGGACGTCGTGCAGGTGGATTTTGGTCTCGAAACCGTCCAGGCGCA
>SDBT01012437.1_pt1 | contig 13670 bp, 12 predicted proteins | sample 2277101 | NCBI WGS metagenome assembly SDBT01 (sample SAMN10404973, study PRJNA504765) | marine sediment metagenome | isolation source: marine sediment core GS10_PC15, 103 cmbsf | place: Arctic Ocean: Southern Knipovich Ridge | collected 2010
CCACGGTGTTGACTGGGAAGTCGATGGTCTCGGTGGTCGCCGCATCGGTAGAAAAACCGATGTGGGACTTGGTGGCCGGCAGGGAGGTGAGGCCGTCAGTCGGTACCGCTTCCAGCTTGTAGATGTTCGCCCACGAGACTTCGAAGTTGACCGGGTTGACACCGTCGGAGGTTTTGGTCTCCGAGAAGGTCTTGTCGTCGCGCGGGGAGGTCAGGGTAAGCTCGCCCGGAGGCGAGGTGACGGCGATGGTGCCGGTGGTGGGGATGCTGGCCTTGTGGTCGTCATTACCACAGGCGATGAAGCTGCCCGCGCACAGGAAGGCGCACAGGTACGGAATCAGCATGAGTTTGAGTGCTTTCATTTCGTTTTCCTTTCTATCTATGTCAGAACTAAGGGTTTGAGTACGAGAAGCGGGTGGACAAACGGGGGAGTCGGCCCCCAATTTCGTCCGAAGACGAAGGGGGCCGCTCCCCGTTTGTGTGAGCTAGAAGTGAAACTTCAAGATCATCCGGAAGATTGGGCCATCCGGGTTGATCGCTTCACCGCCGGCAAAAGCGGTGGGGGAGGAGTCGAGGGAGAAGTGCTTCCCGCCTTCGAGAGCGAGAGAGGCAAATGAGATACCGGTCAGTTCCACACCGACTACGGCACCCCAGCCATGACCGCCTACGGGCTGGCCATACACTTGTACATATAGGCTAAACCAGTCGGCGAAGTTACCGCCGACCCGGCCGCCCAGCTGGAGTATTAAAGAGGTGTCCATCTTGCGCCCATTGCCCCGGGGGTCATACACGAGATTTTCGCGATGGGCCATTTCCGCGTAGAATCCTCCGAAGATGGCGAAGTAACTGGTGATGACGTACTTGAGATCCATACCGATTCCGCCACCCCAGGTCTGCCCCTCGATGTCTACGTCAGCGATGATGCCGCCCAGATTCTGGGAGGAGCTGTTCTTGTAGGTGCTCCAGGCGATGTAGCCGTACACGTCTACCCACTCGGGTAGAAGGGGCTTGCCGTCGGAAGTGATGAAAGCGGTGATGGTTGCGGGCCCACCCACGTGGTACTTCCGCATGGAGAGCATCTCACCACTTGCAGGTGCAGGAGGAGTGCAGTAGCAGGTTCCCTCGTTGCACGATGCCGTATCCGAAGATGACGGGCAATTGCAGTCGGTGTCGGCCTTGCACTGGCTGTCAGCACTGGCTGTCAGGACGCCGGCATAGACCTTTGCCTTATTCTCTGCGAAGTCCCGCATGGCGACAGGCCGCTCGTCGGCATCGCCGACATGCACTACGGCCTGGGAATCCGACTTGTCGGACACCCTTCCGAAGAAAGCGCCATCCGCCCGGACCACCTCTACAGGCATGTCCTTCTGCAGGTCTGCCCACTTGGTGATGCGGGTCCGGTGGTTACGCTCGTCGTCCGCCGTCTCGAATGCGATTCGGGAGGCAGGCTGTGCATGGAAACAAGCGCATGCGGTCATTTCCATCGTGAGTGTATCTTCGAGTTCTGCCAGCTCCCCGCACATGAGGTCGGCCTTACCGTCCCGGTTCTCTTCCGGGTAGCTATGGTAGATAGCCAGAGCGGCTTCGACCAATGCCTTTGCGCGTCCGCTGGGATCGTTCCAGGCTCCTTCGGGATCCTCGGTACCACGGGTGTAGTATTGGATCATATGTGCGGTGATGGCGGCCTTCAGCTCTTTGGGGTCTCCGAGCTTTACGAACTCAGCGAAGGCCTGATAGTTTCCATTATAGAACCGCTCCCAGAACTTGCCGAAGTCCTGTCTTTTGGTGCCGTGAAGCTTATTATCCTTCACGGTTTTCGGGACATAATTCTTGTTTCTGTCCTCGTACATCACTGCCTTCATGGCCATCATGAGGTCGCTGGACCTCTCGTAGCAGGTGGCGAGTGAATGAGCAGGCATACGTTTGCTGTCGTCCGGCTTCGCCTCGGGCTTGTCCGCGACCTTCTTGTCGTCCGGCTTCGCTTCGGGCTTGGTTGCCTTGGCCATCAGGCTTTGTGCCAGTCTGGCCAGATCCGGGCAGTCTGTGTCGCTGCCGAGGTCAATGGCGAACTGGGAGAACTCGCAGCCCTCATTGGCGTTGATGATAAGCATGTTGGGGATGAGCGCCTTCTTGAGGTCACACTCATCGTCGTCAAGTTTGTCGAACTCCGAGAATGCTGATCCACTGTCGCTCTTCGAGAGCTCTATGACTCTCTCTTCGGGGCACTCCGCGTGCACCAGGTTCGGGTTCAGAAACAGTGCGGTGGCCACAATCGCGACCACCACGACGAACAGGTTCTTGCTCTGGGTCATCGTGGCCTCCTTCAGGCTCAGGGTTCTTGGAAATGGATTCTTGGTCTTGGGGAACAGTGTCATTAGTAACTCCTCTCTCTGCATCGGGTAGATGCTAGGTACACTTCCCGACGCAGTGTCAGGAGTGCGGTTTCTTGTATGTGAACTAAGTAACTTGTTACTGGTTAACAGAGTTCAATCCTAGGAAATCGCCATAGGACTGGAAACTGCTAACCAGTATTCTTTGTTAGAAAGAAATTGTGATAGATCCCGTCTAGCGGGATCGCTATTTTCTAATAGGGTCCGATGTCCATCGGACTCGCTATTTCTCAATAGGGAAACGCTCTCCTCTTGCAAAAATCTGCTTGCAGATTTTCACGTCGGAGTCCTCGCTTCATTTCGGACGTCCATTCGGTTGTCCTCATTCCGCTCGGATCACGTTTCTCGCTATTTCTCTTACAGTAATGAGTTGTTAAAGATCATCTAAACATGAGATTAATTCCTGCCCTTACCCCTAAGATATTGTGGTTTAGGGGGTAAGCAAAAAGATGTCTACGATGTTTAGGTTCCCAATTTTATAACAAATAATTAAAAATGTCAAGGCTTTTTATATAAATATATATTTATATAAAAGCATCCAACAAAAAACCCCTTCGTGGCCGAGGCCGGAAAGAGGTTTTAGATGTTTTAAGTCAATATTTTGATGCCTTTATTTTTGCCTGCGCTTACTGCTTTTTTGCTCTTTTTTACCCTTTTTGCTACTCGTTAATCTATTGTATTCGTCAATTGCTTCTTTATCAGCTTCTTTGGCTATTGCGCAGCTAGCATGAGTACCATCTTGCATTCTTGTCGGCATTGGTGCTTGACCTATCTCAATTCCGTCTGCATCACCGGAAACTATTTTTGTATGAAGAGTACCTCCCTGCAGGTTTCTAAGCAATTCCTTCACCCTGGGATTTCTGTGGTCTTCCATAAATCTCTTTTTAAGGAATCTGGTGGCACCATTTTTAACCGATTCCTTACTTACTTTTCCGTGGGCACATTGAATAATATTTCCATCAACCGCCTGAAGCCCGTTAGAAGGGTAGGCATCAGGGCTTAGCCCTAATCCAACTGCAAATTGCATTCGCAATCCCTGCATTACACCAGAGACATCATTACGTGCAGCTGCCGCATTTATTAATGCCATAATTTCATCTTCGTCAAGTTCCCCTATATCTTCTGCTTTTAAATTTGCAGTGCTAGCTCCGCATGCACTTAAAAGAAGGCTTAAAAGAAATATTGCGGAAGGAAGAGCTCCAGGCCTGTTATCAGGCAACTTTTCTGACTTGTTCATAATAATTTTTTAGTGTAAAAAAATAAATAAGGAAAGTATTGTAAAACATATAATTATTTTTGTCAATACTTTTTTAATTTTAAAAAATAAAAATAAAAACAATTATATTTAATTCAATTGAGAATCTTGCCAGCCCGCCCCGATGTGGTATCGGGGCGGGCTGAACAAGGGCTTTACTCCTTTCTAGCCGTTATCGTCGGTGGTGGGGGAAAGCGTGGCATCTTCCCCATTCAGCTCTTCGATCGACGCCATGTGGACGGCGATCTGGAGTTCCAGCTTCTGGGTCTCAGCGGGATCACCGCCGGACTGAAGCTGCTGACGGAGACCATCCAGCAGTTTGACGCGTTCGCTGATGGATTCCCGGATGCGATCCCGGCGTAACTGACGGATTGCGTCATCGTTGTCATAGGTCAGCCGTTTTTCCAGCGCGCTGACACTCTCGTCGAGCTCCGTGCTGCCTGCGAAGGTTCCGGAAAGTACGTGCAAGAGCTTCTGAATGAACATGGAATCCGGATGAAGGAATCCACCCTCATCAGCGCTGATGAGGATGCTGATGAGGCGCCCCAGGAGCTTCTCCTCGATGTGCTCCATCGCGGACGCATCCACTACGGTACCTGTGGGGGTACCCTTGCCACCTTTGTCACCCTTGCTATCTTTCTTCTTCCGTCGTACGAAGAAGACGATGGCGGCGATCAGGGCGATCAGCAGAAGCGGGATACCGATCACGCCGATCCAGCCAATGGCTACCAGCAGGTAGCTGAACCAATTTGGACACTCATCGCGCTCACCCGCCTTTAGGACCCAGGGGTCGCTCGGGCTGAGTTCGTCACGGAGATAATCCCAACAGTTCAGGCAGACACAGACCTCGGGGAAACCCTCGGTTTTGCAAGCCACTTTCTCGCTGATGTCCGCCGGACATTCATCTTCGAAGCCATCCTCGCTGGGGTGGAGCTTGTCCTGATGCCAGGCGTTGTAGACCTTGGCCTTTTCGTAAGCCTCGCGCTCCTTATCGCGGGCCAGGGCGGCCAGGCGCTTGGCCTCATTGTTGCGCCGCTTCTTAGCAGCGGCGATCTCAGCCTTGGTCATGCAGATTTTGTCGACGTTCTGGCCGGCGACCACAAACTTGCCGGTGAGCTCGGACTCGTCGCACTCGCAGTGCAGTTTGTCCAGGGTCTTTTCCGTGCCGGGTGGGCAATCGCAGTTAGCGGGTGTGGCCTGTGCCTTGGGGACTTTCTTTCCCAGCAGGGCGCAGGGCTCCTTGGTGACAACTGTGCACGTGGATAGTTTGCCAAAGGCTGCGTTAACTGCCTTGTGACAGCGTTTGATGCACGGTCCATTGCCGTTGCAGGCCAGGCCGCAGCCGTCTTCTCCCAGAAGGGAGTTTTTGATCTTCGTGGCCTTTTTGGACTTGCATCCACTGGCCATGGTGATGAAGTCCTTGTCGCTGTCGATGTTGTGGGAAATGGCTGCCCACGCGGTGTTTGGAACGCCCATCAGGACGATGACCGCGAAGGCGACCGAGAGCAGTGAGATTCCTCTCTTCATGATTTCTCCTTTCGGAAGACAGTTACAGTTATCAGTTCGAAACAATTTCGTTCCACGCATTTCTTTTTCCTCCTCCCCGCAAAGGGGCGTTAACTCCCCAGTGAGGGAGAGGATTTAAGGGAAACAGCTGACAAGCCGAACCTGTCCCTAAAAAATTAGGAACAAATATGGCCTGTCAGTATTTCCCCGTTACGGTAAAATTACTAGAAAGTAGTAGTGTAAATTATCAAACACTCAAAAGCATCCACACCTTATTTGTCATTCTCGGACTTGATCCGGGAATCTAAAAGGATGGACTGACTTATTGGTGTTGTAAATTTACATAAATAGATCCCACGTAGCCTCTCAAACGAGACAGGCAGGATTACTATTTACCCTTGCTTTTAAAGATCATAATCCTGCCTTAGGCAAGGATTCCGACATATCTTAATATCACAAATTACACAAAAATTCATTAACTATAAAGCTAACTTATTATTGCGCAGTTCATTCGCCCTACAAGAGGGAGAATTGATTTGATTCGAATCATATTTGTGACTTAAATGACAAAAGTCGGATTGCAATTGTAGGTTATTTTATAAATTTTGTCAAGCATAAAAAATCTTCCCCTCAAGTGAGGGGGAGCATCTCCGCGAAGCGGGAGAGGGGGTCAGCGAGTCAGAGGGGGTAGGGGGGTCATGATGAAGAGCCCGCCCCGAGGTGAAACCGGGGCGGGCTCTGTTGTGCAAAGGATGTACGGACTACCGCTTTCTCACCTCGTCCAGGAACTTCTGTACGCGTGGCCAGCCCAGCCAGAACATGGCGGCCAGGTTGAGCAGGAGCAGGAAGATTATCCATCCCCACGGAACATACGGGGAGTTGCATTCGCACTTGGGACACTCGGGACACGCGGGCAAGTTCTTCGAGAACTCTTCGAGCTGCTGCTTGGTGAGTTCGCAGGCGAATACATCTGCGGGAACCGGGATCTTGTCCGCGTTACTGCTGTCGGCGTCGGCCGCCTTCTCCAGGGCCGCCTTCTCCAGGGCCGCCTTCTCCAGGGCCGCCTTCTTCCGGGCAGCGATCAGCTGCTCATTGCGCTTGCGTGGTTTGCACGTGGACAGTTTGCCAAAGGCTTCGTTAATTGCCTTGTGACAGCGTTTGATGCACGGTCCATTGCCGTTGCAGGCCAGGCCGCAGCCGTCTTCTCCCAACAGGGAGTTCTTGATCCGTGTGGCCTTTCTGGATTTGCATCCACTGGTCATGGCGATGAAATCCTTGTCGCTGTCGATGTTGTGGGAAATGGCTGCCCATGCGGTGTCGGGAACGCCCATCAGGACGAGGGCCGCCAACGCGGCCAGAACGATCGCGAAACGATTCATGACGACCTCCTTGGTCTGGTTACGATGTGAATAGAACATATCTTTCCTCCTTCCTCCCTCGTCGGGAAGAACAAGCGTTCCGACGAAGGTGTCGGGAAACGCGATTAAATTAATGTGAATGCGAGTCTTAAGTCTCAAGATTGTCCTTGGGACCCATAACTCGCATTCACACTTGTAGTAGTCGTGTAAGAAATCAAACACTCAAAAGCATCCGCTCCTTTTGTCATCCTGAACCATGTGCTGAACTTGTTTCAGTATCATTTCAGGATCTAAAAAAGGCCGGATTGACTCATTGTTTATTTGAGACTTACATCTCCGCATTACTGCGGAGTATCCTTCGCTTTTAAAGAACAGATATCCCGCATTATGCGGGATTCCCAATCCATTGTATCTCGTTGAGATATAGTGATTGGTTTTAGATTTTATACAATTTTTACCATTTTGTCAAGTTATATTTGTCTGATGAAACGACTTGAAGACTGAGTTGTGTCGTTGTATGGTTTGATTATGTTGATTTGTACTCCAATACAGGAAAAATCCCAAAAAACCGTTTTGAAACGGGTGCAGGAGCTTAAGAAAAAGACTGATTTGGCTGAGGTTTGGCTGGATCAAATTAAAGATTTGGACTTAAAAAGCCTTATAAAAAAAGCCCCTTTGCCATTGGTGCTGGTATGCAAAAAACCCGCTGAAAAAGGCGCTTTTAAGGGTTCTGATGCCCGTTTAGCGGCAATTCTTTCGGATTCATGTAAATTTGGTGCCAAATATGTGGATATTCCCTTAGTAGGACTAAGGAATAAGGACTATGGACTAAGTAAGGTGATTAGGAATAAAAAACAAACCAAAATCATTATTTCGCATCACGATTTTAAAAAGACCCCAACGCTGGCTTGGATGCTGAAAACAGCTCATGAAATGAAGAAAAAAGGAGCTGATATCGTCAAAATAGCGGTTATGGCACGCTCCCTGGAAGACGCATTTACCGTCATTTCTCTGGCACAAATTTTACAGGCGGAAAAAATACCTCATATCCTGATTGGAATGGGTAAAAAGGGAATTTTGACCCGTATTATCACTCCATTTCTCGGCGGAACCATCATGTTCGCTCCTCTCAAAACCTCTAAATCCACCGCAAGCGGCCAGTTAACGGTTGAGGAACTTAAGAAGGCATGGAGTTTGATTAAAAAATAATTTATAGTGTCTCGTGACTCGTGCTTCGTGACTCGTGATCAGCGGGAAACAAGACACGAGACACTAGACACGAATCACGAATTAAAATATGAGTTTAAAAATCGGCATCGTAGGCCTTCCGAATGTGGGTAAATCCACACTGTTTAACGCGCTGACCCGTTCAAGCGGCGCTCAGGCTGCAAATTACCCATTCTGTACCATCGATCCAAACGTTGGCGTGGTAGAGGTTCCGGACAGTCGTTTGGACACCCTGACAGACATTGTGAAGCCACAGAATGTTATTCCTGCGGTGGTGGAATTTGTGGATATAGCAGGGTTGGTGAAAGGGGCTTCGGAAGGAGAAGGATTGGGCAATAAGTTCCTGGCTAATATACGTGAATGCCATGCTATTGCTCAGGTGATACGGTTTTTTGAAGACCCGGATATTACCCATGTACATGGCGGGATTAACCCAAAACTGGATATGGATGTGATCCATCTGGAGCTGATTCTGGCGGATTTAGACACTGTTAATAAGCGTTTGGCAGATACTGAAAAAAAGTCCAAATCCGGCAATAAAGAGTTAATAGCGCAAGCTGGCATGCTGAAACGTTTAAAGGAGGCTCTGGATGATGAAAAACTGGCAATAAACCTTGATTTTGATGATGAGGAACAGGAATTTATAAAAGAACTCCATTTGCTCACCAATAAACCGTTTATTTACATAGCCAACCTCAAAGAAGAGGATTTAGCTGATTTTGATGCTGAAAAAGTGAAAAAGGACCTGAATTTAGGCCCGCATGAACAGATCCTGCCCATTTCCGCCAAAGTAGAGGAGGATTTAGTGGGATTCAGCCAGGAGGAAGCCACAGACTACATTAAGGAATTAGGCCTTAAAGAATCGGGTTTAAATGCCTTTATCCGGTCCGCTTACACGCTTTTAGGGCTCCTTACGTTCTTCACAGCCGGTCCGAAAGAAGTACGTGCCTGGACCACTAAAATAGGTGCTAAAGCCCCCCAGGCAGCAGGAGTAATCCATACGGATTTTGAAAAAGGGTTTATCAAAGCCGAAACTATTAGTTATGATGATTTTGTAGCCTGTGGCGGCGAACAAGAAGCCCGCGATCGAGGCAAAATGCGGATGGAGGGTAAGGATTATGTGGTAAAAAACGGCGATATATTCCATTTCAAATTTAACGTTTAAATGAAACAAACACCCAATCTTGCTTATTTTTCCATGGAATTTGCATTAAAACCCGAAATCCCCAATTTCGCGGGAGGTTTGGGAGTTTTGGCTACGGATATTCTGAGCTCATGTGCGGATTTGGGTGTTCCGGCATGCGGTATTTCTTTGATCTATCATAAATCCGATGATCCGACGAAAGCTTTTAATCCTTCCAGGCATTTTAAAAAACTGCCGGAAATCGTCCACATTCACATAGAAGATCGTAATGTGGCTGTGGGTGTATTTGAACATGAAATAAAAGGCCTTAAAGGAACCGTGCCGATTTACTTTCTGACCACTAATATTCCGGAAAATAAGAAGTGGGATCGGGATATCACCAAACATCTGTACCCCATCGATAATTATACCCGTTTGTGTCAGGAGGCAGTTTTGGGATTTTGTGGCATTCGGATGCTGAGAGCTATGGGTTATGATGATTTTAAGACCTATCATATGAACGAGGGGCATGCCGCCTTTTTAACTCTTGAGCTTTTAAAAGAAGCGGATTATAAAGATGAATCCGTACGTGATAAATGCGTATTTACTACTCATACTCCTGTGGCAGCGGGCCATGACCGCTTTGAATACAAACTGGCGGATAAGGTACTTGGCGGTAAACTGCCATTGCATATCAAAAAGCTTTCTTCTCCGCGGAATCTGAACATGTCACGCCTTGCACTGAGCCTCAGTAAAAAAGCCAACGGAGTTTCTAAAAAACATAAGGAGGTATGCGAACGTATGTTTCCCGGACAGGGATTTTTATCTGTAACAAATGGCGTACATCACCGTACATGGGTGCGGGGCGGTATGAAGGATTTATTTGATAAGCACCTGAAAGGATGGGTCGATGACCCGTCGTTACTGGCCAAGGCAGTAGATTTACCGGATGAAGATTTAAAAAATGCACATCAGAAAAACAAAAAAGAATTGGTTGATTATTTAAATGCGCGCCCTGAATGTTTTCCGTACCCAAAAGAAAGTTTAAAAGAGGATGATTATTTTGATGAAGACACCTTAATCCTCACCTTTTCACGCCGATTTGTACCCTACAAACGTCCGCTTTTGCTATTCAATGATTTAGACCGTTTGCGCAGAATTGGATACCGACGGCTTCAGGTGGTCTACTCCGGCCGTTGTCATCCGGATGACGATTTCTGCAATCATGTATTTGAAGAACTGAAACATCTGGAAGAGGTGTTGAGGGGGCAGATCCGCTTGGGGGTTTTGGATAACCGCAATTTAGATAACTCCAAAATGCTTGTGGCCGGCAGTGACGTATGGCTCAATAACCCCGAACCTCCCATGGAAGCCAGCGGAACCAGCGGAATGAAAGCGGCTATGAACGGAGGCATAAATCTTTCTGTTATGGATGGATGGTGGATCGAGGCGTATGAACAAAATCCCGAATCTGGCTGGGCATTCGGTTCAGATATATCCGGCCATGACCAGATCGATGCGGATGAGCTTTATAAGGTGCTTGAAGAAATGCTGGATGTTTATGAGAAAAAACCCGACCAGTGGCTAAATCACATGAAACAAGCCATCTCTCTCGGTGCCACATTTAATACTCACAGGTGCGTGGAGGAATATAAGGAGAAGATGTGGAACTAATAACTTGTGATTCGTGTTTCGTGATTTGTGATTTGTTGCATTTTAATTGATGTTTTTATATAATGCAGTCTTTTGATGGTAATCAAGTGATATTTTTGTAATTTAATAGTTTTATGATAAGCTCTTTTGAAGATTTGAAGGTGTGGGAAAAGGCTCACGAGACAACAATTTTAGTCTATAAAATGACTAAAGCTTTTCCATCAGATGAAAAATTCGGGATTATCAGCCAGTTAAGACGTGCTACATTATCTATCCAAACAAATATTGCTGAAGGCAGCGGAAGGAGGACGACTAAAGATTTTATTGGATTTATTTACATTGCTATCGGGTCTTTGCAGGAAGTCAGATCGCTCCTTAGAGTAAGTCGTGATTTAAGCTATATAAGTAATAATGATTTTAAATTGATTTATGATAAATTAATGTCAATATTAATGATGTTAAATAAAATGGTAAGTAGTCTTTCAGCTCGTATTCCAAACAATAAATAGACACGAGCCACGAATCACGAAACACGAATCACGAATCACGAATCACGACCATGCAAACAAGAAAGAACCCTATCAAAATCAACGAAGGCTTTAAATGTGCCAAGTGTAAAATGGATATAAAGCCACACCCCGAAGGTGGCTGCCGGAACCATTGTCCGTACTGTCTTTTTTCCATGCATGTGGATCTGGATGTTCCGGGCGACAGACTGTCTGAATGTCAGGGGCTTATGAAACCGATCGGTATTGAAATAAATAAAAAGAAAGGCCCTCGCATCATCCATATGTGCCAGAAATGCGGCCTAAAAAACCGCACACGTTCCGCCCCGGATGATAATTGGGATCTCATATGCGAGATTAGTAGGGTACCGCAGGAATAGTGTAATATTTTTCCATATCAAACGTTCTAAACAATAGATATGCGATTGATAAATAAATTCAAAATCAGCCTCGTTACTTGTATGGTTTTTTTGGTGACTGTGAGCTGGCCGGTAAGAACAGGAGAGGCGCAGATCATTTTCTCCGATGCCGAAGGGCACCCTTACGAAACCAGCATTGAGTTCCTTTATAACCGTGGAGTTGTTGAAGGGTATCCCGACGGCAGTTTTGGGCCGGATCGCGAGGTTAATCGCGCGGAAATTATGAAGATTATTTTAGGGGCTAGTTTTGAAGGCGAGATTGGCCATCAGCTCAATTGCTTTCCGGATGTTCGCGGAGATTGGTACGCCAAATACGTCTGCCTTGCCAAAGAAGAGGGGATTATCGAGGGCTATCCAGATGGTAAGTTTAAGCCGGCTCAAAATGTAAATATGGTGGAGGCTCTGAAAATGGGGATTGAAAGTTTTCCGGTAAATGTCGGTTCAGCTAATAACCCCTGGTACCAAAAGTACATCGATTTTGTACACGACAATAACGTTTTCTCCCGCTACAGCGTACTGCCTCAGAAAAATATGACGCGGGGCGAGATGTCCTATCTTATCCATCAGCTTATGCTGGACAAGGAAAATATTAAAAAGTTCACCGGAGTCCGGAACAGTAAATCACCCGGTTGCGGTAAAAACCCGCCCACCTCCAAAATTTCTAACGTGGAGGTAGGTGGTCTGACTCGTAATTTCATTACAGTGATTCCAGGCGGTTACAGCAAAGACAATCCCATCAGTTTTATATTCGCTCCTCATGGCCGTACCAATTCCAATGAAATGGTACGCGGTTATTATAAGGTGGAACAGGCTTCGCAGGGGAAAGCTATTATTGTTTATCCAAGTGGCCTGCCGGAAGCCACAAGCCCGCGCAACTGGAGCGATGCGGGCAATCCATCCGATAAACTCCGCGATTTTGCCCTGTTCGATAAGATCGTCGAAGAATTTACAGAAAGTTACTGCATCGACTTGGATCATATTTATGTGGTTGGCCATTCACTTGGCGCCTGGTTTACCAATACTCTTTCATGCGCCCGCGGGAATGTTATCCGGGCAATCGGCAGTGTAGGCGGCGGAACCACCATCAATAATTGCACGGGGCCCGTAGCCGCCATGGTGATGCATAATCCGGAAGACCGCTTAGCACCATTCAGCACCGGTGAAACAGCGCGTAATCAGTTGATTAGCCAGAATCAATGCAGTACTCAAACTGTTTCCACGAATCCGAGTAGCTTGAATTGTGTGGCTTATCAGAATTGTAATGAAATAGCTCCATTAATCTGGTGTCCGCACAGCGACAGCACTGCTTATAACGGCACTTATTACCCTCATACATGGCCGGACGGAGCCGGCTCTGCTATTTGGGATTTCTTTGAGAATTTGGAATAGCATTGACAAATAATAGAATATCTGATTTAATAGTTGCCAACAATTAATCAGATTATTATGAATTCACATCCTGACTGTTCTCCAAACACTCCCGAAACCCATAAACGGACGGATTTTTTTATGAAAGGGCAGCGAATCCGCCTTTTCGCGGCTTTGGGCGCATTGGCTTTGATCATTTCTGTACCGCAGGATTCTGAGGCAGGTGAACCTATTCCTTTTTGCCATGATTTAAGGGGATACAAATCTCCCACCAAAGGACCTTGGCTGGATGGAAATGAGGAAGGGGTCGTCCATTGCATCGTAGATGGGGATACCATTGATGTGAAAATGAAAAACCACAATGGCCGAATCGTTCGGGTCCGACTGTGGGGAGTGGATTGTCCGGAATCCAGCATGAATAGAAAATGCATGAAAAAAGGATACGGACGGTGTAAGCAGGAAAACAAGCGCGGCAAAAAATCTTCCAAAAAAGTCCGGGAACTTTTAGGTGATGGGCGGGTAACTCTTCAGCATCCTTATAGGAATAACGGAAAACGTAAATTAGCTTATATGAAGCGCAAAAAAGGCGGTGTGGATATCGGCCGGGCGCTTATCAAATCCTGCTTATGCAAAGAAGGATATAGGCATAAGAGAAAGCAGGCTTATAAAAAAACCGCCAGGAGTTGTGGTCGTAGATAAGAGATTTAATTATTGAACCTGCAAAATTGGTTGCAATTTTAAGATAGTCTGATAAAATTTTCTTGCTGTCTTTTGCGGGTATAGCTCAGCCTGTCTGCCATAGTCTTGACGAAGGTAGATTGGCTAGAGAGTCGCCCATAAAATAACATCTTGCGGGTATAGCTCAG
>SDBT01012438.1_pt1 | contig 13670 bp, 9 predicted proteins | sample 2277101 | NCBI WGS metagenome assembly SDBT01 (sample SAMN10404973, study PRJNA504765) | marine sediment metagenome | isolation source: marine sediment core GS10_PC15, 103 cmbsf | place: Arctic Ocean: Southern Knipovich Ridge | collected 2010
TCTCATTCACGGCCCGGTCGGCAAGCTTTGCCAGCTCCTTCCCCTCACCATACTTTAGCCGCGGCGCGGAAGGCTCCTTGCCCATCGCACAGTGCGTAAACGCGATAAACAACAGTCCGATCTTGACTGCCCACTTCATACTGTTACTCCTTCCATTTTTTCTCATGTATCCCTCTGCCCAACGTCGAGTTCCCCTCTTGTCTGACGGTCCGCAGAGGAGAACGCGATGAGAAGAACGGCATCTTCCTCACCTGTGTTCCGCGCCTTATGCCGCAGATTGACGGGAAGTGAGATGACGTCCCCTTCGCTAAGCTCCACTTCTCTTCCTTCTTCGATCACGTGCATGATCCTGCCGTGAAGCACGACGAGGATCTCTGAACAGTTCGGATGGCTGTGCAGGGGATTCTCGCAGCCGGGCTTTATGATGCATCTCCCGACCGTGATCTCAGCGGAATTCTCCAGCGCCGCATTGGCGTACCAAGTCAAAGACCCCCAAGGCGTCTCGACGCTCTCAGTGTCGTGTGCACGGACTATTCCTGCCTTTTTCATTTATTATCTCCTTGCCGAACGATAGAGCTCAGTGGCGCGGCTGTAAGGCCACGCCTGCATCCGACTTCTTAGCCGTTCTCGAATCCGGGAGTCACGCTGTCCGAATCGGCTCCTGCCAGATGATTCGGGCGGCCCAAATAGTGTTGTCACTGCCGTATTGTTCGCAGCCTTCCGGCTGCATCCATTCTGCGACCACGACCCATGTTTCGCTCTGGCTGACATCGCACACGGAGAAGTTGCCCAATCGGGCGCCGCGATTCGGAACCAGCTGCTTCTCCGTCTCTCGCAGCACAACGAGGTTATCGGGATCGACCTGAGCCATCATCAAGGGCGCACGGTGCCGAAAGACGTGGTCGTTCATCAACCCGCGACGGGTATAGACAAGGAAAAGGCCGTCACTGTGCGTCACCCAATGCTGCTGCGTATTGTAATTGCCGAGCTCAAGGCCGTCATCGAAGCACCAGGGGCGCGGCGCATCGTAATGGAGACCATCGTCACTTGCCGCGACATAGCCTCGGACATCGTTGCGGAGGGTCAGGTAGTAGCGTCCCTGATAGCGGGTGATCGATGGTTCACAGAAGCCGCGCGGATCTGACTGCGTCAGTTCCGTTCCATGTTCCAGATACTCCAGCCGCACACCGTCAAACGCGCAGCGCATCACCGTTGCCGCGTAACACTCATTCCAATCCTCCGAGACCGGCTTGAAATAAATGGGCAGGAGGATGGTGCCGTCTTCCAGGTCGAAACGTTGCGTTGAACCGGCGCCCGCATTACTGAACTTCGGCCTGTCAGGCATGTCCAAGACCCGCCACGGCGTCCAGTCGCCCCCGTCGGGCCCGCACGTGGAGTAAGCCGTTTCGCGACCCCGAGAGGTAATTGGCTGTTTCTCATCGCGATAGCGAACGGTGTGTCCCGTCGAGAGCAGTGTCTGCGAGGCGGCATGCCAACGCGGTGTCATGTCACAAACGGCGACCACTTGCCCATCATTCTCTTGACGCCGGCCGAGTGCGTCTGAATGTTCAACCGGACCGTCCCATGTCCTGCCCAAGTTGCTTGATCGCCACTCAGACAAGGCAAAGAAGACGTCTGAACCGCTACGAAGTGCAGGTTGAGCGGTGACGATGATGGTTGGCGATAGGCCCTCATCACGGCCAGGAGTTGCCCCCGCGCGCGCTTGCGCCCAGAAGGTGCGACCGTCGAACCCTCGGCTCACAGAGATAAGATCAATCTGGTAGTCTACCATCCATTTGCTCCGGCGAACGTGGGGGATCAGCCGCAAGAAATCGCCTGGCTATTTCTTGTCGGCGGAATTGATCGCATCGAGACAATCCATCATTTCTCAGTTTCGTTTTTATTGCTTCTCGTTTCCTGTTCATGTTGTTACTCGACCGTTGCAGAGCCCCATCGAGCTGGTTCGAGCCGTGCTTCATTGGGGACGTCCTGGGTGACGCGGGATGAGAAGCTGTTATTACTCCAATAGGAACGAGTCGCGGTGGTATTACCGGTCTGATTGCCAAAGATGTAACCCAGATCCATTTTCTGAAGCGTACCCGGCTTAGGAGTCAAACCCAGTTTTGCCAGCGGCAGACTGACTACAGCGATAAAACCCGTGGGCGTCTTCTGGTAATCGAGTTTGACGTCTTCCCAGAATTCGATCCGGTCGAAACTCTCCTTCCCGGTCGGTGATGTGAAGACGGTGGGTTGTCCCCTGAAGCCTGCCACTTTGGGACGGTATGCCACGGCAAAAGGCTTGCCCTGGCGTCGGGAGACCAGCACGCGGATGTCACCGGGAGCCGGCGTCTTCCGTTCAGGATCGGCTTCAGGATTACAGGCCAACTGAATATCCAGCAGGTTGCCGCCCTTGAAAACAAGGTTGCGTTCCGGGGTGCTGTTGGTCAATTCATTGGGTGAATTAACCTGGTAGTGGATAATCAGATGGGTGGCATTATAGGCGGCCTTGACGGTGAACCCGCGTTTCTGATCAACCTCGATCTTGATGCCCCGGATATTCTTCCAGTCCGGCTTGGTCGGGCAGCGGCTGAGTACCAGGGACTGAGCCTTGGCTTTGAGTGCAGTCCACTCCGCCAGGGCCTTGGCTGCCGCTCTGGCGTCCCGCGGCGTAATTCTCAGCTTGCCTTCAAAGCGCTTAAGTGAATTCAGTCCGACGACTTCCAGGACACGCCCGTCCTGATCGCCGCCCAACAGGTACCAGCGCCCGTTCTTCAGTTTCACGAGTTGGCCGGTAAACCATTCGCACTGGATCTGGTCGGGCCCAACTTCGCCGGAACGTCCGTCCTTCATGATGGTCCCGATGACGACGCCGTCGGTGGTCAGCAACTGGACCTGGCCGAAGTAGCAGGAGTAGCCGGTAATACCATCGGTGATACCGATATTCTTCGTGCAGCCATAAAGCTCACCGGCCTTTGGAATCGGGAATTCATACATGTCATGCCAGCGACAACCGACGCGATAGCGCCACTCCCGCTTGCCGTTGGCCGACCAATAGGTGATCGGCCAGACTTCCGTACGATCCAGATGCTTGATATCGGCCCCCGCATACATCAGCAGGGAACCGTCATTGGGATTGACCGTCAGGTCATAGGTGTACCCGGTCCTGGCATACTCCACGGTCTTGAGCGATTCGTCGTCATAGATCGGCACGCCGTTGGGCAGGATTCTCTTTACCTTGATGCGTTGCCAGTAAAGATAGTTATACATGCCGGTCGCGTACATGTTCAGGTCCGCATCGAATACGCTGTGCGAGTTGTGCGCCTGCATCTTGGTCTGGCGGGTCTCGGCTTGCTCAATGACGCCGTTGCCGTTGCGGTCTTCCCAAAGCAGCCATGAGACCTTCCTGACTTCGCGCCAGTCGCTAACGCCGGGGCGCCACGACAGCGTTGCCTGCGGGGCAATGAGACCGGCCGCCGCTTCGAAGTGATCACCACGCCTTATCCACAGGTACTGGCCGATGACCATCGCCCGTTGGTAGGACTTGTGGTGCATATACTGCTTGCCATTCTTGGCCGTGAACACGATGTTGTTGACCATATGCGGCCAGAAGTACGGCGTGTCCGGCTTGGCCTCGAACATGACGGCGCCCGGCTTCCAAGTGCGCTTCTTCAAGTCCACTTCCCATTCCACATTCTGGGTGTAGACCCGGGTTGGATCGGCTGGGTCCATGCACACGGGTGTGGACACGAAGCAGGGCCCGAACTTCTCATCAACCAGCTTGGCCGTGGCCGGCTCCCAAACGCTAATGCGTTTGGGCGAGTAGTCGTGTTCCATCACCCAGAGCCGGCCCTTGGCGTCAACGGCCAGTCCCTGCGGGTTCAGCAAGGTGTTCGGATCCCACTTGCCCGCCCGGGCGTTACTGACGGTTCCGGCCTCCTGCATGGGACCGGTTATGGCCCGGCCGCCTGGCTTTCCGATCCACCGCAGGTACTTGCCGGTCTGGTCATACACCGACACGTTCATCCGCTTGCCGTGATTGCCGACGTAGACGCTGCCGTCAGGCCCGGCCGCGACCGAGTGCGGCATGTCCAGGTGGTCATTGATGAACGGAGCAAGCTTGCCGTTGGCAATCGTCAGTTTGGCCACGGCTCCCCTGCTGATCACGAGGAGTTGGCCCTTGCCCGCAGCGCCAATGCCGGTCGGCGCCGGTACCGGTAGTCGTCGCCGGATCTTGCCCTGCCGCGCGTCGTACTCGATGATTTCATTTGCGGCGGCGTTGGCCACGTAGAGCTTCTTGTCCTGCCACGCCATTCCGGTGCAGAGCGTTGCGGCGATTTTCCTGGGCTTTGCCGGCACCTTCGCTCCCCGTCGATACGTCGGCAGCACCATGGCGTTGTGTTCGGCCCACAGTTCGCCCCGGGTGAAATTGATCTGCCGGCCGTCCTTGACGCCATAGGCCCGGAGCTGTTTTTCGTGGTTGAGATAGACGTAAACCCAGTCGCCATCCGTCGCCAGATGCGAGCCGCCAATGCGATATCCCCACTGCTTCCTGCCCTTATCGTCGATACCGATCACGCCCATGCCGGCTTCCGAACCGTCCCAGAGCAGCACACCGCGGTTGCCGGCGAAACATACGTCGGCCGGGTACCCCCAGTCCCCGCCCCAGGCGCCTTTGCCGTCCGGCGTGTTGTAGCTGGGTGAACCGGAGTTGCCGACGCCCATGACGTACTTCACTTTCAGTGGATCATGATAGACTCCCTTCCAGGTGTAATCGCCCGGCGGCAGGACTCGGCCGGCGCTGTCGAGCCCATCCCACGATTCAGTGATCTTGCCGGCCGGCCGCGGGCCCGCGGCAATCACGTGACACACCAGATCGCCCTGGTTGTTGAACAGACTGATCGAGGCCACCTGTTCCTTCGGCAGTCTAAATTGAAATTTCAGCGGCAGCTTCCGAACCGGCGGCACCCCCTCCTGAGTAAGTTCTTTCGGGAGCTTTCCCTTTTCGGCAAAGATGGCTTTTCCCCACGAACCCGTGGACTGATAGGTGAATCCAGCGTGTGACATCACATCAACAGCCCAACCGCCGCCATAGGAATGTTTTCCGGTCGCATCACTCCATTGCATCTGGATGGCCGCAGCCGTAAGGTCGCCGCCCTTCAAAGGTCTTGGCGCCCCCAGCGTTGTCCAGGGAATCCGATACTCAAAGGTGTAGCCCTTACCATTCTTCCAGGGCACGTAGACAGCTTTAAATTTCTTAGCCGGCACCACACCCTTGTGATAGCCATGGGCATCGTGATAGTTCATGCCGTATTTGCAGTGCAGAACCGCCTTCTTGCTGGCGGCGTGATACCACAAGGTCATATGCACAAGCATCTCGCTGGGATGACGGTCGTAGCCACCGATCTTCAGAGGATAGCCCAAGTTCGGATCAAGATTGAGGCGGAGTTGAAAGGCATCGCCATCCCAGCCAAAATCCGGGTTCACCTTGGGGTCCGCACTATTCAGCATGGGTGACGGGTCGGCAACACGACTGGAAATGTAGAGGGCCTTGTTATCATACATCATGGCGGTTTTGGCGCTTTGAAACGCGGATGTGGCTTCAATCACATAGGTGTAAATCTCACCGGAAAGATCCCAATCCTTCAGCTTGCCGTCAATCCTTACTCTCCCGGGAGCCGGGGTAACAAAAATGCGCTGATTATGAAACAGGCCCTGGGCTGCCGCCGGCGAGGCCGTTATTAACAATGCCAGCACCGTCAACAAGATACAGCCCTGCATACGAAAAACAGTACTCTTCATAACAAATCCCTTCTCTATTGGGGGAACACTTCTCGCCGGTTTCGCTGCATACGGTAGACTACCCCACCCCCGCCCAATATCAAGGTCCCTATTGAAACACACTTGATTCAGCGCCAGCACCGGATATACTTGCAGAGAAATAGAACAGGTGGACGAATGAAAATCCTCGCGGGCATATTGATGTCGCTGTATCTGGGTCTGACGCTGCTTGGGCTTTATCAGTATAAGGCGCATAACCGAAGCTGGGGCATGAAGCTGGTGGTGTGGATGTCTGGGGTGGTGCTGCTGGTCGGAGTCACGGCGCGTCTTGTAGTCTGTCTTGAATCATCTCTGCCACTTTTCCTGATAGCCGGTTTCTGCTTAGCGTATTTTGTGGGCTGGCGTATTATTGGCAGGCGCTTCACAGGCTGGCGGCAACATCTGGTTCGCGGCCTGGCTTTCGCGCTGTGCCTCGGCCCGATTGCCGCCGTGCGTCTCTCTGAACTGGGAGATTTTCAGGATTGGCTGGGGGCCCTCGCCGATATGCCGTTCACGGACATGCTCAAATTAACTCTTTACGGACTGCCGGGCTTTTTCCTCGTCGGCGCTGTCGGGTTTCTGGACAGTGCCGAACGGGAGATAGCGACAAAGCGCACGGAGAAAAGACCAACAATTGCAGTGAGCCGGCGGGCCAAGCTGGGCTACAGCCTGCTTCTACTGATGCTCCTGTTGAGCGTGAACTGGTATATTGCCGGGATGTTGCGCATCTATGTCTGTGCCGAAGACGGCGACAGAACAATCCTGAACTATATTCGGTGGAGCCGTCCCGGCAGTGTCAACGCCAAGGACCCGGATGGTCGCACGCCGCTACACTGGGCCGCATTTTATGGCCAAACCGAAGCAATTAAAGTGTTGATCGAAGTCGGCGCCAAGATTAATGCCAGGGACTGGCGCGGCGCGACACCGTTGTATGAGGCGGCATACCGAGGCCAAACCGAGGCAGCTAACACCTTGATTGAGGCTGGGGCCAATATCAACGCCAGAAATGATGAGTCCCGTATGACGCCTCTAGCCGTAGCGGCAGGACAAGGCAGCACCGAGGTGTGCAAGCTCCTGATTGAGGCGGGAGCCAAGGTCAATCCCAAAGACGAGGATAGCCGGACGCCGCTGCACAAGGCAGTATACGGGGGCCATACCGAGACGACGAAGATTCTACTTGCGGCCGGGGCTAACGTTAATGCCAAGAACAAGTATGGCATAACGGCGCTGAACTGGGCGGCATACCAAGGCCATACCGAGGTCGCCAAGACACTGCTTAAGGCAGGAGCCAAGGTCAATCCCAAAGACGAGGATAGCTGGACGCCGCTGCACCAAGCGGCACGGTGTGGCCATACCGAAGTGGTCAAGATTCTGCTTAAGGCTGGAGCCAAGGTCAATGCCAAGGACGGAGGAAATGGCCAGACGCCTCTGCACTGGGCGACACTATCTAGCGACGCCAAGACTGTTACGGTGCTGATTCAGGCCAGGGCTAATGTCAACGCGAAGGATAGTGCAGGTAAGACTCCCTTGGACATGACAAAGGACAACAGTGACTGGACTGACCTGAAAGAAAGGGCCAAATGCGTTGCACTCCTCCTCAAACACGGCGCAAAGACCGGCAAGAAACTAGACGCAGAAGCAAAACAGAGCAACGAATGAACCGGCTGGGCAAGATACTGACGCTGGGATTGGCGAAGAAGCGGGCTTGGCAATTATGCGCCCAGGGAAGAGAAAAGCAAACACGCGGCAGGTTGCTTAGACAGAAGCTGCGCCCACGAAACAGGGAGCACTGACCGTGCGTTGAGAAACACGTCCTCCTTCTTGTTGTGCTGTCCAGAACTCACCCGGCAACGCCAGCGCCGGGCAGGCCCTAACGATCAGCAACGCGTAGGCACCAGACCTCGGTCTGTGTCTGCGGGCAGCAACCCTCGCCGGGCACACCGTGGGTATACATGATTGTGGGCCTTTCGACCGGATGATATGGGCCGGGCCGGGAGATTGACGGCAACCAGTTGGCTGCCGACGGGTCGGACGGGCTGACCTGCGAACACGTGAAGCTTTCACCCATATCACCGGAACACAGGTGGAACACTTCGCAGGACGGGTGCCCCCAATGTCGACCGTCAGATACATCGTTAGGGCACAGGGCGGTAATGACGACGTGCAACCCATTGCGGGTATCAATGCTCATCATGCCCTCGACCGCCATGCGGCCGGTCGGCAGGTACGGCTCGAGCCGTACGGTTTGCCACGCCTGACCGGTCCAACGGTTCAGCCGGACCGCGTCATCGTCCATACGCGGATTCATGGTCAGGGCCCACAGCACACCGGAACTGTCGAGAGTGATACTGTGTACATAGACGTTCTGATCAAGCGGCGGGATCGCGATGCGATGGCAGTAGCGTGCGGGGGTGGCCACCGGCTCGCCGCGCAGGTCGGTCCACGTATCGCCGAAGTCGGTTGACTTAAGTACCGCGGCGCCGTAGGATCGCATTCGCGAGACATCGCCGGTTACAGGAGCGTTGTCGCCACCGCCAACGTTGTAGAAGTGGCAGGCGCTGTATAGCGTGCCGTCGGGTAAACCGGCGATATGGCCATAGTGATGGGTGTACTGCGGTTCGATGTCCTGGCAGAACAAGGGCTTCGCTGACGTCCAGCCGCCCTTGGCGCGCTGCCGATGGAACATCGTCTGGGGTGGAGCTTCACCGCCGCGGCAGACGACGGCATCAAGCCCCCGTGGCGTATGCACGATCGATGCAGCCGTCGCACTGTAACCAAAGCTCTCTTCGCGTCCCCAGGTCTCGAGTTGCCCGGGACCGTCGGCCAGCTTCCACTTGACCCGTCCCTGATTCCAGTCGCCCCACCAGCCGTGAGGTCCATAGGTGAGCCGGATACATCCGTCTCGATCAGCGGTGATACAGGGGTTGGCGTGGTTGTCGCAGCCGTCGTCGATCCTGACAGTCTCTCCCCAGCGATCATCGGCGTGATCAAAGCTGCGGCCACAAATGGTGGATACCGCGTCCAGCCAGACCACGTGGGTCTTGCCGTTGAGCGTAAGAATCTTGTTCGACCAGTGATAAGCAGTCGCACGAGTAGAGCCCGTGCGCGAAAGACAGAACGGCTCTGAGTACACCATGATTCCTTGCGTTCTCCTCTGTATGGATGACATGCGGATTTGCTATGCTTCGGGGAGCGCGATGTGTAGTTCGGATGCGCCAAGGTGCAAGGACAGTGTTGGCTTTCCGGGGGTGAGATCAAGCGCCGCATTCAGGTCATCGGGAAGTTCCTCCCGCCAAGGCAGCAGCAGGAAGTCTCGCCGCAGCGGCAGCTCCGTCCGCGAACTGAAGTGCAGCTCCCAAGCTGCAGCCCGTTCCATCCTCGCGGGCGAGACCCAGCCGCTGGGTGGGTCCATCTCGCCGCGATAGAGCAGCGTCTCCGGCGTCTCCGCCTGCTTTGACTCGCCGTGGCATGATCGTATGCAGATGATGGCAAGGTCGGGGCCGCCGGGGATACAGGTGCGCACGCCGCCGGGAATTGCCTCGACCCTTTCGATATCGTGCGCGAAGTGAAACAGCTCCGCCACATCGAAACTGCCCGGCCCCTCCAGCCGATCGGTGATCCACCAGAACGGCAGGTCGCCTTTGTGGAAGATCACGCGCCGGTGCTGCACCACCGTGATGTCGGCCCGTTCATACGGCCCGTCGAACGACGCCTCGACGATATCCCAGGTCTCGCCAAACTCACAGCGGTTCCCGATAGGCATGGGCGAATACCACTGGTCGCGATCCTGTCGCCAACGACACTGCCCCAGGCCGTCGAGGAGGATCAGGTTGTGCGCCTGGGCAACGACCAGCCATTCGCGCAGCCAGTGCGTGCAATAGCCGTAGACACCCGGATCAACGATGAACGGGCGGCCGTAGGCGTTCAGTTCGAAGCTCAGTTTGTCCTCATGCGCATGGGCCTGGCCCATCCGCCCGCCGTCGAAGACCAGGCACAGGGCATCTTCGCCCCAGCCATCGCGAAGCGCATAGTAGCCGATCCGGTCGAGGGCGGCGGAAGTGTATGACGGCGGGCTGCCCTCCGCGCCGTGGGAGAGGACCCAGCGCAACTCGGGAAAGTTGAAATACGGCCCAATCGCCCGGACGAGCCCCGCCAAGCCATCGTCCTGGCTGTCGCCGAACATGGGCTCGCGTCCGTCCGGCTTGAGCAGCTTTATCGAGCCGCGGATCAACTTCTCAATGGCAGCGGGGACACGCTCGGGCAGTTGCAGCTCGTGCTCTTTGCAGATCGTCAGGAATTCGCCGAACATATTGAGGCAACAGTTCTGGTAGCCGGGCACTCCCTCGATCATCGAGCCGTCGGCCATGACCTGTTTGGACAGTTCGTCGTCGAAGCGCGCGAGGAGCGAGTTCTGCAGCGCCGGGCTCCGTCGGAATTCGGGAAACACACACACGGCGGTTAATCCGCTAAGAGCCCAGTAGAAGATCCAGTTGCCGCCGATGGAAGTCTGCGGCAGCTCGATGTGATGGGCGAAATCATTGACAAACTCGGCGTAGTCGAGGCCGAACCCGATCAGTTCGCAGAGCGTTGTATCGTCCAGCCCGCCGTGGTGGAGGGCGCTGAAGACCAGCTTGACCCAGGGGTAGTTTGTCTCGTGCCAGCCGACCAGGACCGTGGGGTGGAGCATCTCGGCCATCTTGGCGTCGAACCGGGCCTTAAGCTCGTCGTCCTGCGTCGCCGTCCAGACACTCCAGAGCCCGAAGCAGCGCGCATCGTCACTGCGACTCCGCTTCAGGAGCACGTCCGTTGCCTGCGGCGCGTGGACGTGGCGCGAGACGTCGGGCTTGGTACGGCGTCGCAGGTAGTCGAGAAAGCCGGCGGCAGCCTCAGGAGATTCCTCACGCAATCCTGACGCGATCGTCGCGAGCGAAGGGAAGCGTTCGGTGTCAAGCGCTTCACCGAGGCGCCGGAGGCGATCCTTTCTCACGCTGGGCCAGCGCCTGGTGAACACCGCGCGCGCCGCGCTGATGAAGTGATCTCGCGCTTCCTCGATCCGCCCGGCAGCGTAGAGTTCCGCCGTCCGTTCAACACCGGCGATCTGGATTGGCGCCAGTTCCCAGTAGTCTTTACCGTCGCTAAGCTTGGCCATTCATTACTCCGGCCGTCCGTGATCGTGATTGGGTGTTCACGAGTGGCTTGTCACACGCGGGATGAGACGGCGCTGTTCCTCCATGTCAGCCGCACGCGTAGAATGTCTAGATGCTTGGAAATCGGCGGCACTTTTCGCCAATTCGCTTGCACACGGTAAACTACCCCACCCGCGCCCAATATCAAACCACCCCACCGAAACACACTTGACTCAGCGCCGGCACCGGTTATACTTGACAATAAATAGAAAAGGCAAACGAGTGAACCGGCTGGGAAAGATACTGACGCTGGGCCTGGAAAAGAAGCGGGGCTGGCAATTACCGCTGAAGCATAATCTAACGAGGAGGTCACAGATGAAGCCGCTCACGGTATTGCTCATCGCGCTGTGGACATGCACGTCTTGTGTGTCTCCCGGCGAGTGGACACCCCTGCACGAAGCAGCAAGGAAAGGAGACATCGAAAAAGTAAAAGTCTTGCTTAGCGCCGGGGCCAATGTTAATGCCAGGGACGAGCGTGGCAGCACGCCGTTGCGTTGGGCGGCACTGTGGGACCACACCAAGACGGTCAAGATTCTGCTTAAGGCCGGGGCCAACGTCAATGCCAAGACCAACCACCATGGCTGGACGTTGCTGCACTGGGAGACATACGGGGGCGAAACCGAGATGGTCAAGTTACTCGTCGAGGCCGGGGCCGACGTCAATGCCAGGACCAACGGTCGCTGGACGCCGTTGGATCTTGCGAACCTCGGATTGAAAGAGGCCACCGAATTCCTCCGCAGCCACGGCGCGAAAACCGGTTATGAAATCGATTTTCCGTTGCACGGCGCTGCAGGTGGTGGGATGATGGAGCATATGAAAGCGCTAATCGCATCTGGGGCTAAGCTTAACGCCACGGATACGGATGGCACAACGCCCCTACACAAGGCAGCAGAGAAAGGTCGCACGGACACGGTCAAACTACTGATTAAGGCCGGAGCCGAAGTCAATGTCAACATGAAATCTGGTCGGCTAGCGGCTGGCGGCACGCCACTGCACTGCGCGGCACGGAAAGGCTATACCAAGGTGACCAAGCTTCTGCTTCAGGCCGGAGCCAAGGTCAACGCCGAGGACAACGATGGCTCGATGCCGTTGCAGCTCGCGGCATACAAGGGTCACACTGAGACAGTCAAGGTGTTGATTGAAGCCGGCGCCAAGCTCAATGCGAAGATAGCAGGCTGGACATCGCTGCATTGGGCGGCACTCGACGGTCGGACCAAGGTGGCCAAACTGCTGCTTGAGGCCGAGGCCAATATCAATGCCAGGGACGAGGATGGCCTGACGCCGTTGAATTTGGCGAGGAAAAAAGAAATGAGACAATTCCTCCGCAAACACGGCGCGAAAACGGGCGCTGAACTAGACGCAGAAGCAAAGCAGAATGAGGCAAACAAAGCAAAACAAGAATGAAAATCCTCGCGGGCATATTGATGTCGCTCTATCTGGGCCTGACGCTGTTCGGGCTTTACCAGTATAAAGCGCATAACCGGATGTGGGGGATGAGACTGGTGTGTTGGGGGGCGGCGCTGTTGCTGTTTGCCGGCGTGGTGGGTATGCCGGCGCGTCCAGTTGGCATTCGAGTCAATCACGCCTATAGTTGGCGGTCATTATGCAGGCCGGACCTGCAACCTTTTCGGAGCGCTGAATGAAATTCGTGCCGATGATTGATCTGCTGAATGATGCACTTGAGCGCGGCTATGCTGTCCCGTCGTTTTGCGTCTGGAACGCTGATGTTGTACAGGCGGTTCTGAACGTCGCCCAACGTCTCAACGCCCCAGTCATCCTGATGAACGGCCCGGCCGAGCATAGTCTGTTCCGTCCCTCGGTCATGGGCCCGATGATCCGGGCCGTGGCCTCGGGCTACGAGATGATTACGGCGCTGCTTCTTGACCACGGGGATTCTCTCGAATGCGTCACTCAGTGCATTGAGGCGGGCTACACCTCGGTCATGCTCGACTTCTCCGCCCGAAGCTTTGAAGAGAACGCCGGTGCGCTGAAGGATGTTGTGGCGATGGCGCATCCGAAGGGCATCACGGTCGAAGGCGAGATCGGCGCGGTCGGCAGGGTCGATGACAGTACTGCGGAAGGCAATCACAAGCACTCCTTTACCGATCCTGACGAGGCGGCGCGCTATGTGGCCGAGACCGGGGTAGACGCTTTGGCCATATCGATTGGCAACGCCCACGGCAATTATGCCACACTCCCGCAACTCGACTTCGAGCGCTTGGCCGCTATTCATGAACGCGTTGGCGTGCCACTGGTATTGCACGGCGGCTCGGGGACGCCGGACGAGGACATTCATCGAGCCATCTCCCTGGGCATCGCGAAAGTCAATGTGGCCAGCGCCCTGGTTTCCGGCAAACGCGAATCGCTGATCGCGCAATGGACGGCCGGTGAAAACCCCTGGATCGCAGAGGCCTTGGCGGTCGCCGGCAAAGAAGTTGAGAAGGCCGTTGAGGAGTGGATCATACGCGTCAAGGCTGACGGCAAGGCGTAGAGGCCTTGGGAACCCGCACCTGGCGATAAGGAAGCCGCACGATGAAGACCGTCAGTTGTTTGGGTGTGTTGGTAGTTGATGCACTCAGCTCGCCGCTACGAAGCTATCCGGTTCCCGGCAAGATCAGCCAGGTGCTCACCGACAAGCTTCAGTTCTTGCCCGGTGGCTAACCTTTG
>SDBT01012439.1_pt1 | contig 13669 bp, 14 predicted proteins | sample 2277101 | NCBI WGS metagenome assembly SDBT01 (sample SAMN10404973, study PRJNA504765) | marine sediment metagenome | isolation source: marine sediment core GS10_PC15, 103 cmbsf | place: Arctic Ocean: Southern Knipovich Ridge | collected 2010
TTTTCCAGAATTCAGAGGTATGTCCAACTGATTTTGTCATAATATGTGCGATTTCATGTATACCAACAAAAGTTAAAGTATTTTCATCAATTAAATTATATCCTTCTTTTGTGGTGGTTGTACAAAATGCTAATTTTTCACCTTTATTTTCAGAATAAGCGGTGTAAGAACTAGTTGGTAAAGTTTCAGTGACTTTTTTAGGATTAAAGTTCTTAACCAATCTTTTTACATTGTCTCTTTTTGGAAATTCTTCTCCCATATATTTGACCAGTTTTTTTAGTGTCTGTGTTACTCTGGCAAGTAAGTCGGCAGCTAATTGGAGTTTAGCGCGTTCTCTAACACAATATTTATTACCATCTACATCTGAAACAATACATTTCAGATTAAAAGCATCCGATTCATAATATATTTTAAATGCAACTATAATAACAAATATAAACAAGGCATATCCAATAAAATCCATAATATATATATATATATTTGTATACTAAAATTCAAGAGGTGGTTATTTAACGAAAAAAAATAAATGAATATAATTATTTAATTTATTTTTCTAAATCTATAAAGGTCCACATCCAATTTCTAATGGTCTGCGGTTAAAGTCAGGTCCAATGGTGCTTGTGTTCCAAGGACCAGTCTGGAGCTGAGGATTTGCTGGTTCGGATCGAATCTGAAGATTGGCATTTCTCATACTTTGTCCAACAGTATTAATACCTATGTGATATCCTGCTCTAAGTAAGCTTACGTCCTTAACATCACCGGATCCCATGGGGTTCATTTTTGAGAAAGTACCATTGGCATCTTTTGGTAATAATTGCGAAGGATCCGCGATAGCTTTACTGGTGCAACTAGGAGCGAGTCCATGTTGATTTGTCTGAATACCTGAGACGGAAGCATTCATCTCGTTATGTCCTAAAGGTGCAGATGCTGCGTAATTGCTCCCAGAGCCAGAGCAACAGCTTGCAGATCCCCCTTTGTTGTTAACACCGGGCGGGTTCATTGGAAAAGCACCACCTTGATCACTAAATGCCTTTGCAGAAATGTTTGTGGATGCTGCACCTTCTAAACCTTTGTTCTTTGAGTAGTTGTCAATAAAATAAAGAAGTGCTACAGCGGCAACAATGACAAACAAAATCGTGTGATTTTTAAAAATGTTCTTGACTGATTTTAATACTTTCATTCTATAAAATTAGCATATAAAATTTTTTTTTAATATTAATTGTTTATTCTAAATAATTACATCAATAAGTCTCTTCTAATTCAAATTCGTCATCCGAACTCTCCATTTCATCTAACATATATTTATTTTTTATCCGTTTTAATTCTAATACGGCTAGAATCGCAGCTTTTTTTGATTCCTTTGCTCTCCTTTTTGCCTCATTATATAATTCAATATAAACATCTCGTGGTGATTTAAGAGCCATTGTATCTTCAATATCTGAATACTCTAAATTTATTTCATTTAATCCATTTACAACATTTTTTTCTAAAGTATTTGATGGTTCGTTATCATTCTTTAATGTCAATTCAGGTTTATCAAGCGTTTTTTCAATATCTAAATCTGTTTCGACATCGGGTTTATTATTTTTATATTTAACCAATTCAGTTGTAGTTGTTTTTTCATCTACTTCATCTACTTCATCTACTTCATCTACTTCATCTACTTCATCTACTGCTTTTTCAAGATCCTTAACAGAATCACCAATAGTATCTTTTATCTCCTTATTGCTTGAATCTTCAATTTCTGAAATTACAATATTTATGGAATTTTCTATTATATTTTCTGAATTATCCACTATGTTTTGACTGCTTTGTTCAACTTTTTCTAAATCTTCGCTAGGAATAACCGGATTTACATCAGGTGTTTTATTTATTTGTATTAGAGGTTTTGTTGCAATATTTTTTAAAACCATTACCTGTTTCAGTGTAAATTCAATGCTGAAATTATGTGAAGTAAATTTTAATCCATTTAATTGAATTAATGGTATAATATTCGTATTTTCCTTAATATCATCTAAACTTAAATTATTTTCATCTTCATCATAAACCATTATCAATTCATCGCGAGAAATATTTTTTGGTTTTTTAACAACGCATCGTAGGAGAAAATTTGATTTTTTATAACTTCTTAAAATGTCTTGCCATGCGTATTCAATATCATCAAATGATAAATCATCTTGAAACCATTTATCTTTTTTTTCATATATTAGATTTTTAATAGAATCACTTAAAGATTCAATCCAGTTTTCAAATTTTGGATCAGATTTATCAAATAACAAATCTGTATATATTTTTTTCCCAGTTTTATGCACGCCATTTTTAGTAGTACATTTAGGCATTTGTAGCAAAATATTATTACTATCTATTTTTATCTTTGAAAAATAAGAACCTCCTTGTAAACCATTGGGATTTGCTAAATATAATTTTGAAAATGGAAATGTTTCATTTATTTCGTATTTATTCATTAGACATAATTAAGATTATTTTAAATTATATAAGACGCACATACGCAATATAATCAATATTAAAATCTTAATTATGTCTAATGACGTCAAATTCAATAAAAGAATCTATTGTTGAATATTGTTTAAATGTTCTTAAAAGAGATGACATAAAACATGAATTAAAAGAATTAATGAAGCCAATGATTGACGTAATATTGCAAGAGATTTATCCTTATATTTTCCTTTCGATGATTTTTGTTTTTATCAGTTTTTTGTTAATTTTAGGAATATTTATTTTATTGCTGCGGTATAAAATCAATACTTCAATTAGATCATAATTTGTTTTCTCAATATAGTATATAATGACAGGACATTTAGTACACTCAAAATCTTCCAAAAGAAATCACAATCACAAACGTTCTAGTAAACGCAATCACAAACGTTCTAGTAAACGCAATCACAAACGCTCTAGTAAACGCTCAAAGAAGGGAGGTATGGGAACAATTGGTCGCATGATCCATAAAGCCCTTCCATCGCTTTTATTGTTCGAAGCCCTTAGAGCAACTAAACATCACAAAAAAGGTAAACGCGGTGGTAGTAAAACACACAAACGTTCCAGTAAAAGAAATCATTCCAGCAAAAGAAACCATTCCAGCAAAAGAAACCATTCCAGCAAAAGAAACCATTCCAGCAAAAGACGCCGTTAGATTTTAAAATATGTTTATAAAACATTATAAATATATTTTTTTACATATATATAAATGAGTTTTGAAGAACAAATTTGCGAATGGGTATCAACCGACAATAAAATCAAGAAATTAAATGAACAAATACGCGAAGAACGTTCAAAAAGAAATGCTTTAGGTGAAAATATATTATCAATCGCCACTGAAAGTAATTTGCAAAATTCAATTATACAAATTACAGATGGTAAATTAAAATTTCAAAACACAAGATCCACCGCACCACTTACGTATAAATTTATCAAAGAATGTTTGGCTTCTTGTTTGGAAGAAAACGCTGCTGATCAGATTATGCAATTCATAAAAGAAAAGAGAGAAATACGTTACTCTCAAGAGGTTAAACGTTATTACAATTGATTTAAAAGTTGATCCGTTAAATATGTATTATGTCTAATACATCTTTATCATGTCCTCCATATAGGCCTTATAATTTAACAATTCGTAAAAGACAAATTACTTATAACGAATGGTTTGATAGTGGTGTTGAAAATATACACGGCACAATAAAAGAAAAGGATGAAATCGTATCACATGGTGATTATATCAAATATTTCCATGGTGCATTACATAACATTTTAGAATCAAATAATTTAACAATCAATAATGAAAAAGAGTTTAAAAATGAATTGGCTACATTTATATATAAAATTTCAGAAGAACCAAATGCCATGTATTAAAAAAAAATATAAAATAGCCAAAGTTGAAGAAAAAGATGAAGTCGACATTGAACAATTATTGCGTAATGCTTGCTCTTTATCGGATTTTTTAGAATGTGATAAAACACGAGACATACTGCACCAGCAATGGCGTAATAAATTTACTCATAAAATCGAGCCTTTAATAGAAGAATTTTATGAACATGAAAGAAAATATTTTCGAGAAGATGTTTCAACATTGTTCTATTATGATACATGTGGTTCATTTGTTGCATATTTAACGTCTATTATGTTTAAATATATTGAACCAGAGTATGATTTAGAAATTTTTTACCAAAATCCTAGTTTAGCAAAATCACTTCTTGAAAAAATGGAAAACATAAAAGAGGAAAAGGCTTTACTTCATAAAGAAAAAATTCAACAAAATTACGAGGAAAACTCTAATACTCAAGGCAAAACATTTGATTGGTCCGGAAAAACATATAAATAATGATACAATATATATATAAATGAGTGATTATCAATTAAAACCAAATGATTTAATTTTTTATAAAGAAGGCGGTGCAACTAAAAGCTTGGGATTTGAAATAAATAATAAATACTTAAATAACATGCCTGCTATTGTTCAAATAGCTGGTGCAAAAGGAAAATCACCATTCGCGGTCCCAGCCGGTCTTTTTCTAATGCACCAAAAATTAAATAACATGGGTGGAATCAAAATCGAAGATGTAAATGTTATTCAAGAAGGCGGTGGGCATGAGCCGGTAGATGTTGGTTTGTATGATAAATTATTAGCATTTGCTGCATCAGGTGGCAGAAAATCTAAAAAAAATAAACCACCTAACACTAGAAAAAAAAGAAAGAAACAAAATCGAACAACTAGAAAGAAGAAATTAAATTGAAGTACAAATTCTTGTCTTGTTACATTTAACAAAACAAGAATAAAATGTCTATCACAATTGAATCTGTTAAAACCGCAATTAAAATCGGGTCATGTGTCGCATATTCAGGCAAGTGTAAAAGGCTTTGGCAAATGAACTGGGATGAAGCACATTTAGACAAAATCAAAAGCAATGCAGGTCGCATTTACCTTATTGTTTCACGATCTGGCGATCTTGGAATTATAAAAAAAATTGGAAAATCAGAATGCAAAGGTGGCATGAAAAACACATTTGCTTTCTACCAAGGCGGTCTTGGAGGATCTCCATCAATCCGAACGTTTGGTATACATAAACTAATTGCTGATGAGATCGAAAAGCAAAACGAAGTTGAGGTCTGGGGAATCTGGTCGAAACCAGTTAAAGTTCAAGTCCCTGGATTGTTTGATACCACAGAGATGTTTGTTACCCCATCAATTCATTGTATGGAAGACAAGTGCAGAATGGATTATCACAAAAATATGGGCGAATATCCTCCTTGGAATTTTCAAGAACGCGGGGAATCTTGGCCCGAAGATGTGCAAGTTTCCTACAAAGAACAAGTCGCCAATCGCCAAACTGCTAAGCAAAGACAACTTAAAAAAGAAGAGAAAACAAATGTCAAAAATTAAATATATCATTAAAAAAACAATTGATTACTTAGATCGCTTTTTGCGATGACGTGATCTTTTTTGTTTTCTTCTTTTCTTTTTTTTTGTTTTTCTTTTTTTATTCTTCCTTTTTCTTGTTTTTCTGCGTAATTTTTTCCCTCCTCCAAATCCTTGTTGGGGGTTACCCTGTAGAGCTGCCATGTTGAAATTGTCATTGGTGGCCACAACTCTGGTCGCCAATATATATTGATGATCTGAATTAACATATCCAGCTAATGCATTTGGATTAATTGCACCCTCTCCAACCATCAACAAAAACATCGCTCTTACCGCAGATGGCTGGTCTGTACCTAACACGATCCTTCCTTCATTCGGTAACAATATCCCCGGCTGCGACCTCATGGGGGTACCTATATATCCACCATTAAAGATAGTGCCATTTAATTCTTGTAAATTATCACCCAAACCTTTTTTAAATAATACACTTACAATCTCTCGTCGCTGCATCGTTGATCCCGGATTTCTCACATTTGCCACTAAATTTTTTAAGCTTCGATTTTGTCCGCTGACGTTGAGAAGATTATTAATAATAACTGATAATTCCCTCAAAACATTGGCAGCACCGAACATCCCCCCCGCACCCCAATTATTACTGGCGGGAACGTAAATTTGGTTATTTTGCATTAACATTTCATCGCCAATTTTAAGGTTGCAGTTGATCACAAATTCAGTATTAGAGAGAGGTCTCATACGTTTAATAAATTCCCGCGGAACTTTGACATTTTGAGGTTGTCCATCTGGTTGAAATATGTATTCCATCTGTTTGGTCAAACTTTTGATTTGACTTGACGGAAATTGATGCGTACCATTGGCACCAAAATTAATACTATAAGTATCATCACCATTAACAGATTGAATTTCACCTTTGTCTACTCTGCCATTACTACCCGTTACTTCAACTTTCTCCCCTACTTGCCATGACAACCCAACTATTCGACCATGTGTTTCTACTCCATTGTCGTCTTCAACGACAACTTCCGTTCCGTAACCGAGGGAGTTATTTTTGCTGGTGGAGTGTGACCCAGTAGATTCATTCTGAAAAGGGTTGCATCCTGCCGCATTGTTTCTACATTGGTGCCTCACTTCAATCCGATAAGCAGCAATATTGGCAATATCCTTAATAGTGACATCCATATTACCCAATTCAATGCCGTTTTCATTGATTACACCACTGGAACAACTTGGCATTGGATCAAAAATAGAAGATATGGGACAAAATTTATTTGCCCCAATAATAAAATTTGATTTGACGGATACTTGATTATTTATAAAAAACTTTTTTTGCATCTGACTGGCCGTTAAGAAAAACTGACCAGCTCGCTGAAATACGCCTGCGCTAGCATTACCACACACAGCCTTATTACACAAGTTACCAGTGGACATTAACCGAAAAAGTCCATTATCACCATTTATATCTTCACCCATACCCAAAATCGTTTTTTTTCCAGGTCTTGTGTATTTACAATTTTCTGGTGCATCAATAACGGATTTTGATTGTAGAAGAGCTCCAAACAAACTTTCGCCGCCGGTGTTACAAACTATTTGTTTGAATTTATTTAATAATTGGCTGTCAATTTTCCCTTTGTTAACCTTAATCTTTTTACTTTTTGCGTCTCGAGATGATGGATCTTGTTGCCCGCTGTATTGTCGCATTGAAACGTAAGTCGCTTGTTGTTCCGCTGGACTTTGTGGAGATGTGATAAGAGGAAGCATTAGATTTAGTTCTTCCGATAGGAGTAATTTTAATACATTTGTATATTCGGTGAGAGACTGCGCAGCTACATTTGAATCAATTAAGGCTTTGGTGATTGGGGCGAATACTGCATTTAACCCTACTGCAATATACCAGGCATATGCAACTTTAATCTTCTCTTTCACCCCAGCCGACATGCCACCTGTCATCTTATAGGCGCCGCCACCATTCTGGCCTACTCCACACAGATCATTTACTACACAAGTTGTGTAACTATTTGTAGCGTGTCTCAAACCTGTTATACCCTGTGTCCAAATTTCGTTACTGAGAGTGCCACCATCGCCCACTATCGCCGCCATGTTTTTTTTATTTACAACTCCTTCATACACACTCTCTGCGCGTAACCATGTTGATAAAAGTACCTGTATACCACACCTGAATAGAAAGCCTTGTAAAAATGGTTTCGAACCGAGATCCAGAGAGCCGAGTGATTGCAAGGCGACGATGTAGTTGGCCAGCGGTTGACCACCATGTTGATCAGTGTAACCTTGTTGCATATTCCCCTTATTGTCAAACTCTACACACCAAAAGGCAGAAGGCGCGGCAGCACCAAGTGGAACTGCTTGCACACTTAAGTCAATTGTGATTCGGCACCACATTGCATGTCGATCGACTGCGCCTGGGACAAGTTTATATTGAATTGAATTATTTATTGGTAAAAAGAAATTTCCATTTGACGCGATTATTCCATTGTAAACTTGAAAGTTCTGGGTGGCACTCATCATGATCTCAGATATGTTCAGCAGACAGCTACTTCCCAGTTCACAATTCAAATCTTCTCTCTGACCGATTGCTTGGAGAAGTTGTCCGGTGATATACAAACCACCTCCCAATCCTTCAATTGTATCAAACGTGAGTCTATAATTTTCTATAATTTTTATTGTTGTGGCGTCCAAAGATTCCAAAAATCCACCTTGTTTTGTCAACTCCGCAATTTGATAGGGGGTGGCGTTGCCGACATTGGCGATTATATTATTAATTCCAGGGATAACGCTTATTCTCTGTTTCACCCAATTAATGGATTGTTCCGCATTCATTTTTTCCGTTTGGCTATTTATTGGTCCTAGACCACCCTTTTGGTTTTTATAACCACCACGCCTCCTGTCTATGGAACGTCCTTGCTTTTTCGTTCGTTTTTTCCCTTCAGGATCATCTTTTTCCCAAGCTTCGATGGGTCTCTTGCCATCAAGAAAATCATGTGCTGCGTCGTGTAAAAATAATGCAATTAGATAAAAACTTTGAGCATAAAAACTTTTAAAATTTACAACATGTCCAGACATATATATATATATTAACAATAATATAAAAAAATTTTATATTATTAGTTAATTCTGATTACTCCAAAGGCCAACAAATAATAAATATTTCATGCGATTCCTTTATATTATCATCTTTTTTTGCTAATTTTCTATTTTTACCTATTCTTGTTTCACCTTGGCCATATGTATATTGCCATTGGGGGAATTCAAAACAAAATTCTTTATACCATTCCCTAATGACTGAGCAATTATTATAAGTTATCAAGAATCCACCTTTATGGTTTTTTAATAGTTCACACATTTTTTTATGATTAAAATTGTTATGATGAATTGCAAAATTACAATTTGGATACATCCCTTTGAACATTTTTGAATCACCTTCTAAATAATAAGGCGGATCAAGAAATATAAAATCATTTGGATGATTTTTTATAGCATTCTCGAAATCCAGACAATTAACAGAGAGATTTTTTAAATTCATCTTTTGTAATTTTTGTATTCTTCTATCAAATTTATCTTTCTTGATTTCATTTGAACTTGGCCATCCAAGAAACATTGGTCCATACGAAAGGGACATATTATAGTAATAATATACAGCTTGCATAACAGGGTCATCATCAAGTAGATTTAGATCGGTATCTTTTAATTCTACTTTCTTGCGCGTTTTATAATTCAAATCCTTAGGTTTGATTTTATCCCAATAATTCAATAATACATGACGATTGTATGTGAATTCTTCCTTTGTTATATCAAATTTTTTTAATCCTTCAATGAAAGCATCTTTTTGGTTAATCAATATATCCCAAAAGTTGGTCAACATTCCAAAAATATCATATCCAATAATCTCAATATTTAAAAGTTGCGATGCACATAACTCAAAAGATCCTCCACCAAAGAATGGAGAAATTATTTTTTTTTCTTTTAGCTTAGGTAAATTTTCAAGTATCAACCCGACAGCTTTGGATTTCCCACCTGCATATCGCAATGGCGATAAGCATACTCTTTTAAATTTTGGGCCTTTTTTATTTTTGATAGTTTTCAAATAATCTGACAAATAAGATTCATCTTTTTCCAAGTTATTTTTTTGTTCCATGATATTTATAATTTATCTATATAAATATAATGAAATCAATTTTTTATTTATTTTTACCAATAACTACTATCTTCTATATTTAAGAAATTTTTGGGTTTTTCCGAGTCCAAAGGTCTTGTCCAATATTGATTCATAAATAACCTTAATATGTCTGGTCTTTCTTTAATCCATCTTTTTCCCAATACTCCAAAATACATTTGCAAAACCCCGCCTACATAAATCGCCGATTTTCCCATTTCATATATTTTTGTTAATAAAGGATTACCATATCCCCCACATGAACAAAGAGCAATATCAAAATCATCTTTTATTTCATCTATTTTTTTTAAAAATCTCTCCAATTCGATCACCCAGTCATCGGAATTATTTTTCCCTTGTGTTTGCGGAGGTTGTAAAAATAACAATTTACATTCGGGAAATAAATCTACACCATAAATATTAGGCAAAATACCAGATTCATATTTTTTTTTATAACTCTCAACAAACGAGCTAATAATTAATATTCTTTTACCTTGTAAAGCATGCGTCCATGGTTTATTAAAAATGTTATGATAAATATCATAAGTAAATGCCCATATTGATTTTTTTTTACAATATTTTTTGATGAAGGATTGCTGTGCACTGGCTGCTACTGCACCCAATGGATGCCAATCAGTATATATGTCGCAATATTCAAATGATTTCAAATAACCATTTTTAAAATTATCCAATGATAAATTACTTGGTATTAAGATACCAGCATTATTTTTTAAAACGGATATAAATCGTGAGATAATTTGTTGTTTTTGTCGTGAATTAGGCATATATAACATAGCATATATCACTTTGTTCTCAATGCCAGCTACTCTTGGTATTATGAAATTATTATTTGTATCAAATTTATTTTTAATATATAAATATAAATCTTTGGTATCTTTTGATAAATTATAATTATTATTTAGTTTTTTATGAGTTGTGTCATCAAATAAACGATTATTATAAGATTCTAAAAATATTAAAGGGACTTGCATGTTTAACTTATTATTTTTTCTTTCCTGGATAATTAAACGATGCATTTCTGAATATACTGGATCCACCTTGTTATCAAGACAATATGATTTTAATTTATTAGAAATATTAAAAAGATTATAACCTAAAACATAAAATAAATATAATAATCTATAATTCAAATCAGATATATTTTTTTGAATAAATGCTTTTTGATATTGATCTAAAATATTATGTGAAGAATGAAATATAATAGTATCTGTTGAGTTAGATAAACGGGTATGATTTTCTTCATAAAAACTATTAATTGCAAAAATGGTTTTTTTTTCTGGTATTTCTGATTTTTTTAATAAACTCAATGAGTCATCGAAATAAACAGGTGCGTTTTTAATTATAACATAACCATTAATATTAGAAGTCACAATATAGTTTAAAAATAATTTCACAAATGGTTTCGATTTATAAACAATATAATTTATTTTAGCTGTATTTTTTCGTTCTGTGGTTGTAAAAATAAAAATTTTATCAATATATTTGTTTTCGATATTTTTTTTTAAAGTTTTAATACTTGATTTCTCTTCAAAACAAAATAAATAAATTTTATTTTCATTTTCAGATTCTACAAATGAAAAATCTTGTGATTTATGAAATATCCACATTTAAATAATATATAATAAAATATTTAATACATATTATCTGTAACTATATTTGACTCCATTTATCATAATTAAATGGAGATACCAAAATATCTGGTAATTTATTTTTATAACGCTTCACCTTTTTATTGAATTTTCTCTCTGCTGCTGTTTCAGGAAACAATGTTTCATTTTCCATTAACTTTTTTTCAGTATCTGTAATTTTAGGTTTATAGCCGAAACAATTTGCACCAAACTTGGCATTGGGATTTCCAATAAATCCCCCATTGATTCCTGGTCTACCACAATCATGTTCGTGACCTTTTATGGTTTGAAGATGTTTCCAAGTTTTTGTCTGTGTTGGATATAACGCCAGCTGATCTTGTGACCATCCGTACCCACACCATTCTGCGCCTCCATCATGAGCTTTTTGTATTTCTTCAATGCTTGCTAATCTTGCACCATACGCTTTGCAAACAGCTTTTGCATTATTAAATTTATATTTATTGTCTGAAACATGAAAGACTTGTGGTTCGGTTGTTATTTCAGGAACAGCATTGGATGCATCTGGATTTGAAGTATCTTCTGTAAATTCAGGAGTGGTGACTGTTATATCGACTTCGGGGACAGGTGTAAATATATTTTTGATACCTGTTTTGATATCAATATTAAAAAAGTATTGTAATCCATTAATTAAAATTAAAAATATAAAGAGACCCCACATAAAAATTTCTATCAACTTCAATCCGGCATTACCTTGAACTGAAACAGGTGCGGATGATCCTGATTCAGAAATACCTAAATAACTAAACAATATGTAGTAAAACACGATTACAAATGTTAGTATTATTAATACTATTGGGTTGGATCCAACACCTGCAGCATTATTTACATAATCGTACATATGAGGAAATCCATCTGTTGGAGTTATATCAACATTCATCTATATATTAATTATCTTATTTTTTTTTACGATAGAAAAAACAATACGCTTTTGGGGTTTTCAATTGTTCTATATTAATAATTTTGGAAACTTGTTGATCATTAAAATTATACCAATCGCCATCTAGATTTTTTACAGATGAAGTATAATGTCCACCTAGAAGGCCACCGCTATGGTTACAAATACCATATAAATCATATTTATAACTTTTTTTATCATAACCCACCACATATTTTGTTAAATCTAAATTTTCTAAAGGAAAATCTACAAGACATTGGTTTTTTTTTGTATGATCCGAAAATCGCTTTAATGTAACAATCAAAATTTCAGGAAGACTCCAAAATATAATTTGCCTAGCAGCGGATTCACGCTTTTTCGTTTCTTCATCAACTTCTATTTTTGAATCCAAGGGTTCTACTTTAGTATATAAATCAAAGCAATCATAAATGCTACTAGTTTGTCCTTGTTTATTGGAATTTTCAGGAAGTCCTAAATCTAACGAGAGAAATGGTTCTGGACTGAGATTATTATAATCACTTTCAACTGATACTACTTTAGAAACGTGTATGCCGTAAAACATATTGAGAAATTCAGAATATTCTTTTTTATACATATTTTTCATCATTTTAAAACATACATTCGCTAATTTATCAGTATCATTAATGACTTTTCCAGAAATTTCCATATTTACTTCTCGTTGGATCGAAGAATGAAATGATTCTAAAATAAATAGTAAAAATTCGGGTAAATCATTTTGAGCGAATCCTGTGAACAAAGCTCTGTCTTTAAGTTTAGCAACTTTCTGCACAGAACTAAGAAATCCGCCAGGGCTTATAATACAATTTTCACTCCACATCATGGTGCGTAACTTATCCCATTCCATTAAAATAAGGGTTTCTGGAATTTTATTAATTTTTTTTTTGTAGGATCCCGCATCTAAAAACTTATTTAATTCATGTGTATGTGACAAACATTGCAGTGTTGAATTCATAAAACATGTATTGCCTAGATTTTGTAGACCAGTTAATCCATTATTTTTTTGATTTATTGAAGTCGTCATGATATTATTTATTTATATATATTTTTTATACTTTATATTGTTTCAATTTTTAATAAATTATATTTAATATATGAGTGACGATAATATTTATTTATTACTAAGGGACTATTTAAATATTTGTTCTAGATACAAAGAAATTCTAAGAGAGAATACGAACACAATGGCAAGATATCATGACAATGCATCAAATGTATTAATAGAATATCTAAGACAAATCCCATTAAATCAATTAAATAGATCTAATAATAGAAACAGAGTTAATAACACCATACCGCCTCCCGGGAGTTTTTCTTTTATAAATCGACGTGCTACTTCAAATCAACCAAATAGGTCAAGAACTTATTCAATTCCAATAAGACATCATTCTCAAAGTCCACCAAGTAACACAACTAATAGACAAGAAAGAAATAATATAACCCAGCCTCCGCCTCAACAGCCTCTGCATATATCAACAAATCAGAATTATACAGGTAATAATACAACAACCAATGTTTCTATACCACCGCCA
>SDBT01012440.1_pt1 | contig 13669 bp, 15 predicted proteins | sample 2277101 | NCBI WGS metagenome assembly SDBT01 (sample SAMN10404973, study PRJNA504765) | marine sediment metagenome | isolation source: marine sediment core GS10_PC15, 103 cmbsf | place: Arctic Ocean: Southern Knipovich Ridge | collected 2010
AGAAACTGATGTTTCTACGCAAGAAACTGATGTTTCTACGCAAGAAACTGATGTTTCTACGCAAGAAACTGATGTTTCTACGCAAGAAACTAATGTTTCTACGCAAGAAACCGACGTTTCTACACAAATTGATGAGAATCTTCTCGGGATTGCTCCTCCCCCTCCTCCGTCTCCAAGTCACATCTTAGATAGTACGGATATTCAATCAACGTCTTTTTTAACAGAAGAGTTGAATCAACTTGAACAGAAAACTTTATTAGGAGATGCAAAAAATGTAGAAATAAGGAAATCCACTAAACGAATTCCAGAGTCAAAGATGAAAAAGACGTCTCGAAGGATTCCACCGCAAAAACAAAAAACTCAAAGAAAGCAACAGTCTCATAATGCAAATTCTCCAAAACAACAACCTAAAGCCGGGGTAAGAAAACCTATAGTTAGAAAGAAAAAGATTAAACCAAACTATTGGGGACGTTTTGAAGATCCAGATACTCATATAGTATTTGATCCATCTACCAAATGCGCATATGGCATTCAGGATAGCACTGGAAAAATATTTGCTCTTAGAGATAAAGATATTAAAATTTGTCAAAGAAATGGTTGGAACTACAACTCTCCAAAGAACGATTCCTCGTCCTCTGAAGATGAGGAATCCTCCGAAGAGGAGGAATCTTCGGAGGAGGAAACATCTTCCGACGAGGAGGAATATTCTTCCGACGATATTACCTCCGACGAAGAGTCCGATGACAAGTCGGAGTCCGATAAAGAATCGTCGTCGGAGGAGGAAACATCGGATGAAGAGACCGACGAAGAAGAGGAATACTCTGACGATTATTCCGATTATTCCGAATAAATTAAAATTCTTTAGACACTGTCTAAAGAATGTGGGAGGTTCCCTATTAGTTAAATTTATATCTATTGCCGCATTTGGTACAAACGACATGCGTGGTTGCTCCTTCATCACATTCGTTGTTGTTGATGCAATCCCAACTCCTTGTCCTTTTCTAGGCGAAAGTCAATGGCCATCTGTTTAGCCTCATCGAATGTCCGTTTATCCTTAATAATACCAAAACATTTGGATTTACGCTTTCCTCCCTCTGGCCATTGCACAACCCATGCATTTTTACCAGCATTGTAGCTTACACCCGTAGAACCGCTTTTATTGTCAGAACGAATGGGATAATTTCTAGGATTTAAATTAGTTCCATCCCGTAGATTGCATCTTCTATTATTAAGGGGATTTCCATCAACATGATCCACAACCTTGTATAGATCAAGTGCCTGATGAAAAGTGCTAGATTTTAGGCCAGTTCTGTTTGAACATGCTACATCAAATATACCCTCCTTACTACGACTTCTCTTTCTGATACTCCATACCCGACTTTCTACCACTCCCATATCCTCTAGATCACAGTAAAATGTTCTATCCCCATTGCATTTAACCTCCACAAATGCTTCTCCATACATATTTTTATGTATTCGAAATTGATTTCTTATAAGTCCTCTCCGCGTGGCCTCCTCATAGTAGAAAAGTTTTGCCTTGTGACGAGCATTCTCTTTGCCCCCATTTTTTGAGAAGATATATGTCTTTTCAAATAAAGGAGATTGAAATACTATTCTAAAATAAGTATTTTTAGCAATTGTAAAAGATCCTCCCATTTTACCTCCCATCCATGGAGTTTGATAGAAAGAATATAAAGAATTCTTTGCCTCTGGAACACTGTCTATCACATAATCCAAATCCTCTCGTTTCTTAGCTTTTGCAACTCTAAGGTTAGATCTGCGATTATCCAAAGAATCTTCTATGTGAATTACATTTCCCCCCTCTATATCCATAACCAATCTAGGAAATGAATATGTAGAACTTTTCCCATTTTCTCTAACTCCAGTTCTTACATGATATCTTCCCCTTTCAGATACAGTTCTCCAATGATATGTTTTTAGAAGATCAATGTCACATAAATCGCATAGCATATATTTATCATCTAGACCTATATCAACTTCAACGTAATTCTCCCCACTGGGATTTTCAACTATTCTATAACGATTAAGTGTTCTCTTTTTATATTTTCCTCCACCTTTCCATGCTTTTGAAATTTTTTCTTCCATTCCTATAATCTGACTACTTATTATAGGAATGACAACTCTTTAAGTCATTTTTATTTAGTTAAATTTATATCTGCTTCCGCATTTTACACAGACAACGTGTACCGTGAATCCTTCATCTCCCGAACGATCCTGAGATTGATAATAGTAGCATTCCTTGCTTCCGCAGTTTCTATTCTTACAAGGAAACTCCCCCTTTTCCACTTTTATACCCTCAGCCAGTTGAGATGTGTCCCTGATCTGTCTAGTTTTAAAATCTTTGTATACTATTGAATTCCATCCAATAACATTTCCTCTTATATTTAAAAGTATTTTTTCCCTCTCTCTTCTATTTCGAGCCGCCAAAAGTTCTCCCACCTTTTCATACGCATATTTTTTATACATCTCCCCAAATTCGTCCGCTACGCTGCATTCTCTTTTACACATTTTGTATATTCGCCTTTCGTAATTGGATGCTGCCTGTGAACAAAGTTTTTGTTTTAGAGCCTCAACAATTGCATTTCTTAAGGATTTATCTAGAGACATTGTTTACTCAATTCTAAAGAATTTAGAAATTTAATTATCAATTTTTTTCAAAGCTTTACATATAGAAAAATACATATACCAAAACTGCTATAATGGAAAATCCTATTATCCATATCCATGCATTAAAAGTTGGTTTAGATACCGTCTCACTCTCTCGAGAGAGTGGAATATTATCCTTTACTTTTTTAACCTTTCGATTTCCATTCTCAGTATAAATCTCAATTTGTATTCCGTAAATACTTCCCAGCTTTTCCGTAAAGAAGTAGTATCCATAGGGATCGGAAATCATATAGTAATTGTATACTCCGTCGGAAATACCCCCAACGTCAACGGATGCATTTATTTTTGCAGGATATATATCCACTCCTCCAGGGATAGTTCTTGTAAATAAATTTTGAGGAGAGGGTAAATCAAAAGTTTGATCAGGTATATCCTTTTTATCCATTGCATTATTTGCAAGATTCGTTGGGCCCTTAAATCCCGCCCTTAGAGGTTTGTTGTTAACTGTAGTTAATAAAAACATATTGGTAAGTCCGCCAATCATATCTCCTGGGGCAGGAATATTTCCAAAGTTTTTAAGAAAACTCTTGAAACCAAGTTTTCCGTTTAGAATTATTCCCTCGTCCAATTCCATTATTCTTAAGTCTGTATGCCTGCCACTCATCAGAATGCCTTTGTGATTATACATTTCTACCCCCGAGATCATTCTAATGACATTGTTATCGGTATCACCAACTATAATGTTAAACATGCCATCCTCTCTTTCAACAAGAGCCATGTCCATTGGTCTATTAAAATCTGCATTTAGGGGAGAGTTGCCGTCACCAATATCCAATCCCTTTGATCCGACATATCGCATTCCTCTACTTTCTGGTAAAGGGGAATCTCCTCCCACCGCGTAAATATATCCAAAATTCTCAATCATTCTAATCCTATGGTTGTCTGCATCTATAAACCATATCCTACCCCGACTGTCGAATCTCGGCGCATATGGCCAGTTCATTACGGCATCTATAGCCTTTCCTCCATCACCCTTCAAATCCGTTTTACATGTGTCGAATGGATTTTGAGCATTACTGCAGGTCTCTCCCGTTCCCGCAATAGTTTTCATACAACCAGGACCTACAGCCTGCCCAGCAATAATGTGAAAATCCTTGCTCATATTTACTGCATGCAATCTATTGCTCATTCCGCCGGCAATTACCATGATCCCATATTCATTTACATCCATATCTATAGGATAATTTAGTGGAGACTGTGTTGCAATTTTTTCGGAATCCATATATCCCTGTTGTCCCGTCCCCGCAACCACCTTGTACCTCTTTGTATCCAAATTATACGCAAGTATACGATGATGACCGGTGTCGCATACGTATAATATTCTTGATTTCATTATATCAAATCTTGCGGCCATTGGCTGTTTTATAATATCAGAGTCCAATACCACCTCCATCTTCCACACCTCAGAGCTCGCGGAACCCGGATTTATTAATTTAACAATTCTATTCTTTCCATATTCTGCAATATATAAATTATCTCTGTCGTCAAAATCCATAACCATTGGCATGGATAGTCCTTCTCTCCCCCCGAGAGAAGGACTATCTCTCCCCTCGAGAGAAGGACCATCTCCCTCATAAATATGATTTATCTTTGAGCTAAAGTCCGCAAATTGAAAATTTGATGGGTTAATGCCCGTAAGATTTGACGATAAAAGTTCATTTCTGGGGGACTCTGCCTGTAATCTTGCAACAAATCCCTGATCAAAAGAGTTATAGTATAATGTTCTATTCGAATCGAATGCAACTCCCCACGATCTTCCTCCCATTGGACCAAGTCTGCTCTGACCAGATTGAGAGTATGTAGACGGATCGTCCTTATCGAATACGCTACCGTCACCTATAATTGTTGTGGTTAAGCCGTAATCCGAAATAGGAGTCATTGATGTTAATTCAAAATCTATGGTCCATTCCTTGAAATATTCCTCCTGTTCTATTTCCATTTCCAACGACCATTTGCCGTTCAATGCAAGACCCACAGCATCCTCCAATGCACCTTTTTCTCCATAAGAAATTTGTTTTCCGTTTGGAGCCGTAACCGTTAATCCCGTAACAGATCCCGTTCCTCCCAAATCCATTGTTAGAGTTGCAGATTGAACCATTAAGCCCGCCTCTATCATAATAAAACCTCCATCCTTGTACTCTCTCAAAGTTTTATCGACAGAGACCTTTAGTTGATAATTTTTTCTTAAGCCCATTCTTTATTTATTATAGATTTTTATTTCATTTCTTGCAAGAAATGAATAATGTATACGAATGCATTTATAGTAATTTGCCTTGATTTCAAGGAGAAAGATTATCAGAAATAAATTCCAACCTAGCATAATGATAGTCCTTCCTTCCCGTTCCATCGCTTTTCTGATATGCATCAGAAAAGCGATACATTTATAAAGACCATAATCTTTAATCTTAAACTTCTTCCCTCCTCATCCTTTTCTTTTAAAGATATGAGAGTATCCTTCTAAAAAGGATTACGGAGAGGATACCCATTGTATAGATGTACTCTCGGGAGCTGTGGGAACGACCGGATCAAAAACTATATCTTGAGAATATGTGGAATCCCCATAATCATTAGAGAACGTTAATGTAATAGTTATTTTGTCATTCGCTTCTATAGTAGTTTCACAAGGACATCCTATAGATTGAGTTGGTGGCAATGCACTGCCTAAATTAATATTACATCCATCCTTTAAGAAATAATATTGGATCTGGATTAGTCCTTCAAGTTGAACCTGTACGAGGTCAGGATTATTAATAATCATTTCGCATGTATCTCCATTTCCTCTTATTAATTTGACATCTAATACCGAGATTTTAGTATCTCCAGATAGATTTAATCTAGAGTTATCCGAGGTTTTAAAATTTACACTCAATGCTTCAAATGTATAACCTATTCCTCCCCTGTCCCAACTATGTGCTGGATCTATTGGATAATCACCCATCGATCCGGCACCGTATAATTGTAAACCTGTAACGTCTGGAGAAAATACTCCATCACCACTTGTAAAGGATTGAGAAATCGACGGACCCTCTCCAACATCCGCTAATGAAGCGGATACTTCTACGACATAATCTGTATCCCATTCTCCGCTCTCAAAGTCGTATTCTTGTCCCTGTACATTTGTATCTACTATAACATTATCTGCAGTGTCAGATATTTTTAAATGATAGGAGAGACTCGGATCGGTAGGATCGACATTTTGCGGAGGATCCCAAGTTATCTTGTAATAACCAGATGACTGTGTATCACCCGATCCAAAACTCTCGTAACTACTGCTCCATGCCATCCATACTAAAAATGCCAATAGAGATATTACCACAATTAAACACAATATAGAATTATCCATCTTTAATACACATCAAGAAAAGATTAATTTATTTGAAGCCATAATTTAAATAAAATAATCAGGGAAGAAATGATATTAGATTGACAATTTTTTTATTCGCCTAATATTTTAAATAGCATTTTTTGCAAACCGGCTCATCCTTTATTCTATATTTTATCTTCCAATATCTGAATGGGTTTCCAAATATCCAATTGTCGCTGTCTAAATTGCGCCATTTAATTAATTTTTTCCTATTTATTTTGTTATAGCCTATTAATGTAAATATAACAGTTTCACATATCTCACAATCAATTGATTCGCGTTGTTCTTTAAATGTATTTTTTAAATAACGATCTTGTTTCGCCTTACTCTCAAAATACTTTTTATTATTATTTTTAACATCTACATTATATTGTCGAACGTGTTCTTCAGATTTTTCAGCCCTCGTAGTTTTATTATAACTTTTTTGTCGTGTTATACTATCTATATATTTCTTAAACGCATTCATTAAGTTTGGACAATTAATACTACATACTAATACATACATGTATGTATCTTTATGCAGATATGGTAATTCATTCAATGTGGGTTTAATTTCATTACTTGACGTATATTGTTTTCGTATATTCCAATTATTAACTTTTGAAAATGGATTAAAATTATGATATTCCAATTGATTTCTGTTTGTTAATTTTTTATTCCAACTATATTGAATTTCTTCTTTTTTAATATTAACACTAAATTTAACCTGTTTCGCTAACCAACACCAAACATATGACCCACATACACATGTAAAACTACACATACCATAATTTGTAAATTTTTCACCTATTGTTGGGTATGTAAAGTTACACAATGCTGTATTCCAATCTGTTACAAAATCATTTATCGATTTCTGTTTTTTATAAAAATAATTATTACACGGGTATGACATTTTATTATATTTTATGTTTTTATAATCATGTATTTCTAAAATAAAATCTCAATTTTCCTTGAGGAAAATTGAGATTTTCTATAGCCATATTTCAATATATACAAAAATGGATACTAAAGAGATTAAGTTTTATGCAAAGAAAACGTCCTATTATGAGTTTAGCAATTATTACTCTCCAAAGGGAGGAATTATTATAGACGGCAAGAGTTATCCTACATCTGAACATTATTTTCAGTCTCAAAAGTTTATCTATCCTAAAGCTCCAGAAACGACTTTAGAATATGCGGATATAGTAGCATCTGTTAACACTCCGAATAAGTCCAGAATTCTAGCTCTTCAAAAGATTGGCGGAGGATATAAATGGAGAACGGCTCTTAATCCTATAATTCAACAATCTCTAGACGATGGAGTAAAAATAGATAAGGAATGGGACGATAGAAGGAACAATGTAATGAGAAGAGCGGTATATGCCAAATTCTCTCAAAATCCAACGTTAAAGAAACTCCTTATAGATACATTCCCCGCAAAGATAATAGAAGACTCTCCACGAGATTATTATTGGGGTATAGGAAACTCGGACACGGGTAAGAATATGTTGGGAAGAATATTAGAGGAGGTTAGATATATTTTATTGGTAAACTCCAGAATACATAATCCGTCAGGAGAAAAGGTGGACGTTACTCCAAGTAGGGGTAAAAAGAAATTTATTCCACCACTCTCTAGAGAAGAGACTATTCCATCTCCCTCTACGCACGCCTCTTGGGTAATAAAGGATTACCTATTGGCATCAGCCTATCCCGGAAAACCCAGTTCTGAAAAACAGACTAGAAAAATTCTTCAACCCATTCTAGATGCAGGAATTAAAAGATTTATAGATTTGATGGAAGAATCTCAAAAGGAGGAAAAGAAATTATATAGATATGAGAAACTTTTACCCAAGGGTATAGACCATTTTAATCTTCCCATAGTAGATAGAAAGATTGGAGACGATAAAGAAATATATTGCATTGCTCAAACAGTTTCCATGCATGTCTCTTACGGGGAAGGAATATTAATACATTGCTTGGGAGGAAAGGGTAGAACTGGAACAATAGTTGCATTAGTATTGGGAATAGTATACGGAATGGACGTTGAGGATGCTCTAGAATATACTAATAGAACACTACATCTTAGAGAAAATATTGGAAGGGCTTTTCCAAGAGCGCCACAATCTGCCTCTCAATTTTCTCAGGTTGGACGACTTTGGAAAATGTATAAAATTTCGTCCTAAAAAAATGAAAATTTGGAATACTCTTTTCATTAGAAATCAAATGTATATGTATATAAATATTTATCTATATTATTACCATAGAGAGAATAATCCTTCTCTCATTGGAAGAGAAGGATCGGAATTATCCCCAATTCGTGGGGATAATCTAATCGAATTTATAACAAAATATCTAGAATCCGATCATGCAGAGAGGCATGCAGAGAGGCAGATTGCGGCGCTTGAAATGCTTCAGGATAAATATAAAGTAGAGCTTAATGAGATCACCAAATGGATGCTGTTGAAATTGATTACATGGATTCAAATATTTTTTTTATGCATAGTTTTTATGTTTAGGGAAAACTGAGATTTAAAACCACGTCATATCCATATTTTAATAGATATGGATACATATTATGGTGAAAAGAATTGTACTGCTCTCTATAAGAGCGGCAAGAATAAGGGGAAATCCTGCAATAACTTTGCGTATTACATGGACAACGGAAATATTTTATGTGGAGTTCACTCTAGAAATATAAAGGATAGAAAAAAGTTGCCCGTCAATCCTAATAAGGACAAGTTAAGAAAGGCCAATTTAAAAGAAAGGGCAATTCTAGTGGAAAAGGCTGCCGTTAAAAATAACAATAAAGGTAAATCTGGACACGTGATTTGTAGTAAAATGAGAATGATGAAGGCCGTCGATCATTATGACGGTTATAAAAAGGTGTTTCCTAACTTTAGGCATCAGAATCGAAAGGATGGATTTGGGTGTAAATCTCTATCGCCTAAATCTATGGGTCCTATCGATCACGGACAACCTAACCTTCCTCCATCTAAAAATCTCGAAAACTTTCATCAGGGAAATAAGGTATTTCCTTGTGAGGTAGATGAAGATGGAAATCCTTTGTCTTCCTTTTATGATATGCGGATTGCAATGTATAACGATTCCGAACCACATCGACATAAGGTTCTCGGGGATCCGAAGGCAAAGTCATCAAAGGGAGGAAATAAAAATGTTCCCCTCTATTCCATTTGGAGACGAAAGAATGGAAAAGAGGTAAGAAAGACCTATCTTGAATCTAGACAATTTTATTGCACCGAGTATGAACGAATTGCCCTGAAGGATGAAAACTTTCTATCTTTAAAGATAATGCTAAAAAATGGCTATAATCTTCAGATTTGTGGATATGATGCCTACAATGTTGACGAGGTTCCCTCACCCGAGGAAGGTCATCTCCCTTCTAAATTGGAAGACTGTTATTTGGATGTGTCTAGACCTTTTGGACACGAACTTGTTCTTTATACTTTGCTTACGGTGGAATCTAAAGATTATCCTTGGAGAATACATAAAGACGAAGATTTTTAAAATTCTATGAATTTCCTTTTAACATTAAAAGGAAATATTTATAATACAAGATTTGTATAAATGGGTGGAAAAATGTTGAGGGTTGCGATATCTAATAGTCTAGTAACAAAGAAAACTGAATTGATTTTATAGATTTATTCTATAAAATCAAAATGGAGATTAGTATAAGCTTGATGGATGTAATAAATGTTATTAGGGAATTAACAGATGAGGAGATTGAATCGTTTAAACCCGAAACACAGACAGTTATACATGATGCAAAGGTACTACTTGAAGGGGGTATTGGGAGGGGCCTTATCGATCGTAATCTTACTGAGATATTAGAAAATCACATTATTCTAGATAATATTCTTGTAAAACGAATGAATATGGACAAGGGTGATTTACTAAATTTGGAAAATCAATTTAAGAATATTATGGCTTCTGATGTTGGTAACAAGGAGCAGTTACTCAGTGCTGTTATGCCATTTATAGAAAAGTCTATAAATAATAACGAATCCATGTCTCTCGAAGAGAAACACGAGGCCATCGTGTCGGTGATAAATACAATGGATCCAAAGTTGCAAGAACTTTTTGAAAAGCATTGATAAATTTTTGCAAAGAAAACCGAATCGATTTTATAGATTTAAATCTATAAAATCAAAATGGATATGAGCATGATGGATTTAATAAATCTTTGTAGAGATTTAACAGAAGAGGAGGTAGGCTGGTTTAAACCCGAAACTCAGGTAAGTATTTATAATGTAAAAGCTCTCATAGAGGGTAATGATGTAAATGATCCTAAGATTCGATCTGACATTCACAATATAAGTGCAAATATTATGAACGATATGGAGATAATGAGTGTTATCTCATATAAACAGGTGGGTTTAAATATGAGTGATTATATAAAATGTGTGGAAGAGTTTTTTTCAGGTTTGAGTGAGAAAGACGTTATGTTGAATGCTATGATGCCATATGTGGAAAAGTTTTTGGAGAAGAAAATGGGAAATGTATCTTTTGAAGAGAAACAAATTGAAATGATCTCCGCGATAAATAGAGTGGATCCCCTTTTGGAAGCAATTCAAAAGAGTGCTTAAAAAATCGACTTGATTTTCTAGATTAAATCTAGAAACCCGACTTGATTTTATAGATTTTAAATCTATAAAATCAAAATAGAAAAGAGCTATATATAATATAATGTCTGCATCGATAACTATAAAAGAATTGGTTAGTATTATTAGAAATCTAAAGGAGGAAGAGATTGAAGGCTTGACACCAGAATCTGTGGTAATTATACAAGAGATTAAAGAGAAAACAGAGGGGACGGACGATATTGGATCCGAGCTTCAATTGGAAATTGCAGAATTAATTAAAGATACCAATGTTATGCAAGAGATTAATTTAATAGAAAGATCCATTGCAAAGAATATCGGAGTAGAGAGTGAGGATTTAATACATTTAAAGTATGCACTGGATAATATCTGCCCACAAGCCACTGTAGAGGAGAATAAGGAATGTGTGAAAAATTCACTAACATCGATAATAGAAAGTATGCTTATAAATGAAATCGAAGATGAGGAAAAAAGAGAGGAGATGTTTGCGGATGTCCAAAATACAATAGAATCTTTTTTGGAGCCTCTAGTACAAGTATTTATGAATGTCAATAAGAAAGTTTGATTATTTTTGAATAAGATTGACGATTTTCCTATCTATGCCTACTTGCCTAGGTAGGAGTAGATAGGAAAAATTAAATTTAAAACCATTCTAAAGGAAATTTTAAATTATGTTTATCTAAAAGTTCCTGAGCATACTCCCCGCATCTTATATCTTCCGCGCCGCTTGAATTATAAAGTTGAACAAGGAAATCGTGCTCTATCTTGTCTTTAATGTATATCTCCTCGCAAAAGTCTATTAGAGCCTTATATGTTAAAGAATGGATAAAAATTGTTACAAAAATCAACCATTTTTAGTAGGAATATATATATCATCAGTATATATAATATTCTTGTCAGAGAATATATTATGGTCTTTAATAAACATATATGATTTATGGTCTATATACGCAATCGTGACAAAAATGCGTTCACATTTAACTTTAATACCCAAGTACATGGCTCCCATCCTACCCGTAGGTATTCCTCCAAAATCATTAAACCATATTATATTTCTTTTCCCATGCAGTCTGCCTTTTAAATAGCATATATGATCATTACCTACAATTTCATAACATCCAGGTTCTCCTATAATAATCAAATTTAGTAAAATATCTCCACATCTTGGTAAAACAATTGTATCTTCATTCAATTTTAATGCTATTGTTTCACATACAAATGAAGGATACCTATTCAATCCATTATAATATCCATTATTTATAATGCTATTTAATTCCTCTTTTTTGCTTGGAGTAAGAATCTGTTTATTAGTCCAGCTCTCTACAATAGGCAATTGACGGGGAGTCAAAGCTATATTATCTATAAAAGTTTCATGTAGCCGATTGTGAAATTTCCATCTTATAATCCGATATACTTTTCTCCCATAAAATTGATATTTCCAAGTTCTAGTAGGATTTAAACGTTGCCATTGCCTTAGGACATATTCTCTAATCTTTTTATCAACACATAGGGTATTATACAAGTAACTATTAATCTGTCTTATAGAATAGATATCTTTCCATCCTAAATGAGATATAATCTCTAATAAAAGATCGAGGGGAAGTTTATCCAACATTAGTCTTTTATCTTTTAAATATTCTTTTAATATCAGATTATATATGTCATTTTGATTTTTTAGTTTTTCACGACCTTTGTTAAAGAAAACCTAATTTAATTTTCCTATCCGATCGGATAGGAAATAATAATCTAAAACCATTCTAAAGGAAATTTTAAATTATGTTTATCTAAAAGTTCTTGAGCATATTCTCCGCATCTTATATCTTCCGCGCCACTTGAATTATAAAGTTGAACAAGGAAATCTTGCTCTATCTTGTCTTTAATGTATATCTCCTCGCAAAAGTCTATTAGAGCCTTATATACTGTATAATGTCCCGCGTCTGATGATTCGAATACCGCGTCCGTAAGGTCCTGCATAAAATTCTCTGCATTATCCGATCGCTTTGCAGAAATATACTCTAAAACCTTTGAAAGATTACCGTTGCTTGCCTCTTTTTCTATATCTATGTGTGACATAGTTTGCTATTTCGTGGAGATAACCGACTCAACATCTCGGTTTTTCAAAATGTTTTAAACTCCTTGGTTCTATAATATGTCGGTTTATCTGATATTCTAAAATGAAGCCATGGTACTCCCAGTCCGCTTGTAGATAGCCAGATGGGTTTGTCAAAAGTTGTTAACCTTTCAAACATTTGCTTTGCAACAATTTCCCAAATCTCATTGACGGCCGGTTTTGGGGCGTCTCTAAGATAATTGGCCAAATGAATAAATGCGCTTTTATTTTTTACGTTTACGGTGGGGAGTGGCACCACAAGAGTTGCATCTCCCGATAAATTATCAAAATATGTCGTATATTTTCCTTTTGGATTTGAGAAATATTTAGAAAATGTCTTTTTGTTTGGATTTCTTTTGCGTTCCAATTCTGTAGATCTGGTTATGGAACATTGGAATATCGTATTTTTTAGCCCTTCTAAATTCACAGGATTGCATTCGAAAAAGACCGCTTTCAGTCCGCGTATTAATTTGTCTGCAGAAAATAATAAAAGATATCTTTTATTACCACTAATTAATCCTCTCAATACTCTATCCCATGTCACCGTTATTCCAAGGGGATCTATAATTGTACCTATTCCATGAGCTTTCCATTCCCATTTAAATGAATTAGAAAACCATTCATCTAATATTATTCTTATGATTTTATTCTTCCTTCCATATTTTGAAACAACGATATTTATACACTTTTCAATATCATTTTTAGAGTAATCTATCTCATGTAAAAGTATATCTTTTAACGTCTTTTTTGAACCCGCTGACATCTTATTTACTAACTTCTTATGGATATAACGAAATGTAAGGTTATAACGAACGTCTTTCACCTTTAAATCTCTAGGAACAGAGTGTTGACATTTCTCCTGTGTTTTACCCTTCATTATCATTATAGAAATTCATTTCTTTATGTTCT
>SDBT01012441.1_pt1 | contig 13669 bp, 15 predicted proteins | sample 2277101 | NCBI WGS metagenome assembly SDBT01 (sample SAMN10404973, study PRJNA504765) | marine sediment metagenome | isolation source: marine sediment core GS10_PC15, 103 cmbsf | place: Arctic Ocean: Southern Knipovich Ridge | collected 2010
GTGAGGGAGACGATGCGAATTATATACTTACTTATACTTTTCCTTTTAAGTGTAACATTGTATGCCGTATGTGAATCCCCGCGATTTTTAATTGATGACGGAAAGGATGAGATGTAATAAACTCTCAAGTATCTCCATTTGCCAGCTGGTATTTTAGATTGACTAATCGTCCATTGACCCGCGCCCCGGCACAGTGATGTCCAACCTCCGTATGAATACTGTATGCAAAATCAACAGGTGTTGCTCCTCTGGGAAATTGTTTTACCGCCCCTTTAGGGGTAAAGACATAGACTTCCTCGGGGAAAAGATCTATCTTTACTGTATCGAGAAACTCTCTCGGGTCTTTTAAATCCTGCTGCCACTCCAACAACTGTCTCAGCCAGGCAAATTGTTCATCATCTTTCTTTTCTATATCTTTACCTTCCTTATATCTCCAATGGGCAGCTATTCCTTCCTCTGCAATGTGATGCATCTCCTGGGTGCGGATCTGGACTTCGATCCTCCTTCCACCTGGCCCGATCACCGTTGTGTGGAGGGATTGATACATATTAGCTTTTGGCATGGCAATATAGTCCTTAAACTTTCCCGCGACCGGTTTCCAGAGCATATGAATGGTGCCCAGAGTTTCATAGCAGACCTTAACATTCTCAACAACGATCCTAAAACCAACCAGATCATAAATCTGGTCGAAATCAAGATTCTGGAGCTGCATTTTTCTGTGAATACTGTAAAGATGTTTGGACCTGCCCCGTACCTCTGCATTAATATTAAACTCTTCCAGTTTGCTTTTTATAATTTCAACCACTTCATTTACATATTTTGCTGTCTCCTTTTTTTTGCTGGCTACCTTCTTTTCAAGGCTGCCATATACTTCCGGACGGAGATAAGAAAGAGAAAGGTCTTCCAGTTCACTTTTTACCCAGAATATACCCAGACGGTTTGCTATGGGGGCATAAATATCCAGGGTTTCCTGAGCCAATTCAACAATTCTTTCCGGGGGAAGAAATTTCAATGTCCTCATATTATGTAACCGATCGGTCAATTTAATAAGGATCACTCGAATATCCTTAGCCATTGCCAGGATCATCTTCCGAAAATTTTCAGCCTGTTTTTCTTCAGCTGCATGAAAAAATATCTTGCTGATTTTAGTTACTCCATCCACCAGGGAAGAAATTTCATGCCCGAAAAACTCTTCAATCGTCTCAAGGGTAGTATGAGTATCTTCTACTGTATCATGTAAAAGTCCGGTAGCCACACTTATATCATCCAGTTTGAGATCGGCCAGGAGAGCAGCTACTTCCATAGGGTGAGTAAGGTAGGGCTCGCCTGATAACCTCAGCTGGCCTTTGTGAACCTGAGCAGAAAAAACATATGCCTTCTCAATTAAATCAATTCTGGGTTCCGGATGATAAGAGCGTACTTTATCGGAGATGTCCTTCAGCCTGATCACTTCCTATTATCTCCCTGGCTTTTTTTACTGCCTCTTCTTCTTTGACCAAAGCAGTTTCCTGAGATTTCCTAAGCTTGATGTCAACCAGACCATCTTTTATTTTTGCACCAACAGTAATACGCAGTGGAATACCAATGAGATCTGCATCCTTAAATTTTATTCCGGGCCTCTCATCACGGTCATCAAGTATTACATCTATCCCGGCATCGAGGAGATCAGAATAGATTTTTTCAGAAGCCTCTTTAATCTCAGGGGTCCTTGGGTTTTACTGAAACAATTATCACTTGAAATGGTGCTATACTCATAGGAAAGATGATACCATTCTAATCATTATTCTGTTCAATGGCTGCAGCTACAGTTCTTCCAACACCTATCCCATAACATCCCATAATCATATGCTTCGATTTTCCCTGGGCATCTAAAAAATTCGCCCCCAGTGCCTTACTATACTTTGTACCCAATTTGAATATATGTCCTACTTCAATTCCTCTACTCATAACCAACTGACCATGATTACAGCAGGGACAGGAATCCCCCCCCACTGCAAAACGGAGATCACAGAAACTATCTACCTTAAAATCTCTGTTCAGATTAGCATTTACAAGATGGACATCCTTCTCATTCCCACCAGTGACAAAGTCCTTCATTGCTTTCAATGAATTATCGGCGATTATTCTTATTTTCAAGCCGACCGGACCTGCAAACCCTTTAGGAGCTCTGGTAACCTTTTCTATTGTCTCGTCTCCCGCCAGGCGGATATCTTCCGTCTTAAGCAGATTTTGAAGCTTTAGCTCATTGATTTCATGATCTCCTCGAATCAGTGCAGCAATGGTATGCTCTCCCTCCTGAAAAATCAGTGTTTTAATCAACTGCCCCGGTTTTATATTGAGGAACTGTGTTACTTCTTCTACTGTCCGTTTATTAGGTGTTTCCACTCTCTTCAGTTCACCGAATGAAAGAGGATTTGTAGATTCATCTTCTGATTTCCCAATCTCTGCCTTATCCCTGCTTGCTGCATAATCACATTCATTGCAGGAGAAGATGCTGTCTTCTCCCGTTTCAGCCAATACCATGAACTCGTGAGAAAAACTGCCACCAATAGGACCCGTATCTGCCTCTACTGCCCTGAATACAAGCCCACACCTTTTAAATATATTATGATAGGCCTGGTACATCCTCTGATAGCTTTCCTCGGCTCCCTTTTCGTCAGCATCGAAGCTGTAGGCATCCTTCATAACAAATTCCCTTGCTCGCATGATTCCAAAACGTGGCCTAATCTCATCCCGGAATTTGATATGAATCTGATAGAGGTTGAGAGGGAGCTGACGATATGAAGTAACCTCGTTTTTCACCAGTTCGGTAACAACTTCCTCATGAGTAGGCCCCAGGCAAAAATCTCTATCATTGCGATCTTTAAACCGCAGCAATTCTTTACCATAAATATTCCACCTGCCGCTCCTCTGCCAGATTTCAGCAGGCTGAACAAAGGGTAGTGTAACTTCCTGAGCCCCTGCCCGGTTCATTTCCTCCCGGATAATCTGTTCTGTTTTTCTCAATACCTTTTGAGCAAGAGGCAGATAGGAGTATATGCCAGCTGCCAGTTTGCGGATCATTCCAGCTCTGAGCATCAGTTTGTGACTTACAACTTCAGCTTCACTCGGGTCTTCCTTCAGTGTCGGTATCATCATCTGAGAATAGCGCATGATTCAATCCTTTCCAAAATAGTGTCACATCGATTGAGCCTCTTTTAACAGGGCTCTTATTAACTCTTTTTCTTTAAGCTTTTTTATTACCTTTCCTTTTTTAAATAATATACCCACACCCTTCCCACCGGCTATGCCAACATCTGCCTCTCTTGCTTCCCCTGGTCCATTTACTATACACCCCATTACGGCAATCTTAAGGTTATGAGGAAGATTGGACAATTCTTTTTCTATTTCTTGTACCATTTTGATGATATTGATTTCACAGCGTCCGCAGGTAGGACAACTGATGATCTCCGGACCTCTCCGGCGAAGCTCAAGTGACTTTAGGATTTCATATCCAACCCTCACTTCCTCCAGAGGACTTCCGGTTAAAGAGACTCTAATAGTGTCTCCAATGCCATCCGCCAGCAGGATTCCAAGACCAATGGACGATTTAATGGTGCCAGAGAAAGGAGGGCCTGCTGCGGTAATGCCAAGATGGAGAGGATAGTTTACCTTCCTGTGGATTAAACGGTAGGCTTCAATAGTATCCAGGAGATTTGACGACTTAAGAGAAATTTTTATATCAAAGAATTTTAACCTTTCCAGAATCTTAATGTGTCCCATGGCACTCTCCACCATGGCTAAGGGAGTTGGCCTTTTATATTTTTTCAAAAGTCTTTTTTCAAGAGAACCAGCGTTCACTCCAATTCTAATGGGGAGCTTTCTCTCTTTAGCAGCCGTTATCACTATCTTCACCTTTTCCTTGCTCCCGATATTACCAGGATTTATCCTGAGACCGTCTACCCCCTGTTTGACAGCCTCAAGTGCAAGTTTATAATCAAAATGTATATCTGCTACCAGGGGAATAGAAATAGCCTTCCTAATGGAAGAAAGGTTTTTAGCTGCTTTCATGTCAGGTACTGCAACCCTCACAATCTCGCAACCTGCCTTTTCTAAACGACGAATCTGCTTAACAGTTAAGGAAACATCTCTGGTGTCGGTTGCAGTCATCGACTGAACCGAAACAGGGGCATCGCCACCTATTTTAACTCCCCCCAGAAACAGCGCTCTTTTCTTCTTCATAGTATTGAAAAGGCAGAGGTGTCCAGGCTCCCCACCAAATCCTGTATATTATTCATCTTGTGGTCTTTTAGATAATTTTCTATGCCAGCAATCACTTCTATGGCAGTTCTGGGATTTACGAAATGTGCCGTTCCAATCTGAATTGCAGAGGCACCAACAATAATAAATTCCAAAGCATCATCAGTACTGAAGATTCCCCCCAGTCCTACAACAGGAATGTTTACCTCATTGTAAACTTCCCAGACCATTCGCAGGGCAACAGGTTTAATCGCAGGGCCGGACAGTCCACCTGTGATATTCCCCAGTTTAGGAGTTCTGGTACTCACATCAACCGCCATCCCGGTCAGGGTGTTAATGAGCGAGAGGGCATCTGCTCCTGCCTCCTCTGCGCTTCGCGCAATGGTCGTTACGTCTGACACATTGGGAGAAAGCTTTACCATAACAGGTAGTGAAGATGACTCCCTGACCCTGCTCACTACTTTAAAGACCTGCCCGGGATCAGTGCCAAAGGAGATCCCGCCCTTTTTTATATTAGGGCAGGATATATTCACTTCAAGACCATTGATTGCATTAACTCCTTCTAATCTCTTAGCAACTTCTCCATATTCCTTAAGTGTGGCACCAAAGATGTTGACAATAATCGGTACACCAGACTGCTTTAAGTTTGGAATCTTTTCCTCAATCAGTGCCTTGACACCGATATTTTGAAGACCTATGGCATTTAGCATGCCTCCTGTTGTTTCAACCAGACGGGGGGGAGGGTTTCCTGAATGCGGCTTAAGGGAAATTCCCTTGGTAATCAAAGCCCCCAGGCGGCCAATAGGAGTGTAATCTTCATACTCCTCCCCATAACCGAAGGTGCCGGAGGCAGCCATTACCGGATTCCTCATTTTAATGCCACCGATATCAACTGAAAGATCAACCTTTTTATGCAATTGTTTCATAGTTAAAGAGTTTAGGGGATGATTTTCGTTTTAGAAAATGTTCTTTTAATCCCATAGGATGGAAGTACTGTTAAAAACAGGACCTTCCTTACAAACCCTTTGATAAAGGATTTCTCTATCTCCTTTTTTGCTGATTCCTGTTGTAACAGTACACCCCTGACATGCCCCTACTCCACAAGCCATCCTGCTCTCAAATGAAATCTGACAGGGTACATCCCGGGAAAGAGCAATTTCTGATAAGGCCCTAAGCATGGGCAAAGGTCCACAGCCAAAAAACTTGAGGTTGCGGGTCTTTAAAGGGGGGGAATCACTTAAAAAGTTTACAAGCAGATCCGTAACCAGTCCCTTGGCGCCTGAACTCCCATCCTCTGTACTGATTATTACCTTTGCCCCTATTTTCTTAAAGTCGTTAAGGCAAAGGATATCCTCCTTTTTCTCCCCACCGATAAAAACGATGAGCTCAGTTCTGAAAGTGGACTTACCTTTAATCCCCTTTAGTGACTGAGCTAAAGAGAAGAGGGGAGCAACACCAATTCCACCTGCTACTAAGACAGCTGTTTCAATATTTTGCCTTAAATAAAAACCATTACCCAGGGGACCTATCAAATCAATCTCCTCATCCCTTTTCTTTGCGGAGAGGATGAGCGTTCCTTTTCCGACAACTTTATAAAGAATTTCAATACAGGAGGGGCGGCTTTCAAGTGTATACTTATCCTTCTCATGACATAATCTATGAATTCCAAAAGGGCGACGCAGTAAAGGATCAAAGAGCTTGCTTACCCTCAGCATAATGAATTGACCTGCTTTTGCCCTGGAAGCTATTTTAGGACAAAGAATCCTCATTCTATAATAGTCTGAGGAAATTTTTCGATTGAAAATAATGCTCGACATATATCACTCGCTACCAGTCATCTTTGACTTACAAAACTATTCCTTTAAAAATGACCTCGATTCCATTTCTAATACCATAACGACAGCATCTTCTTTTGTATCAGAGTAGTATCTTTTTCTAATCCCTATCGGCTTAAACCCATATTTTCTGTAGAGAGACAGCGCTTCCTTATTGGAAGCCCGTACTTCTAAGAAGACCTTCCTCACACCTTCCTGAAAAGAAAAAAACAAGCTGTGTACTAATAAACTTGTTGCAATTCCATGCCTTTTAAAATCAGGGTGGCAAGCAAGATTTAAAATGTGAACTTCTCCCTTGACAAGCCAAATACAGATGTAGCCCAGAATTTTTTGTTCTTCCAGGAGACCAGATTTTGCAAGGAAAACCCTTGAGAGCTCAGAGTGAAGTTCACTCAGGAAGATGTTTTCTGACCAGGGGGTGGGAAATGAAATCTGTTCAATTTCTAAAACCTCCTTTAGATCATCCGGCGTCATCTCATCAATTTTAAAGTATCTTCCAGGAGATGAACAGTGACTCTTCTGATACACATCAAGATCCCTATTGTTCTACAGTTTTTTTTCTAAGATTTTGCCGGCTGAGCGAATCCCTTCCTGACCACTAGATATGAGGATGTTCACCAATTTATTTAATGGTAACTTCTTGCTGTTGCTCGCAGCTTCAACGATCATGGGAAGATTGACCCCCGTAACTATTTCAGTTTTCCCCTTGGCAAGCAAGGATAAGCTGAGGTTAGAAGGTGTGCCACCGAACATATCGACCAGGATTAAAACTCCATCACCTGTGTCCATGCTTTTAACAGCAGCCAGCACTTTCTCCCTTGCCTGATCCGGATCATCATTAAGATTTATGGAAACAGCTTTAAAATTATCGAGCTTACTGCTGTAAATAATCTCGGCAGCTTTAAGCAATTCATCTGCCAGCTGCAAGTGAGCGACAATGATAACTCCCACCATAAGAACACTCCTTTCAAAAAATCAGGTTTTTCCAAGGTCTCTATGGATTACTCTTATTTGATACTTCTTTTTCGAGAGAAACTTCTCTAAACTATTGATTACTGCAACCGATCGGTGTTGACCACCAGTACATCCTACACCGATATTCAGGTATGTCTTCCCCTCCTTTTCATAATGAGGGATTAAAAAATTGATTAAAGTAAAAAACTTTTTTTGAAAACTTTCTGCGATCTCGTTTTTCATCACATAATTGTAAACTCTATCATCATTCCCGGTAAAATTCCGAAGTTCACTGACAAAGAAAGGGTTTGGTAAAAATCTAACATCCATCACCAGATCCACATCATAGGGTATGCCAAACTTGTATCCAAACGAGGTAAGTATTGTGGACATTCTTCTCTCATGAGGGAACCTGGAAAAGATCTGAATAATCAGTTCTCTTAACTGATGAATACTGAAACTTGAGGAATCAATAATCTCGCTGGCAATCATTCTCAGGTCTGACAGCTTATCCCGTTCTTCATTTATACCGTCTATTACCGATCCCTTTTTTGCAAGCGGGTGTTGACGTCTGGTCTCTTTAAAACGCCTTACCAGCACCTCATTGCTGGATTCTAAAAACAAGATTTTGATCTCTTGTCCCTTCTCCCTGAGTTCCTTGAAGACACTAGGATATTCTTTTAGAAAAGCCCTCTCCCTCACATCCATCACCATCGCGACCCTGGAAAATTCGCCAGAAGAAACCTTGCAGAGTTCTATAAATTTCGGCAGTAAGATAGGCGGCAGGTTATCCACGCAAAAGAAACCAAGGTCTTCCAGAGCACGTATTGCTGTACTTTTACCTGAACCGGATAACCCCGTGATGATTACGATCTTTATTTCTTGCATTACATCAATCCTGTAAACATCACTAAGGAAGTGAGAAAGGGAAGATAATTGACATAGAATAGATTCAAAAGGAGAGTTTTCTTCACGTAAAAGCGATTGAATCCCTCACAGCAAAAGGTTTTGTGTAAGCAGTACTCTTAATATTTCTCATCCTCTTCTACAATAAGCTTAAAAAGATCTTCTTTGGTTTTTGTTTTCATACACCTTTCCCTGAAAGTCTCATTTTGTGCTATGCGAGAGATTCTGGCCAGTGCTTTCAGATGAGTTCCTGCAGAGCTTTCAGGTGCTACCAGGAGAAAAAAGAGATGGCTCGGCTTATTATCCAGGGCGCCAAAATCCACACCCTCCCTGCTTCTCCCAAAGACTGCTAACAACTTATCAATATTTTTTAACTTCCCGTGAGGAACTGCTATCCCATCATTGATCCCCGTGCTGCCCAGCTTTTCCCTCTCAAGCAGAACTTTCAGAAGCTCTTCTTTATCGACCTTATCTGCATACAGGGCAAGGTGCGAAACCAGTTCCTCTAAAACATTTTTTTTAGTTTTGGAGTTCAGGTCTGCCAGGACTAACTTATCGTCTAAAATATCAGTAATTTTCATGGTCTTTCTTTTGTTAGAGTGGTTTTATACTTCAGGTTCAATAAGTCCATAATCACCATCCTTCCTATAATATATGACATTGACTTTCCCTGTGGAGTCATTAATAAACACTAAAAAGTCACTGTTTGATAAATTTAACTGCTCGACGGCTTCTTCTAAAGACATCGGTTTAACAAAGACGTTTTCGGTCTTGATGATTCTGGGTTGCTTATTTTCTCCTGCACTTTCTGAAGTCAGCACATTGTTGCGGATGGTCGCTTTAAGAGATGGGTTGTTGACTGTATGCTTCTTTAGTTTCTCTTTATGCTTTTTCATTTGCCTATCTACCTTGTCAACTGCCAAATCTATGGCAGAATACATATCGTCCGTTTCTTCCTTTGCATTCGCGGTTATCCTATCAGCTTTGAGCATAATTTCTGCTGTATATCTGTGCTTCTCTGAAGAGAGAACCACATTGATCTCATTTCGATCACCAAAATGCTTTTTCGCTCTGGATAATTTATCTATCACATATTTCCTCAATGAGTCAGTTGTCTCTAAATGTCTGAAAGTAACAGAAATATCTCCCATCTGTATATCCTCCCAATTTAAATTTACCCCTACTGTTCGGGGATTTGCCAGTCAGTTAAATATTTCACATGCGAAAACCTTCTCCTAGATAGACCTCCCTGGCCCTGGGACTTTCGATAATATCCTGGGCATTACCATGCTCTAAAATTTTGCCCTGCGATATGATATATGCCCTGTCACATACTCCCAGGGTTTCCCTCACATTATGGTCGGAGATCAAAACACCAATGTCCCTCTGTCGCAGCTGGTTAATAATATTCTGGATATCACTGACAGCAATAGGATCAATACCTGTAAAAGGTTCATCAAACAGAAGGAAGAAAGGTGAGGTAACAAGTGCCCGCGTAATCTCCAGTCTTCGCCTTTCCCCACCAGAGAGAACATAGGCTTTGCTCTTTGCGAGGGAAGAGATTCCAAGATCTTTTAGAAGCTTGCCTAACCTCTCCTTCATTTCATCTTTGTTTATATCGAGCGTTTGCAGAATAGCTAAAACATTTTCTTCTACGGTCAGCTTTCTGAATACAGACGCTTCCTGGGGAAGGTAGGTAATTCCTTTACGGGCTCTCAAATACATGGGATATTCAGTGATGTCTTCCCCGTTAAAGTAAACTTTCCCTGCATCGGGCTTATACAAACCGGCAATCATATAAAAAGTAGTTGTCTTACCGGCACCATTGGGACCCAGCAAACCCACAACCTCTCCTGCTTCCAGCTCCAGGCTCAGATTATCAACTACCTTTCTATTACCAAAGGATTTATCAAGCCCCTTTATCTCAAGCCTTTGCATTTTCTCTGGTTTTATAACCACTCCTTTTTAACATAAAGAGGTGAACTTGACATTCCATGAGCGAGGCAAGTTTAATAATCATTAAAAATCCCTTTATTCATAAGTTGTAGAATTCCCAAGATGTCATCATAGTGGATCCCACTGTTCAGCAAAGATCTTCCAATCCCCATTTTCCATTTTGAGTATCAGCGACTTCATCCCATAGTCAGAATAGTTGTCGGCCTGGTAATGCTGCTCAAAACTGACGATTGTCTGGTTATACTCTAAAACAATGCGAAGCTCATTAAACGATAGTGAAATTTGATGGTATCTGTTATTAAGGCGTTTTTTGTAAGTTTTCCACTGATGCCAATTCATCCCCTTCGATGTGAATTCTCTGGAATAACACCCCATGTAGTTTTCAAGCTCCTTATTTTCCCAATAGTATTTCCAGTTTGAGATGAATTTTTGGATAGTTTCTTTCTCAGCATTCCCGACACCCTTAACAGATACCTTTTTCCCAACGGCAGATTCTTCTTTCCCCTCAGCTGTCTTTTTCTTTTCCCCTGGTTTAGATGGAGAGGCTATTGCCTCTACCTGCTTACTTCCTTCTTGCTTACTCTCTTTTACGCTCTCGGGATAGAGAGTAGAGTCGACATTTCCTTCAAATAAAATCTTGTCCTCTTTTAACAAAACGGTCACTTTGTCACATGAAATAAGGTTATCGTCCTGCCAGATTCTGGGACTGCCTGTCATTACTATTTTTTGCTCAGCGTTGTAGAAAACAATCTTTTTACCCGTAGCAATCCTGTCCTCCTGCTTCATTTTGACATTGCCTAAGGCTTCAATCCTTCTTATGCCCCCTTTAGTCTCGTACTTCACTCTCATTTTATCTGAGAAAATGACCATATCACCTTGTTTGGCTACCACATTTCCTTTAAAAATCACCTCATTTCTTTTGTTGTCAGCTTCCAGGTTATCAGAGGTAATTTTAATGGGTCTATCAGAGCTAAATGGAGAAGGAGTTGATTTCTTTTTACTTTCTTTTTTAACGACATCATCAGGTTGTTTTACAACTTGCTTAAGATCCGTTTTTGAAAGCGCAGAGACTATAACCTCTTTGCTTTCTTCTTCCTCTTCAACTTCTGGCATCTGTTCCACCAGGATTTCTTCCCTCACCTGCCCTTCAGGTAATACTTGACCAACCGTTTCCCCTTCTTCCCCTATTTGAACAGTGGTTGAAGTAGATGGCTGGACATCCAGGGCAAGTTTTACCTCTTCTATCAACTCTGATTTTTGGAGCTCAGGAAGGGCACTTGCTATCAACGAAACTTTGGTTCTGATTTCCCCAGCCATCTCCCTGATAAGGGAATTGAGCTCAGTACCTTCTGTAAAATCTTTGGAGAAAGGAGGAGTACCTGAAGGATTAAATATATAAACGTCCAGACTGAGATTCCTGCTAATCCTGGTTAAACTTCCCAGTACCAAAAAATGAGCACCCAGTTTCTCAGAAATTCTTCTCAGAACGTCCTCATTAAAGTTGGGTGCCGCCTCACCACCCATTGCACTTTCAATGGTTGCCTGATCCACAACTGTAATCTGCCCCTCTGTAGCTATCCGGGAAGAGAGTTCCCTTGCGATGGTATTTCCCAGGTACTCAGTGCCTTCACCACTATACACCTCAAAGGGAAGTACTGCAACCCGAGCTGCCATTTTATTTGCTGCAGAAGAGGCACTTAAGGGAAAGGCCATTACCATGATACCTGTTATTAGAAATCTCAAGATCATTTCTTCTCCAATGCCTTAACCTCTCCCAATATATACAACTTCTCCTTTTCCAAATCGACTACCATCCCCTTGCCGGTCATAACCAGTTCCTTGCTGCTGAGAGTAACTCTGTCATTTGTAAAAAGCTTCCTCTCTTCGGCATTATAATGAAAGGAATCAGTTTGCACCTGATATCCTTCTTCCGTTGAGGCAAATACATTCCCGGACACTTTAACATCTTTCGAATCTGTATAGAGTTCTCCGTTATCCGCAGTCAGTTTGTAAACCTTCCCTTCTTTGGAAAAAAAGGTCAATTCTATTGATTGAAGTACAATCCTGTTTTCACCCTTAAAATACTGAGCAGATTTTGCATTGAGTTCCCACTCCTTTGACGCATCCCGATCGGTCTGTTCATAGTGTACGTTGTCGAGTTGCATATCTACCCCTTCAGGGGGTAAATTATCCGGCTGTCTGAAGTCATGTTGAATGAGGGAGTTGCGTACCAGAGCTGCCATGACAAGAATAAATGTGAGCAAAGCAATTGTTATCAGGATAAATTTTATTTTCTTCATAAGAATTCCAAACGGCAGTTGTCATACCCTGGCTTTTTCAGAGTTAAGCTTCATTTTGCTTGATATCAATTTTGCTGGTACCTCTCAATTACCCCCTTCCATTTATTTTGGGCTTTTAATAAGAGTTCGCAAATTTCTCTTACTGCTCCCCCCCCCCCTTTTTTGCTGGCAATGTAATCAGCTATCTCCTTTACCTCCGAAACTGCATCCAATACGGCAGCGGAGAAACCAACCCTCTTAAGCACCGGGATATCGACAAGATCATCACCTACAAACCCAACATTTTCATCTTCCAGCTTTTTATCGTTGAGGATTTTTTCGTAAACCTCTATCTTGTTGGTCACCTTTTGATAGACTTGCTCAATGCCTAAATCCCGAGCTCGATGCAAAACAACCTCCGATTTCCTGCCAGTGATAAGAGCTATCTCCATTCCAGAGCGCATCAGAAGCTTAATTCCATGACCGTCTTTTACGTCGAAAGCCTTAATTTCTTCACCTCTATCGTTATATATGATTTTACCGTCGGTCAGTACCCCATCAACATCAAGAATCAGGAGTTTAATAAGTTTAAGCCTCTCTTGATCCAACTTTTTCATACCACTCCAGCGTTTAAAAGATCATGCATATGGATAATGCCAATGAGTCTGCGACTGCCATCCTCTGCCTCAATTCTCAGTACCTGCTTCGCCAGGTGGAGAACTTTCTCCTGAATTGTTCTTACCCATCTTTGAATTTCCCTTGCGGCTTACCGCTATACGTCTCGGAATTTATGCATCTTATTGTAATAATAAACCTTTTTTCAATGGTCTGATTTTTTGTCAATTCTATGGGATAATGGTAAATATGGAATCCGTTATGAGTTGCAGGTTGAGAAGAAAAAATATTCTTGAACCCGTAACACGAAACGCGTAACCTGCAACTTGTATCAAGCCCATTATTCGTTCGACTGAGCTCACGACGAAGTCTAATTACTTAAGTTAAATTCAGGTTTCTCCTTTAACTATCTTATCAATTGATTTTATCTGTTTCAGCAAAAACGGTAATGAATTTAAATCCAGCATGTTCGATGCATCACATAAAGCACTATCAGGTTGTAAGTGAACTTCCATAAAAAGCGCATCGATCCCGACTGCAGTAGCCGCACGGGAAAGATAGGATACAAATTGTCGCTGTCCACCTGAGGCAGTTCCTAATCCTCCTGGAAGCTGTACACTATGTGTAGCATCAAACACTACGGGATAGCCGAGGTCTCGCATAATCACCAATGAACGCATATCTGCAATCAGATTATTGTAGCCAAAGGAAAATCCCCTTTCAGTAACAAACACATTCTGGTTGCCAGTTGAAATCACTTTGTCAATGACATTGCTACTCAATTGCTCGGCTCGGCACGTCTACCGTCTTTCAGACGCCGGCCGCATGCCTGCACCCCTCAAGCTTTTCACGCTCGTGCGATGGCCAATGACCCTGTGATAATTC
>SDBT01012442.1_pt1 | contig 13669 bp, 23 predicted proteins | sample 2277101 | NCBI WGS metagenome assembly SDBT01 (sample SAMN10404973, study PRJNA504765) | marine sediment metagenome | isolation source: marine sediment core GS10_PC15, 103 cmbsf | place: Arctic Ocean: Southern Knipovich Ridge | collected 2010
GGCGAGAACTGCGAGGATGGCCACCTGTGCGCCCTTCGGATTCAAACGCAACTCATCCATTACGCATTGAATAACGGCCTTGATGTCGAGATCGTGATTGTGCCAGAGACGCAGAGCCATGGCAATTGGTCTACTGGCAACCCCGAAATCATCACCGAGCTTGCCGACGTAGTAGTCAAGAACTGGATCGACTGGGTGCCAAGCGGCGCCGCCAACTGTATGGAGGTATAGCCATGGATGAGCACGAGGCGCGACTAGCAGGAGCCTGCAACCAATGTGGCCGTCTTGACTTTTTAGAGGAGAAACTGGCGAAAAGAAACAGGACTCTTATGAGTCTTAAAGTGCGCATCCGAGAGATGGGCATTCAAGCAGATAAAGCACAGGTGCAGCGTGATTTCTTGGAAATGGATGTCTTGAGACTCAAGGCGCGATTGTATGATTTGGGTTTTGGCGTAAAGGAGTAGTATGAGGGAGCGAATTGAGAAAAGCGAAGTTGAGCAGGACGGTCAGGGATGGCAGGTGTTAGTGTCTTCGAAGAATCGAAAGAATCAGCATCTTGTATATTACAAGAGCAAGGAACTTGCTAATCGCGTGGCGGATGAATCAATCGGGAAGCTCGCCCCTTTTGCTGGCGGCGCAGCATATTTCCTAAGCTAATGACAAAACAGCAAGCTCAACGATTGGCAAAGCGAATTATCGCAGAGAGCACGAGCATAGTTGTAAACGGCTTGCGTCATTTCGTCAACAGGCAACGTCGCACCTGGGAAATCGATTGTCAGGATTCGGTGTCGGGCAGCATGTTCGTAGTTGACAGCATTCAAGCCTGGGAAGACAGGCAGGGGGGATTGACATGACGAGATATACCGTAAGCTCAGATCCTATGGGCTATGGTGAAGAATGTGTCGATGGCGTGAAATGCGCAGAAGCGGTTATGGCTCAATTGAAGTCATATATCAGCGCCAATGGATTGTACGCAAGAGTCGCCATTGTTCCTGAAAAGCGCAGCATTTGCAATTACTCGGCGGGCGACCTGGATGTGATTGCCGAGCTTGACGATTTGGTAGAAAAAAACTGGATTGATTGGATTCCTGGCAAGAGTGCGAAACTGGCAGGGTTTGAGGACGGAGAGTTGTTTGTCGAGTTGGTCAATCGTGGCTATCGGTTGCGGTATGAAGACGGCAAGCGAGTGAGATGATAGGAGGCGGACAAACCAAAACTTGGCGGCATATTTTATGTCAGACGATCCCTAGGAGGACGTAGTGGAAATCGTAACTAGCGCGGGAGCGACGTATGCTCCGGATTGGGAATCGATAGCGGCGCTCAACAAGAAGCTGCTTGAGGTTTCCAAGGCTGTCGGGTATATCGAAAAGGACGGGAAGAATCCTCATTTCAAGTACTCTTATCAAAGCTACGAAGCGGTGGCGCAGGCAGTGCGGAATGCGTTGAACGAGAACGGGTTGTCGTTTACGCTGGCGGCAGAATCCCTCAAGGCTGATGGGAATACTCGGATCGTGACCTTGGAAGGCACTTTTACAGACGTTGACACCGGCGCGATGCGGATGGTGACCTGGATTGGCGAGGGTCAGGATAACCAAGATAAGGGCACCGCCAAGGCTATAACGGCGGCGGTCAAGTATGGACTGATGCGGATGTTGCTCGTGTCTGACAAGGAGAATGTTGACCCGGACAGTAGCGGTAAAATCAAACAGCATTGGTCGCAGGATGCAGATTTGGTAAATCAGTTTTACGCACATGCGGATAAAAACCTTGAACTTGACCAGCAACAAGTGGATGATTGGTTGGGCGATTTTGGAGATTATTCGACGGGCAATGTTGCCCTAAAACACCTGAACGAAAGGCTGGCGAATTTGAAACGCAATATGAAACGTTTGAAAGAAGAAGCGAAAGAAGAGGGAGGGCCAGGATCGTTGAATCGGCCCCTGTCGCCCGAGATGGTTAAGAAACGCGTCTTGAGTCTCGTTGAAGAGATTCTTGAAAGAGACCCGACGACGGCTGGCGAACCCGCCACAGGTCTCCGTGGCGGTGCAATAGGTTCTCTCGGGATGCTGTTTGATGTTCCTGGCAAAAGGGTTGCGCAGGGCTTCAAGGACGTCGCGCGCCACAAGATCCTCATGTTCTTTTTCGGGCGGCAGAGCAGCAAGGCCATGACGGCGGCACAGTGTCACGCAATCAACCGATGGGCTACGGACAAGGTCAATGACAAGTACCTTGCGAACGAGTTTGCGGTGATGGAAGCGAAAGCGATCATAGAGGGGGAAGAGTAGTGTATCAGCGCGTCACAATTTTGGGGCATCTAGGAAGGGCTGTGGAGCTTCGATACTCGTCAAGTGGGGATGCGGTGGCATCTTTCTCTGTTGCAACGAGTCGTACCTGGAAGGATTCTAACGGACAGCAGCAAGAGCGCGTGGTTTGGTTTAAAATCAGCGCCTGGAAGGCTTTAGGAGAAGCCTGCAATCAGTATCTTGGCAAGGGCTCGAAGGTCTATATCGAGGGCGAACTTCGAGAGCCGAAACCCTATCAGGCTAGAGATGGTTCGTGGAAAGCGTCGCTTGACGTGACGGCCCGACTTGTTAAGTTCCTGTCGCCAAAAGGAGAGGTGTCGACGCAATCTGTTGGGGAGCAATCGGCTGGCGGCGATGGAGACGGGATTGAAGAGCTCCCGTTCTAGGATGTTTTTGTGTCTTACGGTGATTTGGTGCGTGAAGGAGGATTATGCTTGTTGTAGGTAGCATTGTGCTAGCCATAGCCGCGACCGTATTGCATGGTTGGGTTTTGAAAGTGCTTTGGGAATGGTTGGCGGTGCCGATGTTTGGGCTAGACCCGATTTCGATTGCCCAAGCTCTCGCGTTGATGTGTTTGGCTAAGTTGTTTATGTGGAGCTTGCCGGACGAAAAGGAGGGAGAATCGAAGGAACAACGTCTTATTCGTAGCGGTTTTAGTCTTGTTTTCATGTCGCTTGGAACGCTGGTTATTGTGTGGATTCTTAGAGGCTGGTTCTAGGAGGAAATCGTGAACGTCAAACGAGCAGCAGTACTAGTCCGCGATAACATGCGGGTAGTGTATCAGAGTTCGTGCAAGGAGGATGGCTATACGCATGTAAGGATTGAGGCGGTTGTAATGGGTGAAGAGTATTGGGCGACCGGAAGCTCAAAATACAGAAAGAATGACTGCCGGGAGGGGTTGCCCTGGATTCCCAAAGTCGGGTTGAACAAGGCGACTGGGCGGGCAGTCCAGAGGATGGCGCGGCACATCGTTAAGGAAAAAGCGAAAGAGGAAAAAGCAAGGATTCGCTTGTCCAGCATGGTGGAAGTGCTTGAAGAGGTAGTATCAATTCCGGTGCTAGTTCAGTAGTGGGCGAGAGGCGTAGTTCAATGGGAGAACATAGGATTTTGAATCCGGGGATGTTCGTTCAAGTCGAGCTGCCTCTGCTAAGGGAGGAAACATGAGGACGTATCACAAGATCACGACGGTGTGGAAGCGGGACCCTGAGACCAAGAACAAGTATCTGGTCGAGGGCGAGTGGGCGACGCCAGAGTTTGAGATTCTAAAGAACTTGCGTTGGTCGTTCAGCGAGAAGATCCACGGAATGAACCTAAGAGTGATGTGGGATGGCGAGCGCGTTCGTTACGGTGGTCGCACAGAGACATCGGATATGCGGACGGACGTGCTTGGGCATTTACAAGATCGGTATACGCCAAAGGTGTTGGAAGCCGTTTTTGGCAGTGGCGAGTTCATTCTTTGTGGTGAAGGTTATGGGGCTCGGGTGCAGAAGGGCGGTGGTCGTTACCTGCCGGATTGTGTGAGTTTCATTCTGTTTGACGTGTGGTATGCGTCTGACGGTGTGTGGCTAGACCGCGAGGCTGTTGAGGATATTGGGCACAAGTTAGACTGCTTGGTTGTTCCAATCTTGAGATACGGTACGTTGCTGGAGGCTATAGAGTATTGCCAGACATACCCGACGTCAAGGGTGGCGTTTGATCCGACGTATGAGATGGAAGGGCTTGTGATGCGACTGACTGTTGAGCTCTTGACGCGTCGTGGTGCGCGGATCATTACCAAGATCAAGGGGAAGGACTTTGATAGAGATTTTTAGAGCTTACAAAACCGAGCTTGACCCGAACAACAAGCAGTGCTCTTTGTTGTTGCGGTGCGACTCACGATAGAGACCTAAACGCCGCTCGTAATCTGAGGGATTTGGCAAACCGTACCGTGAGTTCCACGGGAACGGGACAGTGTGTCAAAACGCCTGCGGAGAGGAAGTAAGACCAACGGCAAATCGTTGGCAGCCTCGTTGAGGCAGGAATCAATTATAGAATCTTACTTGAGATTCTAGTAGATATTGGAGAACGGAAGGACTTTCCGAAATGAGCAAGGTTGTTTTGACAGGACCGCTTGCGGTTCAGCTAAAGGAAACGCATTGGGGGGAATCTAGTTACAAGTTGCTTTTGCAGGGCAACGAAAAGGCAGTGGCTTTGGCTACATACGAGCTTGAATGCAAGGGCCGAAGGACTTGGGACGCCGGGGGGACATATTGGACACAATATAAGTACGGGAAGGTTCGTATCACCCTGGAGCAAATCGATGAGTAGCACAGTCCAGAAACTTGTAGATAAGGGCTTAGTCACTCCCCCGCGGTGGCTGCCAAATTCTATCCAGTACGAAGCTATCTGCGGAAGCGTGTCATACGGTGTGAGCAACGACCGATCCGACCTCGACGTGCTGGGTTTCTGTGTACCTTTGAGAACGACTGTTTTTCCACACTTGGCTGGCGAGATACTGGGATTCGGGACGCCGATCAATCGTTTCAACCAGTGGCAAAAGCATCACGTTATTGACGACCGTGGCGGGAAGGGGCAAGAATATGATTTGACAATCTATTCCATCGTGCGGTATTTCCACTTGGTGATGCAGGGCAATCCGAACATGGTGGATAGTCTGTTCGCGCCGGTGACGAGCATTCTCCATTGCACGCAGTTGGGACAGAAAGTGCGTGAAGCCAGAAAGATGTTTTTGCATCGTGGTTGCTGGTTTCGCTACAAAGGATATTCCTACGCGCAGGTAACGAGAATGTGCGACGGGAAGCCGGTAGGCAAGCGCAAGGCAGAGGTTGAAAAATACGGTTTCAGTTTGAAGATGGCCTACCATGCGATCAGACTGCTTGGCGAAATTGAGATGATTCTTGTTGAAGGTGACTTGGACCTCCAGCGCAACAAGGAGCAATTGAAATCTATTCGCCGCGGTGAGTGGTCGTTGGATCAAGTAGTCCAGTATTTCGAGAAGAAGGAGGCCGAACTGGAAACGGTGTATCTGAACAGCACGCTTCCTGACAAACCGAACGAGCGGGCTATCAAGCGATTGCTTTTGGAATGCTTGGAGATGCACTATGGTTCGTTGGAGGCGGCGTTCGTGGACGTGAATAAGGAGCGTGACGCGTTGCGAGAGATCGCCGAGATATGTGGGAGGGTAGGAGTGTGAGCGGAAATGATAAAGCGGCCTTGTGTTGTACTGCGGTTTTGATTTTGATAGCTGCGTTATGGGTCATGGCGGATTCATCGCCCGGACTGGGTTCGGTGTTTGGGGCTGGTCTGACAAAGACGGCTGCGCCAGAAGATGTGACAGTCCTGGACGCTAGGGTTGTTGCGGCTCTTGAGACGTTAGAAGCGTCGCAGTATCTTCAATTCACTGGGCCGGTCACATTCACGAGAAGGGTCGTCTTCTTGGGACCCGTCGAGTTTGAGGAGACGGTGGTTTTTCGGTCGTCGGTGTCGATGATGGATGATGAGAAGGATAGAAGGCGGTGTCCGTGATCGTCTACCGGGTTTGGTTGCCGATAGAGTTTGCGTCGTTGAATGAATACATTTCCGCCGAGAGGACTAGCAAGTTCAAGGCTGCTGCAATCAAGCGAGAAGAGACTGACGCGGTGACTTTGATTGCCAAGACTAGCGGCGTTTTCTTGCGATTCGAGGAGCCGCCGTTTCTGTGGCGGTACAGGTGGTTGTCTAAGAATAGGCGGAAAGACCCGTCGAACATCTGTGCGCACGCTGTTAAGGTTATTGAGGATGGATTAGTTAAGGCTGGCGTTGTTGAGAACGACGGCTGGCGACAGGTGGCTGAGATCAGGCATGAGTTTGTAGTTTCTGGGGGAGACATCGGAGTCGTCGTGACGCTGGAAACTCGCCCTTGACAGCATGTGCATAGTATGCTATAATGACCGTATCGGTGTAGTGAGGAGAGGTGCTACTTCATTTGATCCTTAGGGACCGTTTTAAGATCGCCATCCAACTTTCTCGCCGGGAACCTTAACAAAACCAACGCTGTGAGCATGACCGTTTCTTCAAGTCGAACATCTTACAGATGGCGGGTGCGATTCCTGCACGTCCTTCGGGACAATCCGGTCGGCGTTTTCTCGTTGGTACTGAATCAAATCTGCGTTGTGAGCTAGTCCGTTACATCAGTTTTCAACAACTTCGGACCTGAGTAGGTATATCCTGCTGGGCCTGCACACTCTCGAAAGAGAGCCCTGAAAGGGGAATCGGACTGCATTTTTCTCGCAGAAATCAGAAATATATCCGAGTAGTGAGCATAGACCGTTACTTCAGCCGAGAGGCACAATTCTGTTAAAATTGACGCTGGTGAAACTCCAGCAGAGCCCGCAAGGGTCCCGAAAGGGAAATCGGTCGGCAATTTTCTCTCGGGTAGACGGAAATTACGCGGCGCAGTGAGTGGCAGAGCTACTTCATACAATCAGTTTGGAAAACTCTCTGCTGCACCTTTCTCGCCGCGCACTTGTGTGTGATAGCTGACGCATTGAACGTTGGGGTTACTTCTTTGCACGAACAACTCCTCGACGTGGTTTTATCGTCAGCTTTTTTCTTTGACATAGGAGGTGTCAAGTGGCGAAGTTCAATCGAAATGTAAAGGGAGAAAAAAACAAGCCTGATGCGGTCAACCTCGCAGGAGGGGCCGAGTCGTTTGCTCAGGAACCGAAGCGGGAATTGGTCAGTTTGGTGCTGACCTCGTTTGTGCAGGACAAGTTCTATCGCGGCGCGGAAACGGAATTGGAGAAAGTCACCGAACTGGCGGCGCGGGTCGATCCCGAGTTCGTTGCAAAGTTGGCTGTGTTTGCCAGGAACGAATTTGGCATGCGGTCGATTTCTCACGTACTCGCGGTGGAGCTTGGCGATAAGGATCGTGGCGCGCGTTGGCGCAGGCGGTTCTATAATCGGGTCATTCGCAGGGTAGACGACATGACTGAAATCATGGCGTTGTGGGGTTCGAGAAATGGCAAGCCGTGGCCGCAGGCGATGAAGCGCGGATTTGCCCAAGCGATTGGGCGGTTCACTCCGTACCAGCTTGCCAAGTACAGAATGGAAGGGAAGGCCGTCAAGCTGATCGATGTTGTGAACATCGTCCGACCTGTTGCTACGGAGAGGAACGGTGATGGTCTAAGGCGTCTTGTCGAGGGCACGCTTCGCAACGAGGATACGTGGGAATCCCGAATCACTGCTGCGGGCCAGGAGGGCGGAACTAAAGAGGAGACGCAAGAGCGCAAAACAGAGGCTTGGGCGGAAATGATTGATTATTGGATAACGTTTACGCCAGAAGAAGAGGCTGGGCTGCGAGAGCGGTTATCACGTGGCTAAAGTTATCTGTCAGATATGTGGCAAGGATTATTGGCAGCTTACGTCACATATTCTACGGATACACAAGATCTCTATACCTGAATACAAAGAATGTTATCCGGGCTCAGAGATTATAGCGGAGGAAGTTTATGCAAAGTTGCGGAAGCACGCTGCTATTCGCCGCGAAACTGGTCCGGCGTTTGGGTGGCAAAAAGGCGTTTCGCATAATAAGGGAAAGATTCCCTGGAACAAGGGTCTGACAAAAGAGACTGATTCTAGGATAGAGGACGGCGCCAAAAAACTGCGTGGAAAGATCGTTTCACGGGAAACTCGAAAAAAATTGTCACGAGCTATGACTAAGAATCAGCATTATGATCACTGTGTTTTGTGTAGAAAGGCCAAGTCTCCAACGACGAGACGTCTTTGTCAATCGTGTGCTGGAAAGAAGCGAATGCGGGAATACCCAAATCCGATGAGTGGCAAAAAACTATCAGATGCTCATATCAAGGCATTATGGGCGGGTCGGGGTCGCAAGCTAGTTCCTAATAAGCCTGAAACGATAGTGCTAGGATCATATCCGGGGCTAGTATTCACTGGCAATGGTACTCTTTGGCTAAAATTCCAAGATGGACGTCGCAAGAACCCTGATTTCATATGGGTTAATGAGTCATTTAGGATCGCGATAGAAGTTTTTGGTGATTATTGGCATAAGGGAGAAGACACAAACGAGTTAGTTGGAAAGTACGAGGCTATTGGTTGGCGGTGTCTTGTTCTTTGGGAACGTGAAATCAATGGTGCGGAACCATTTGATCTTTGTAATCGTATCAATGAGTTCGTGAACTATGATGAATACTTCCCTTATTGTTTACGAGATGATCCTTGGTTTGGAAGTATGTATATTCCAATTCAGCAGGTAGGACGTTTGGAATTCATTCGGCTCTAAGGAGGAGACACATGAAAGTCAGAAACTATTTTGCAATGTTGAGAAATGTTCGGAACGTGATTGAGTCAGACATTAGTGACTATCACATGGAAAAGTATATGCTTGGATTGACAAATCGCAGCGCAATTCGCAAGTCGTTGGTGCTTCCGTTCCGATTCTCCACGGCGTATGACGAGATTGCTCAGATGAACGGCGCGTGGCCGCGTAGGTTCTTGCCGGTTCTTGGGGAGGCGGCAGGGATTGCGTTGGACAACGTGCCGCGCTATCCCGGTCGGACCTTGATCGTGTTGGACGTTTCGGGGTCGATGATTGGCCAGCCCGTTCAGATTGGCTCGTTGTTTGCGGCGGTGCTCTACAAGACGAACGATGCAGACTTGATGGTGTTTGATACCGAAGCTCGGTATATGACGTTGAATCCCGATACGGACGTTTTGGCGCTGGCGAACTCAATTCGTTTTGATGGCGGCGGAACAGATTTCCGAACGATCTTCGCGACAGCTAATCAGGCATATGACCGGGCATTCGTGCTTTCGGATATGCAAGGTTGGGTCGGTGCGTATAGCTGGCTGGTGCGAGATTCTTCGCAGGCGCTTGATAACCTCAAATCCTACCGGCGACGGTATAATTGCGACACCAAAGTCTATTCGTTCGACTTGGCAGGGCAGGGGTCGATGCAGTTCCCGGCGCACGAACTTTATTGCATCGCTGGATGGAGCGACAAGGTGTTCGACATCGTTCAGATTCTCGAAGAGGACCGCGAGGCTTTGGTGAAGACCATTGAGAAGGTGAAACTGTGAACGTCGTCAAAACTATCGAACGGCTCAATGACCTTGAGCCGTTCATGGCGGACATGCAAAACGATCCGGTGGTGAAGGAAGAGGCCGGAGAGCTTATATCTATGATGTTGGTGATGCTTGTGAGTGGTAAGAAACCGAGCCTTGCCCTTCCCGGCGGAAAAGACATGATTGCGGGATTCATAGTCGGGTATGTGTTGGGTCTCCAGAGAGGACGTACCGAGAGCATCGTCAAGATGTTGGAAGAATAGTGTGGAAATCGTATTTGCGGCTTTGCAATTCGCGGCGATAAAACACAGGACGGCTCACCGTGCCGACGGCAAGACGCCCTATATCAATCACCAATAAGAGTTTGCTTCCTGCTTTCGAGTTACGGCGGAGTTGACGACCTGGATGTTCTCGCGGCTGGTGCGCTGCACGATATATTGGAAGACACGGATGCAACCGCTTACGAAATCATGCAGGAGTTCAATTCCAGGATTGCGGTATTGGTAAGCGAGGTGTCTGATGATCAGATATTGTCTAAAGAGGAGCGTCGGCGCCAGCAGATATATGACGCTGAATACATCAGTAACGATGCGAAGCTCATTCGGTTGGCTGACAAGATTGCCAACGTTCAATCGATCAATTTGAGGCCGCCGAGATGGACGGACGAGGCTATTCGAGAGTACTTGCGTTTCGCGTCCCGCGTCGTTAATCAGTTAAGGGGAACGAACGCGGCGTTGGAAGCAGAGTTCGACAGGGCTATTTCCGTTTGCAGGGTTTGACAAAGTCATTTGGGAGGGAAACGTGGTTGACTGGCAGGAAACCCTTGGGCCGATAATCGTCATTGTCGTGATGGCGATTTTGCTTTATGCTGCTAACCGCAGGGCGGAATGGCGGCACAAGAAACTTATCAAAGGCATTGACAAATGGATAAGGAGTATGGAAGAGGATGGCGAATAAGCCAATTCTACCGCTGCCGGTAGAAATAGAAACTATTCCGTTGTATGGCGTGTGGTGTGGCGAGAAGGATGGGTTTTGGAGGCATAGCAAAGCTCTCATATTCACGACACCGCATTTCGGATATGCTACAGCTCAACGTGATTGGTGGCTCAAGAGGGATCGCAAATGGGGCCAGACTGACCCCTTGTATGTGGCGGTGATTGGTAACGATGGGCGGCCGGAGTTTGTTGAGTGAATCGCAAAAAAGTGCGAGAGCTTGTGATGGAACGCGACGGTGAAAAGTGTTTTGACTGCGGTATTGCGACAACAGAGCAACACCACATTTTGCCGCGGTCAAGTGCGGGTCGCAAGGCGAAGCATTTGATTTGGCGAGTCGAGAACATGATCGTTTTATGTGGGCGGTGCCATAGAGACCATGACGCTCACAATCCAGTGACGAGGGCCAGACATCTGAGGAAATTGGTTGAACTGTATGGGTACGTCTATGAAGATCAAAGGTGGAGGTGGTTACTATTATGAAATTCGTGTGTCAGCAGGGCGAGCTAGCGCGGGGCTTGTCTACGGTCGGTCGGGCAGTTAGTCGCCGTTCGGTGTTGCCGATCTTGCAGAACGTGTTGATGGTTGCGGATGACGGCGGATGGCTCAGGTTAATAGCTACTGACTTAGAACTAAGCATTGATTGCTTGGTTGATGCTGACGTGGAAGAGGAGGGGTCGTTCACCGTTCCGGCAAAGATACTGAGCGACTTTGTCAACTCTCTCCCTGGCGGTAAGACGCATTTCAAGCTGGTTGAAAAGACGCAGGCGCTCAACGTGAACTGCGGAGCATACGAAGCAAACATTAAGGGTCTTGCGGCGGAAGAGTTTCCGCAGTTGAAACGTGCCGATACTGACAGCGTGGTAGTCGAGTCGTTTCGGCAGATTATAGATCAGACGGCGTTTGCCGCATCCAAAAACTTGGCTAGGCCGGTGCTCACCGGTGTACGGGTGGAGCTGGATGGCGAAAGATTGATCTTGGCGGCTGCGGACGGGTTCCGAATGTCGGTGGCGTCCGTTCCTTGTGAGGGGAAACCGACGTCGCGCATAGTGCCAGCAAGGGCGCTGAACGAGTTGCGGCGCATCGCCAAGAACCCGGTCGAGATGCAGCTTACTGATAACCGGGCGTTCTTTCATGTTGACGGCGTGACGTTGGCTACGCAGTTGGTGGAGGGAACGTTCCCCGATTACAAGGAGATCATTTCCGATTCGTACACGACGAACATCGAATTGGACACCGCCGAGTTCGCGAAGGCGTTGCGAATGGCGTTGGTGTTTGCCAGGGACGGAGCGAATCAGGTCGAGATAGAAGTCAAGCGTGAGGGGCTGGTTCTTTCTGCAAGATCGGTGGAGAGCGGAGACAACGTGAGCGAGTTGAACGCTGATGTGACGGGAGACTTGTTGACCGTCATGTTCAACGCGAGGTATTTGCTGGACGGATTGGAGGTCATGGGAACCGACAGGGTTTCGCTAAAACTAAACTCTGCGAATAGTCCAGGGGTTTTGAAGCCGGTGGATGGAGCGGATTTTACGCACGTGGTTATGCCGATGCAGGGGAGGGATAATGGCTGAGGAACTGAAAGAGGTTGAGCCGGGTGTTTTCGTAGTGCCGGGAACAGGGATCAAGATTAGGTTGCGGAAGTTAAGTGACTATAGGCCCAACGAGAAAAACCCAATCCAACATAATCCGAGGAATTTCGGTCTAGTGCGAGATTCGATTCAAAAGCTAGGCGCTTTGCGGAGCGGGTTTTCGAGCAAGGGCAAGATACTCGGCGGGAATCTTACGCAGGAGGCCATGGCGGACGCGGGGATTGAGCATGTAATCGAGATCGAGACGGACGGTAAGTGGTGGCCGATGCACGAGAGGCCCGACTTGACGGAAGAGATGGCGCAGCTCGCGGCGTACTATGACCAGCAGTCGTCGTTCCAGGCGACGTGGGACGCTGACCAAGTACGCATGGATATGAGCGATGGTATTGTTTTGACCCCAGTGTTTTACGAAGATGAGTTGCGTGTTCTTGTTGGGGCGGTGTCTGAAGAAGAGTGGGCGGCTTTGATCCCTGATCCTTTGCCGCCGGTGGAGATGGTGGGTGAGGGCGAACAGAGCTTGCGGGTTATTGTGACGTTCAATTCGCCGGGAGAAGTCCATCAGTTTTTTACAACTTTTGGTAGTGAATGGGATGGAAGGCGTGTGCTTATTCGATGGGATGAATTGAGAAATGACTAGTTTCTATTCTTCGCCTCGTTGGAGTGGCGAGATAACTGATTGTTCCATGCCGATGACGTTTGATACGTATTCGGCTTGTTCATATCATTGCCAATACTGTTTTTCCAACTATCAAAGGGATGTTGGTAGGGCTGGTGCTAATAAACGGCGAGCAAGAATGACGGCTGTAAATGTAAATCAAATTAAGCAGATGTTTACTGATTTAGAGTCGAGCCAGTTTGGACTTTACATTGCTCAAAAGAGACCAATGCAATGGGGAGGAATGTCTGATCCGTTTGATGAATATGAGCGGCGTTATGGAAAAACATTGGAACTACTCAGGTTTTTCAGGGAAATTGAATATCCTATTTGCTTTAGCACGAAGGCTGTTTGGTGGGTAGACGACGAGCGGTACAGAGAATGTTTTGAAGGATTCCAGTGGTTCAATGTCAAATTCTCGATTATTACTTTGGATGAGCGCAAAGTGCGCATAGTTGAGAAGGGATGCCCAACATCTGCTGAGAGATTGACCGCCTTAGGTAAGGCGGCGGCTTTTGTGGGTGGTGGTGTTACATTGAGGTTGCGGCCTTTTATATTTGGTGTATCTGATGGAACATATTCAGAGCTCATTAGAAAAGCTAACGATTTGGGTGCGACTGCTTTATCTACAGAGTTTTTTTGTTTGGAGCAAAGGTCGCCTCGCGGAAAGAGCGAGAGATATCCGGAGATTTCGAGGGCTTGCGGATTTGATATCTTGGCGTTTTATCGTAAGCTTTCAACGGGCAGTGGTTACTTGAGATTGAATAGGAATGTGAAACGACCCATTGTGAATACAATGCAGGCGTTATGTGAAGAAATAGGAATGCGCTTTTATGTTTCAGATGCTCATTTCAAAGAGCGATGTTGTAATGGTTCTTGTTGTGGGTTGACAGAAGAATGGAACTACACGCGTGGGCAGGGGTGTCAGGCATTAGTGTTAGCGAGAGAAAATGGTCAAGTGAGTTGGTCTGATATTTCTAGTGATGCGGCTGTTTTTTTAGCGCAGATCAAGATACTTGGTTCAGGATTCAAGTTTTCAACGAGCGAAGAAAAAGCTAAGTATG
>SDBT01012443.1_pt1 | contig 13668 bp, 10 predicted proteins | sample 2277101 | NCBI WGS metagenome assembly SDBT01 (sample SAMN10404973, study PRJNA504765) | marine sediment metagenome | isolation source: marine sediment core GS10_PC15, 103 cmbsf | place: Arctic Ocean: Southern Knipovich Ridge | collected 2010
AGAAGACATCGTGCCACGTATCAAATATCTTGTTGCCGTTGTAGGACTCCATATCGTCTATAACATCGGTGTACTCGATGGTCTTAAAGCTCCAGACCTTGCCTTTCCAGATGTTGGGGTCGGCTTCATTGACCTGGTCGATGCGCCAGAAGTAAGTAGTTTGTATGGTAAGGTCTCCGGCTCCGAGTGGGTCATAGCCGTTAACATCATATCGGTCTTTATATATGCCCGCCGTAGATGTATTGGCATCTCTGACGGCGGCCTCATCGGTGCCGAAGTACACATCGTGTCCGTTGACATCGCCGACATTTTCTCCCGGCTTCCAGTCAAGGACCACATTCAGGGGCACGTCTTTTGCATAATTCATAGGATAGGGTTTCATTGCCTTGTTGAAGGTGGGATAGCCACCATTCATCCAGAGAATAATCTGGTCTAAATCCAAATCGGTGTCGTAGACACGTACATCGTCGATACACCCGATGAAGCCCCGCTCCCCTGGCCAGTCCGCATGCCTGCCAATGTAGAAATTTTGGCCCTCGGCCGGGGTGTTTTGGTGTATCTGGCCGCCGCTGGGCTCGGAATTTACTTGGCCGTCCACAATGCACCATATCCTTGCTCCATCATACATTCCGACTACGTGATGCCAGACATTGTTGTACGGACTACAGGGGTCCTCAGCCCCAACGGGGATGGGGTTTTCAAGCTTGTCACCAATAAGGTCGTCCCATTTAATCCTTATGATCCCCGGTTCTGTTAGACCATGCCTGTAGCTTCTAAAGCCCATCTTCCCATTGGTGACGATACCCTGAAACTCATCGTCGAAGTAGTAAGTCTTGATCCAGTGGCCAAATGTCATAGCTCCGGTGAAGTCAAACTCAGAGATATAGCCACAGTTCACCTGATCGTCAGGTCCCGTTTCCAGCACATAGCTTGCGGGCTTGCCATTGCCGCCTGCATCCCAGATAGTGGTGGTGTTGCCCTCCATGACTCCGTCGTGCCCGAAGCTTGAGCTGTCGTTGGCGTCCTGGTTGTCAAAGTTCCACTCGCCGGCTAGTCCTGCCGAGGCGCTGCCGGCCAGAGACAATACCAGAACAACAGACATTAAAAAGAACAGTTTCTTATACATAATACGTCCTCCTTAAGAAAATAATAAATGTTCTTTGGCTAAAAGCCAAAACGCTCCGGCGTTCTCAACAGGAATATAAAACCCTCGCCACCGATTATGCCTGTCTCAAACAACCTTATATATAGAACAGGCAGCAAAGACCTTCAACAGACTTTGCACCTGCCTGAGAGAAATTCTTATATCGAGTGCGCTGCTTGATTAAAAAACTATCTTTGAAACTGGGTGTGTCTGGGTGTGTAGAGCCAGTTATTTGGATGAAAAATCCCATCACCGCTCCGTGTAAAGCCCTTGTTTTACTTTCTGGCCGTCAGACCAGGGTTTTTTGGCTGATTTAGCCAAAAACCATAGAGGCAGTACGAGCCGGAAAACCAGAATCCGCCGACTTTACCGATTTTACCAGATTGATTGCCTTTTCGTCAAGAAAAATCTTTCGATTTTTGGCACAATAAAAAAAGTTGACAATTACTGAGATAGCTGCTGCATCGAGGTCATTAAGAACTGAATAGTATAGCGTCGCCGTGGCGGCGACGGCTAAACGACAAGTGGGGTTACCATCGCAGATGGCAGCTATAATGTCGGTAGAACAGGCCGATTGAACGCATAGCAATTATCGCAATTAGCTGGACAGCGAGATTCAGCATTAACTGAGCTGCGGTTGCTGTAAAAGCTGGACCGGGGCGCAAATTTCGTTAAAGATGCCTTGTTATAAGGAAAAGCAATCAGATATTTAGCTGTGCTGATGCAGGGGCAAGTTTTATAAAGATAATAGCGTAAGGTCGATTTTTTTACAAGCTCTTACAAGCTCTTTGTTAACAGCAGGTTACGTCCTTTTTTTGTGCGTAGCTCTACGTGTTCTGTCCTGTTTTGGGTGTCTGAGTGTTGACCAGGGTGCTTTTGGCTGTTATAATTAGTGGTTTGTGGCAAAATCAATTAAACCAACTCGAAAGAAACGGACAAAAAAGAGTTCTCCCAAGGTTGCCAATGTCAGGTCCAAAAAGGCCTTTAGCAGCTACAAAGAGGCTATTAAGTACCTCTCTGAGAGGACTGACTACGAAAAGGAAAAACGTCTGCGCTATAACGTTACGACGTTTAACCTCAACAGGATGGGGGAATTGCTGTCCTTATTAGGTAGCCCTCACAAAAAGATTCCTACAGTTCATATAGCCGGCACAAAAGGAAAGGGTTCAACAGCTACGATGTTGGCCAAGATGCTTGAGGCGAACGATTATGCCGTCGGGTTATACACCTCTCCGCATGTGGTACACCTGCACGAGCGGATTACGGTCAACTCAGAAATGATAAGCGAGTCGGAGATGCTTGGCTTACTGAACCGTATCTATGCTCCGGTTGAGAAGATAGCAAAGGCCGAACCTCCAACCTTCTTTGAGATAATGACGGCCTTGGCGTTTATGCATTTTGCCGATACGAAGGTTGATATTGCTGTCATTGAAACCGGTATGGGCGGCAGATTGGACAGTACCAACGTTATTCGGCCTAAGCTCGTCGGTATAACCAGTTTGAGCATTGACCATCAGCATCAGCTCGGTGACACTATTGACAGCATTGCCAGAGAAAAGGCAGGCATTTTCAAGCGTGGCGTTCCGATTATTACCGTCCAACAAAAACCAGAGGCAATGCACGTTCTGAAATCACAGGCCACTGCTGTCAAAGCACCATTAAGTGTAACCGGCAACGATATTGATTTTTCATATCGATTTGAGACCTCGCGGGAGCACGGACCACATACGAGAATATGTCTTACAACCCAGACGAGTAAATTTGAACATCTGCGTGTGCCGTTATACGGTAAGCATCAGGCCATCAACTGTGGTTTGGCTCTGGCTATGCTGGATAAACTCAAATCAAGCGGCTACAAGATAGACGACGAAAAGGCAACTGCAGGACTTCACAGTGTCTCATTGGCGGGCCGAATGGAAATGATTTGCGATGACCCGAGAATTATGATTGACGCTGCTCACAATGCCGCAAGCATCCGGGCACTGATACATGCAACAGGTCAGAATATTCCCTATGATTCTATGGTGGTAATCTTTGGCTGCAACAGTGACAAAGACGTTGAAGGGATGCTGTATCAGCTGCAATACGGGGCTGATAAGGTGATTTTCACCCGCAGCGACTCGGCGAAAGCGATGTCTCCACAAGAGCTGGCTGATAAATACGGCGAAATATGCAACAAGATGTGTCAGACAGCTACGAGTTTGGGCGAGGCCTTGCGGCTTGCAAAAAGTGCTATCAGCCGAGAGGATTTGATTTGCATTACCGGCAGTTTTTATCTTATCGGCCAAGCCAAAGCCCGTTTCCAGCCAATCTAACTGCTTCAGTTCAAATAAGCAGCAACAGCACCTGATGGCAAAGAAACACCTTTCTTATCAACCGGAAGTTGTAAGAACGCGTGTATATGCCATAAACAGTGCTGCCAAGGTATCAATAGATGCTACTTCTGAAGATTGGGAACAAGTATGACTCTATGCAACAGCTTTCTTTCTGTAAAACAAGAAAAGAATAACACTCAAAGCAATCAGGCCGGCAAGACCATTTTCGCCTAAGGCGCTGAGTAATTTGGTAAGATTAGGAATAATTTGTCCAAAGAACAGAACCGCCGGACCAAACAGAATCTCCAATACAATACCCAGGGCGATCAGCAATAGAAAAATTTCCGTAATCTCACCAATCCATTTTTTTTCTTCTTCGAGAAATCACATCATTAATTCTCCAATATTGAATAATAGAAAACCAAGAAATCACAAATATCCTGATATTTCTATTCGGCCTATCTTTTCAGATTACTTCAATATTTATGCCTAAAATATCTAAAATAGATTATTTACAAAAGGAATTCTGTGCACTTAAAGCCTCAGACAAGAATACTACAAAAACCGCCTTACCAGTATTGAAAAGGCGGTTAATCGTCCGTATTATGGGTGCAAAAGCCTTTGAGGGGCTCCTGTGGGCAAGTTTAAGGGCTTTTATATCATCTTTGGCCTGTCGTGTAGAGAGTTGCTGGAGGCTAAAGACACCTTTCCCCTGTCCCTAAGCTACCAAAAGGCAAATATTCAACGACAAGTGCTGACGGTAGCTTACCAGCTAAGTTGCGGGCTGCTCCATTTCTTATCGACCATTCCTGTTAAAATGGGGTATTTTTGCTTGGCCTTTCTTGTTAAAATAGGCTATAATATATCTATGTTTGGAAGCATTATGTCCTTTGTTTTACGCATATGGCTTATCGCGGTGTTTTGGGGCTTCATCTGGCGGTTTGTGGAACCCAGAACACAACCCATGCGAATATTGAGAGCCGCATTGCTCCTGCTCGGTCTTTTAGGTATCCTGACAGCGCTAAGAATCACGGGGGGCTGATTACGCATGCCGGCTTTATGCTAAGCTCGGAGAGTTCTGATAATTTCACGTCGTTTGCTTATCAATCGCTTTAGAACCTAAGGCATTCCTGCTCTCGGTACGAGCAAAAGGTGAAATTCAGTGTTGCAGCCGGATTTATGCGTTGAGTTTTGAAAGTGTTAACCGGGCCGAATCTGTCAACGCATATACGGCCAGTTTCTGAACCGGGGAGGTTTAATCGGTTAAAACACACAATCGCTCATCTTAACAGCGTAGCGTGGCACTTCTGATGGCAGGATTTGTTTTCATGTAACAATAATGGTCATAGAAGCAGAACACAGCCGGAGGTACTGAGTCGTCATCCAGCACAAAATGAAAAAAAATTGATTATGTACGAACCATTTGGTATTATATGAGTATATAATCACATAGTAATTTATTACAGGAGATAAAATGTTAAGCAGGAAGAAACAATTACTGTTCGAGAAGCAGGCAGATATCATAAAGGCCATCGCTCACCCTTTACGAGTTGCGATTGTGGATTTTCTAAACGATGGTGAGCAGTGTGTCTGTGATATTGCAGAGCACATTGGCTCAGAAAGGTCGAATGTCTCACGGCATCTTTCGGTAATGGTTGGTGCAGGCGTGCTGGAGTATCGCAAAGATGGCCTCAAGGTAATTTATAGACTGAAAACACCATGTCTACTTGAACTCTTTTCCTGCATTACCGGCGTTTTAAAACAGCAGGTCAAAGACAACCAAAGGTTGCTCAAAGCCTTGTAATTTAGGAGTTTTTGATGAGCTGGAAAACTGAATGGAAAAAATTGGCCGTTATTATTGTTGTATTTGTCGGCTGTTTTTACCTGCCTGTCGGAGTTGGCCGTTTCGATAATGCCGTTGCCGAATCCCTTCACCTGGTTAAGTGGTACGCCCAGAAGCATGTTTTGCTATGTCTTGTACCGGCCTTTTTCATCGCCGGTGCGATTTCTGTTTTTATAAGTCAGGCATCTGTAATGAAATACCTTGGTGCCAAAGCCAATAAAATTCTGGCTTATGGCGTCGCAAGTATCTCAGGTACAATTCTGGCTGTTTGTTCATGTACGGTGCTGCCTCTTTTTGCCGGTATTTATAAGATGGGGGCAGGATTGGGGCCTGCTGTTGCGTTTCTTTATTCCGGTCCTGCTATCAACGTCTTAGCGATAATCCTAACTGCCCGAGTACTTGGACTTGAGATAGGCCTCGCTCGTGCAGTAGGAGCAATTCTTTTCAGTATTGCCATTGGCCTTCTTATGCACCTGATTTACCGCAAAGAAGAGGCTGGAAAAGCGCATGGCCAGATAGCCACGCCTGAGGCAGAACCAAAAAGGTCGCTTACGCAGAATGCTGTTTACTTTGCCAGTATGGTTGGGATTTTAGTATTTGCCAACTGGGCCAGACCTACTGCCAATACCGGCTTATGGTTTCAAATCTATCATGTTAAATGGGTTGTTACAGGCATTCTGGCGATAGCTTTAATTGTTATGCTGGCGATATGGTTCAAAAAAGATGAACTCCGCCAGTGGGTTGGAGTAAGCTGGGGCTTTGCAAAACAGATCCTGCCGCTTCTGTTTTTCGGCGTACTTATTGCAGGTTTCCTGCTTGGTCGTCCCAATGGTGAAGGTATTATTCCTTCCGGCTGGATTACAAAAGCTGTCGGCGGTAATTCCATATGGGCCAATCTTTTTGCCTCGGTTGCCGGAGCCTTTATGTATTTTGCAACCCTTACTGAAGTACCTATCCTGCAAGGTTTAATCGGTGCAGGGATGGGCAAAGGACCTGCTTTGGCGTTACTCTTAGCAGGGCCTGCATTGTCACTGCCAAATATGCTTGTGATTAGGTCGGTAATGGGAACGCAGAAAACGATTGTTTTCGTTTTACTTGTAATCGTAATGGCAACGATTTCGGGGATTATTTTCGGAGCATTTTTTTAAGAGGGTTTAATAATGAAAAAAATTCAAGTTTTAGGAACTGGTTGTCCCAAATGTAAAAAATTGGCAGAAAATGCGGAAACTGCTGCTAAGTCGTTAGGCATTGAGTACGAAATTGAAAAGGTCACAGATATTAATGACATTATGCGGTTTGGTGTGATGATGACACCTGCGCTGGCGGTTGACGGACAGGTCAAGACAGTAGGCAAGGTTCCGTCGCCTGAAGATATCGAGAAAATGATTGCTTAAATTTAGCCTGCCTTAAAAAAGAGAGGTAAATCGGTTATGAACAAAATCGGAAGAATAATAATTGTTATCGTTTTAATTACAGTGGTTGGTGCAGTAATTGTTCTTAAGCAGGGTAAAACTTCTCGGTCGACAGAACGAGCATCACGCGCAAATCCTGCTGCTGGTGCACACGAACAGGATAAAAATGTTAAAGAAAACAAAGCAGACAGTGAGCCCACGGCTTTGCCACGGCTTGTTGACCTTGGAGCGAGCAAGTGCATCCCCTGCAAGTTGATGGCACCAATCCTTGAGGAATTAAAGAAGGAATACGCTGGTAGATTAGAAGTGGAATTCATTGATGTCTGGGAAAACCCTGATGTGGCGAAAGAGTACGGAATTAAGATTATACCCACGCAGATATTTTCTGATGCTTCCGGCAAGGAACTATCTCGGCACGAAGGTTTTATGTCGAAAGAGGATATCCTCGGTAAATGGAAAGAACTGGGCGTTAACCTGACAAAATGATACAGCAATTATTTACGTTATTGACACATGCCGTTGAAGGCACTCCGTTTTTAGCTATCGGTGCTGCTTTTATTTGGGGTATCCTGAGCATACTGCTTAGCCCCTGTCACCTGGCGAGCATTCCGTTGATTGTCGGCTTCATTGATGAGCAGGGGCGCACCTCAACTCGGCGGGCTTTTTATATATCGACATTATTCGCTGTAGGAATATTAATAACAATAGCTGCTATTGGTGCTGTCACGGCTGCAGCAGGCAGGATGATGGGTGATGTTGGCCGATACGGCAACTATTTCGTGGCACTGATTTTCTTCGTAGTCGGGTTACATCTTTTGGGTGTAATACCAATGCCGTGGAGTGCTTTGGGCCAGGTTGGGATGAAACGCAAAGGAATGCTGGCGGCCTTTATACTGGGATTGGTCTTTGGTATTGCTCTCGGTCCCTGTACATTTGCATATATGGCACCAATGCTGGGCGTTACATTCAAGCTGGCATCTGTAAATTTATTGTATGGCGTGCTTTTACTGATAATTTACGGCGTAGGACACTGCTCGGTTATTGTCTTTGCCGGAACCTGCACCGAGCTTGTCCAACGTTATATGAACTGGAATCAAGAGTCTAAAGGAGCTGTCATCCTAAAAAAAATCTGCGGCATACTGGTGCTGCTGGGAGGAGTTTACTTAGTTTACGCTGCACCTTGATACAGAAGGCCTTTTACTCGCCTGTCGCTGCTATTTTAATTCATTCAAATGGTCATAACACTGTAATTTCTTTGTGTAAGCCAATTTCTCTTATCCAGCAATACAGAACCGGAACGACCAGCATTGTGAGGATTTCAATCGTCATTCCCCCAAAGGAGGGTATAGCCATCGGCACCATAATGTCGGAGCCGCGCCCGGTTGAGGTGAGCACCGGAATAAGCGCCAGTACCGTTGTGGCGGTGGTCATAAGGCAGGGTCGAATTCGTCTGGTTCCTGCAGCAATAACAGCTTTGCGAATATCATCTATGTTTTTCACCTGCTTGTCTCGAAATGACTGCTGAAGATAAGTACACATAACCACACCATCGTCGGATGCAATCCCGAACAGTGCCAGAAACCCCACCCAGATTGCAACGCTGAGATTTATCGTATGCACGTCGAACAGCTCCCGCATATTCACCCCGAATACGCCAAAATCCAGGAACCATTCCTGACTGTACAGCCATATCATCAAGAATCCGCCCGACCATGCAACAATTATTCCTGTAAATACGAGGAGGCTGGTTATGGTGGATTTGAACTGGAAATACAGAATCATAAATATGATAAAAAGGGCTAATGGGATAACCACCGAAAGTGTCTTGGCTGCGCGAATCTGATTTTCATAGCTGCCGGCAAAGGAATAACTTACACCATCAGGAATCACAAACTCACCGGCGGCAATCTTTTCTTTGAGATACTTCTGGCAGTCTTCAACAACATTAACTTCGGCAAATCCTTTCTTTTTATCAAAGAGCACATAGCCGACAAGAAAAGTGTCCTCGCTCTTTATGGCCTGTGGGCCGCGTATATACTGAATCTCCGTCAATTGGATAAGTGGTATTTGCGCTCCGCCGGCAGCGGGGACCAATATCTTGCCTAACGTTTCGATCTGGTCCCGCAATTCACGCACGTATCTGACCCTTACAGGAAAACGCTCGCGTCCTTCAACCGTTGTCGTAATGCGTCTGCCGCCTATTGCAACTTCAATAACATTCTGTACCTGCCGAATCATTATCCCATACCTGGCAATGGCGTCACGGTCTATATCAATCTCAATATACGGCTTTCCGACGATACGGTCAGCTATTACAGCAGCCGGCTCAACGCTCGGCACCTCTTTGAGAAACCGCTCGATTTCAAGACCTACTTTATCAATGGTGTCAAGGTCCGGCCCTTTGACCTTGACGCCCATCGGGGCGCGCATACCACTTTGTAACATTACTATTCGTGCAGCAATAGGCTGCAGCTTAGATGCGCTGGTGGTGCCGGGAATCTTAGCGGCCTTCACTATTTCGTCCCAGATATCATCAGGACTTTTGATATGCTCTCGCCACTGTCTGAACGGTCGGCCCTGGCGGTCAGGTATGAGTTCGCCTTGGTCATCACGCACAAATTCCTTGCTCTTTTTGTTGTAACGGAACTGAACACGGTGTCCATCTTTGTCGGTTATATACTCCGGCTTGTAATTGATAACGGTTTCTATCATAGAAATCGGGGCGGGGTCAAGCGGCGTTTCAGCCCGGCCAATTTTTCCCACTACCGAGTCGACTTCGGGGATGGACTGCAGGGCTATATCCTGCTTTTGCAATACATCCAGGCACTCCCCGATAGAGGCATGAGGCATAGTTATAGGCATCAACAGATATGACCCCTCGTCCAAAGGAGGCATAAATTCCTTACCGAGGCCGGGAAAACTATGCACCGCAGCAAACCACAATCTGTTCGACCTCAAGTTCTCCGGCACAAAAAAAAAGACTCTCCCAAACCCAAGCCACACCATCAAAGCCAGAACTACCAGTACCCCCGGAGCCGACAAAAACGCTATCTTGTGCCTGAGGCACCAGCCCAAAATGCGTGGATAGAACTTCTGGAAAACCCGGAAGAAGGACAGCAGCCCACCGATTAAAAGCACCACAAATACCAGATTTCGCACCATACCTTTATCCGCGCCCAACGGCAGCCAGTGGCTGGCAAGTATTATGCCAACCAGAGCTACTGCCGCGGCACTGGTAATCAGGGGCAGCAAACTGTTCACTCTCTTTGGAATGTAGTCTCTTGAGAGATGGTAAAACCCAATTGCGCCGATAAGAACACCTATCCACCATCTGAGCCAAAAAGCTGCCACAATAGCAGCGACAATTAATAACCCACCCAATATGTATCGCATCAGCTTTTTAAGAGCGGCTTTTTTTGTAAAGAGGATGTGGGCGGCCGGCGGAATTATCGTCAAAGCCACTATCACCGAGGCAATCAGCGCAAAGGTCTTGGTGAATGCCAGGGGCTTAAAGAGCTTGCCCTCTGCCCCCGTCATCGTAAAGACCGGCAAAAAGCTGACGATGGTAGTTGAGACCGCTGTCAGGACTGCACTGCCAACCTCGGTCGCTGCGCGATAAACGACTTCCAGTTTGTCGTCGTCAGGCCCTGCCTCATCAAGATGCTTTAAGATATTCTCGCAAATGATTATGCCCATATCCACCATTGTGCCGATAGCAATCGCAATGCCCGACAGTGCCACAATGTTTGCATCGACGCCGAAGGTCCTCATCGCGATAAAGCACATCAGTACCGCCAGAGGAAGCAGGCCGCTGATGAGTATCGAGCTTTTAAGATGCACCACTAAAACGATAACCACGATGATTGTAACCAGTATTTCCTCGGTCAGAGCGGTGTTTAGTGTACCTAAGGTCTCGTAAATGAGCCCTGTGCGGTCATAGAAGGGGACGATTGTAACCTGTGAGACAGTACCGTCTGGAAGGGTCTTTTTATGCAGCCCCGGTGCAATTTCTTCTATTTTCTTTTTTACATTTTTAATGGCTTCCAGAGGGTTATAGCCGTAGCGTACAACCACCACGCCGCCGACAGCCTCGGCTCCGCCCTTGTCCAGCGCCCCTCGCCGAAGTGCAGGTCCGTATGAGACCTTCGCTATATCTTTAATGTAGATGGGGACATTCTCATTGACCTTTATGACCGACCTTTCTATGTCTGAGAGGTCCTTGATAAAGCCCAGGCCGCGAATCACATACTCGACCTTATTAATCTCAATCGTCCTGGCCCCGACGTCAATGTTGGACATCTTTACTGCCATAAATATCTCATCCAGGCCAACGTTGTAGGCACGCATCGCATCTGGGTCCACATCTATCTGGTATTCTTTAACAAAGCCACCCACCGAGGCCACTTCGCTTATGCCCTTCGCCGAGAGCAAGGCGTAGCGCACATACCAATCCTGGATAGTCCGCAACTCATCCAAATCCCACCCCCCAGTCGGATTTCCATCAGCGTCACGGCCTTCCAGTGTGTACCAGAAGATTTGCCCCAGCGCAGTTGCATCAGGCCCCAGAGCGGGCTGGACATCCGGGGGCAGCGAACCCGCCGGCAAACTGTTCAGCTTCTCCAGCACCCTGCTTCGGGACCAGTAAAAATCTATCTTTTCCTCAAATATTATGTAAATACTTGAAAAACCAAAAAACGAGTAACTGCGGATTGTTTTTACGCCCGGAACGCCTAACAGTGATACAGTCAACGGATACGTTATCTGGTCCTCTACATCCTGGGGAGAACGTCCCATCCATTCGGTAAAAACTATCTGCTGGTTCTCACCGATATCCGGTATGGCATCAACCGGAACAGGGTTTCTCGGCAAAACTCCAAGCTTCCAGTCGAATGGAGCAACCATAAGGCCCCATCCGATAAACACTATCACTAAAAGCCCCACCACCAGCTTGTTCTCAAGACAAAACCGTATTATCTTGTCTATTGGTGATTGTTTCCGGCTGACCGGTTCATCCATAACTCAGCTCCCGATGATTAGCTTAAACTATCACTGCTGTTAAGGCAATGTAAGTTAACAAAACGCCAAGAGGCTTGACCTTGCCTTCGTTCAAAACTCTTTATGGCTTTGTGTGCTGCTTATTATTTAAACTGAGGCAGCTTGGCAACATAGTCTTGTGGATTTGCCTCGAATTTTTCCTTGCAGCCGGGACAACAGAAGTAGACTTTTTTGCCTTTGTACTCAGTGAAAAAATTCTTGTTGATGACTCCTCCCATTATTGGGCAGGTTGTTTGCTCGATTGTGACAGGAGCAATTTCTTTTGTCTCTGCCGGTGCAGCAGGCTCTGATTTTTTCTTGCAACCAGTCAGCGCCAGCAGCCCAATCAGCAATAAACCTGCCAGCATGAAAACTATCACAAATTGTGTTCTTCTGCTCTTCATCTTATTTCCCTTTCAAATTTAAACACTGATTCTATTTCTCAAACTGCGGCAACTTGCCAACATACTTTTCCGGATTCTTTTCAAATTCAGGCTTACAGCCTGGACAGCAGAAATACACCTTCTTGCCCTTATAGACTGTGAAATATTTTTTATCAATAGCCCCACCCATTACAGGACAAATCGTCTGCTTGAATGCTTCAGTAGCTTTCGTCTCTTTTTCGATTTTACCCGGTTCTATTTTTTCTTCCGGATTCATCATACTTGGCTTTGCCTGGATTTGCATAGCAGAATCAATCTTGAAGTTTCCCTTAGTCACAACGATTTCGCCTTCTTGTAATCCTGATTCGACGATGTAATAATCACCGGCCCTGGGACCAAGCACTATTTCTCTGCCCTCGTAAGTTGGTTTTTCTGTATTCGGGACTCGAACATAAACGACGGCCCGTTTTCCCGTAATCAAAGGAGCCGAAGCTGGGATAACCAAAGGAGCTCTATCCGGGGCAACCGCCTTGACATATCCAAGCGATTCGGTAGTCACCAAATCCATGCCACAGATATCGCAGCTTCCGGTTTCTGTTTTGACAACATCGGGATGCATAGGGCATATCCACTTGCCGGCCATTTCTGGAGCCATAACCCTGCCACCCGCGGCTATCTTAGAGCGAACCACTGCCTTGACAAACATTTGAGGTTTGAGTTTTCCTTGCCGATTATCTACATTAACTCTTACTTTAACGGTTCTTGTTCTGTCATTGAGCACAGGGTCGATAAAGCTTATTGTGCCCTTGAACAGCTCCCCCGGATATGCTTGGGTTGTAAAACCAACTTCCTGGCCGAATCGAATCCAGGGTAAATCAGATTCGTAAGCATCCAATTTGACCCACAATCTCGAAAGGTTCGCAACAGTGTAAATAGGAGTACCGGTATCAACGTACATACCTTCGGTAGCGTTTTTATGAATGACTATTCCGCCTATAGGCGAATTAATCGTTATATGCGTTTGAGTTTTGCCTGAGCTTTCAATATTTTTAATTTGTTCCGAGCTAATCCCGAGCAGGCGAAGTTTTTCTCTGGCTGCCTCGAGCATAGCCAAGGTGGCTCTTTTGACAAGGTCAGAAGTTCCTGTCCTGATGTTGCCGGCAGCTTTTGAGGCTTGAAGCAATTCAGCTTGTGCACTGAGTAGCTGCGGGCTGTAAAGGTGGACCATATGGTCGCCTTTATTGACGGTGATACCGGTAAAATCCACATAAAGGCGGTCGATTCTGCCAGGCACCCAGGCTGTGACATTCTTAATCTGCGTCTCATCAAAATCTATTTTGCCGACCATACGAACCTCAGTTGTAACAAACTTCCGCTGGACAACCGAGGTTTCTATCTCCATCAGCTTGGCAGCCTCATCGGAAATCACCAGTTCTCGAACTGCAGTGCTTACAGCGGAATCAACAGTAAGCGGAATTAAATTCATCCCGCAGATTGGGCATTTGCCCGGCCTGTCAGTTATGATTTGAGGGTGCAT
>SDBT01012444.1_pt1 | contig 13667 bp, 9 predicted proteins | sample 2277101 | NCBI WGS metagenome assembly SDBT01 (sample SAMN10404973, study PRJNA504765) | marine sediment metagenome | isolation source: marine sediment core GS10_PC15, 103 cmbsf | place: Arctic Ocean: Southern Knipovich Ridge | collected 2010
GCAGACTGGCCATTGTGAATCAAAATGATGAAACGGTAATCATTGAACTCAATTCTTCCACTAACAGAATAGAAATCACTGAAGACGGACAGACATCAACGCTAACCTCACCGCAAAACAGTGTGGAACAACTATATTTCGAAAAAATTCCCGATAATCTAAACGATCCGGAAATCGCCCTGGGTATTAATATAAGGATGAAAATGGTTGGTAAGGAAACAGAAATCGCAAACCAGTCTTATGTACTATCTGCAAACTTACATAGAGCTGATTACGACGAGGATTCTTGTCCGGATTATATGGATTTGTATCCAAGGCATGCTGAATGTTGTGGCGATGGCGATGGCGACGGCACCTGTGATGAACTGGACAACTGTATTCTGGAATACAACCCATTCCAGGAAGATTACGATATAGATGGCGTAGGTGACAGCTGTGATATTTCCGCCTTCGTAGGTGGGGGAACCAGTAATAACACAGGAGTTCTTGGCGCCTTTAATTGCAGTTCGGATGAAACACTGATAGACATGATTTACGAAGATCCACCATTGAAAACTGCGTTTCTTAAGGCAATCCTATTAAGTTCCTCACCATTATCACCTGATGTTCTTTGGGGGCTTGAAGACACACACCCACTAATATCTGAAGGTCACTTCCTACAAGTGATACTAAACAATATGTCACTTCCTCAGGACGTCTATGAAGAGATTATTCAATTAGATATGCCGGAAGGACACCTACAACAGATCATAGACGCGCAAGAAGAAGGTGAAGAAATAGCCTATATGGTCTACAACAACCCTATAACAACTTATCAGCAACTTAGCTTTTCGACAGATGCGCCACCAGAAGAAGACTGGATTAACATAGTCAACTTTTCAGATCCCGACTACCCACTTTGCGCTGATGGGTATCTTGATAAAACAGATATCTTTGTGATGGATGTCCAGAATGGATCAAACAGTATAGAGGTAACTACAACTACAATATCAGGAAGTACAACAAATTATCTGACGACTGAAGACAATTACGTAATCAATAATCATGGCTTTGCCATAGAATTTAATGAAAAGGTAGGAAATGCTTATGCGATTCTTATAACATCTTATTCCTGCACAGAAGAACTGGAATCATTTAAAATTAATTTTGGTGTAGGAGCCGACATTCTCAACCCCCCTCCAACGGATATTGAATATGAAGCTATCAGATACACCTCATATTGCACGGGAGGATGTGTAACCAACTGCGGAGATATTGGCACTGGAATCACTATCTTAAATGTTCTTAGTGACTCCTGCTATATGGCTGATTTAAGTTACCCGGAATGGTGTTCACACTGGTACACCTTTGAAGATAACGATACAGACCACCCTGCTTTTGTAGGAGGAACCCAGGAAGATGAAGAGACTGTCTATTGGGAAAAGACCTTCAAAAGCATCATTAATGAATTACAGCTGGAAAATCTGCAAAGTATTACCGTGACCGGAGAAATTGCCTTTCAGAGTATTACTCAATTTTTCTGTGACACCTTGTCCAGCAGTTGCCCTATGAACGGAGATTTGGTGGGAACCCAGGATGTTGAATTATACAATTTTGAAACAGAAACCTGGGTAAAAATTGGAGAAACAGGATTTAACGGAGCCATCAGTGACCAACAGATATTTGAAATAGTCTACAGCGAAATTGATGTAGCTGATTTCATTGGAGGATTGGGAAATGAGCAAATCAAAGCTCGCCTCGAATTCAATTGGGACGGTAATCCGCCATCGGGCACAAGTGCTCCAAGCTTTATGCTGATTGATTATTTTACGGTACATCTTAAATGGTAAACATGCTCCTCAAAAATAAGAACAACAAAGGGTTCATTGCCATTCTGAGCTTGCTCATAGTCTCAACCATCAGCATGATTATTGCCATGACTATATTAAAAGACGGGGTCGACAATGCATCTCTGTCACTCTCGAGCATATACTACGAAAATGCCAAACTCAATTCCACAATATGTCTTGAAGACACTCTGGTTCGCATGAAGCTGGAAGAACAATTCAGCCGAAATCTCAACTACACATTAGAACCAGGCCAGAGCTGCTCGAGTATCATTCAATGGTATACACCACAATTGATTACAGATGGAAGATGGGAAACACTTGTTGATCTGGAGGTAAACGGAACTAGCGGTAGTTTTAGCCGCACATTCAATTATGCGCTCAAAGTAAAACGAGTGGATGTGAACCATCTTGATGGCAGTGTCGAATATATAAACAATCTTGAAATAATTTCTATCGAAGAACTTTCCAATTAATGACAAACCAAAAGAATAAACGTGTAGGCCTAATCATTAAAGACCGAAGTCTATCGGCGGTAGAAGTTGCAATGGGAAAAAATGGTCCAGCCGTGATCAATTATTCAAAAATTCTTCTTAAGGAGGGGATCGTAGAAAACGGCTGTGTAATTATAAATAAGGAGAGCTTTCAGGAGGCGGTAAAAAAACTACTTGCCAACGGGGCAGGAGGTCCCATTAAAACAAATCAACTTCTCGTTTCAATACCAGAAGAAAAAGTATTCAGTCACCTAATCGATATCCCCAAGAATAAAATTAATGATACGGACTTTATCAAAGAAGCAGCCCATGATTTCATTCCGATTGAGCTGAATAAAGCTGTATTTGACTACAAAATAATTCATGAAAACGATAATAAAAAAAACGTCACGTTGAGTTTTGTAGCAGTCCAAAACAATATCGCGGAACCAATCATAGAAGCCCTTAAAGAAATCGGAGTAGATACAATGGGTATGAATGTGGACGTCAATTGTATAATAAGGAGCTTTCACAACAGCCTAAACAAAACCGAGGGAGATTATCTATTGTTGAACTTAAACCTGGATGGGTATCTGCTAGCGGTTAATCCGATGAATGATGGCGTAACCAAAATCATGTTCAAAGAAGAAGAAAAGGAAATGTTGGACAAAATTAAGGCGCTTCTCAATCTATCAAGCGAGGAAGAAGTTCAGGAATTCCTAATCAAATCAAAACAAAAAGAAGGACTAAGTGAAGAACAGAGAGCTAGCATTATGAACTCTTTTAAGCCGTATCTGGATAGTCTTTCACTAAAAATCAGACAACTTATCTCTGCCGCAGAAGTTCAAGAGCCAGTCAAATTAAACACAATTTATCTTACCGGTATGTTAGCAGGACTGCCAGGCATAGAAGAGACTATAACCAGTTTACTGCCTGAAATCTCAATAGTAAAAAGTGTAAAGTATACTGAAATTCCTCAGGAAATTGAAACTGACGCCCTTGAGGGAATTGGCCTGTGTATGGATGATTCACTGCCAAACGACAAAAACTATTTCAACCTGCTACCTCAGAAAAATAAGGATGAGGTCAATCTCGGAAAAATATGTCCAAAACTGAAGTTGCTATCCGTTTTAATGACAGTGGTTTTCATGATTGTCGGCGTACAAATGAGTTTAGTAACTGCCAGAAACTACCTAAAGTACAGAATCACATCCCAGGAAGTGCTGATCTATAATGATCAGGCTCTAAACCCATATGTAACCCAAGTAGCCAAAATCAAACAACAGACAAAACAGAGAAATGAACAAATCCTTTCTCTTATATACGACTCCCTGCCAGTTAGCTACATCATCCAGGATCTGGACTCTTACAACATGAATGGTGTCACAATGGTCAACATAAACTACAAGGATGTCACTTCATTGAACGCACCCGACATCAGCGTAAGAGCGAAGACTTTCAATCGTACTGAAACCGAAAAATTCATTGAGAGCCTGAACAGCAACCCGCTTTATACCGAAGTAGAATCCCCATTGTCGAACCTTGTGGGAAAAGGAGAGAGATTTATCAGCGTGGGACTGAAAATCGACAAAACAGGCATCATTGAAACATACAACAAGCAGCCAAGTAAAGATACTTCAGAAACTCCCCTTCCGGCAACCAAACCAATAGACAACGAAAACATACCTAACGAATAAAAAAACAATGTTTAAAGGAATTTTCAACAAGAGAATGATCGGTCTAATTCTGCAACAGAGAGCTCTCATAGTTCCGCTGCTACTGAGTGCAATCTTATTTATCATAATCATAGCTCTCGTTACTTTGAACTTTTCTTACAATAAAAAAATCGGGACAAACGAAAAGCAGATTCAGGACATTCAGATGCAATTGGACTCAATGGAAAAAATTGTTGCTGAAGAAGATGACGACGCGTATGAAAAGATTGACGGACGGGCTCTTACCCCACACCAGGAAATTGTGCCTTTCATAAATCTATTGGAGAGCCTATTTGCCATCATTGATAAAGAGTCAAAAATCCTGGTAAGAGACAGTGAGAATCAAATACTGATCAATCGCTACGCGGATTACGAAGTGACGCTCAATCCTGGTGATAAGATGGATCTTTTTCTGAAAGCACTAAATGAATTGCAGAAGAGTAAATATATCACCAAAGTGACGCAGTTCCTTATTAATTATGTGCCAAACAAAGGAGAAGGGGGTAACGTTATTGATGTAATCAACCTGACAATTCGGCTCTATTTTGAATAATTGACTTGCATTATCAGCGGGTCTTCCTATAAAATAGAAAAGAAGTTAAAGATTATTATTTAATTCATATAAAATGAAAAACAAAAACCTAAAAGGTTTTACCTTAATTGAGCTTCTAATTGTTATCGGTATTATCGCCATTTTGGCTGGTATCGTGTTGGTCGCTGTTAACCCTGCCGAACAATTTGGTAAGGCTAATGACTCAGAACGTAAATCTGAGATCGGTACAGTACTAAGTGCTATTTATCAATTTCAAACTTCACCCACGGCCCGAGGTGCTTTGCCTGAGTGTCTGATTAATGGTGCGCGCCAACCTATTCCTGTATGTGATACGGATGTAAGTGGAGTTGGAGTCGGCAACGGTGGATTCGAAGGAGCCATTGAACTTGGTACAGCAATCACTTCCTATGATTGCGGCGATGAAACCCTTAAAACCTTGATTCCTTCTTATCTAAGAGAAATTCCTATCGACCCAAGCGGCGCTACGGATTATGACGCAACCGAAACCGGTTACTGGGTTTGCAGAAATGCACTTGCTTCAACAGTTGTCAGAATTTACGTGATTGCTGAAGGTACGGAAGTATTCACAACTGATGGCGGATGTGAAGTTCCAGGAGGAGTTGTACCAACCATGTGTGTATCAGGATAATCCTTTCGTTACACTATCAAAAAAGCCTCTCGCTTAAGTGGGAGGCTTTTTTAGTACTCAATTTTATTCGCTTAACTTATCCAAAAAATTCTCGGCCGCCTTTCGCACACGATCCAAAAGTATTCCATTCATAAGATTGGCTACTTTAAGTTCTTGTATGCCAGACTGCCGCACGCCATAAACTTCACCAGGCCCACGTAGCTTCAAATCGATTTCTGCCAGCATAAAGCCATCAGTATGATCGGTCATGGCTTTTAAACGGGCGACTGTGCCCTCGGAACTCGCATTTGTGTACAAAAAGCAATAAGACTGAACTTTACCACGTCCCACACGCCCACGAAACTGATGAAGCTGAGAAAGACCAAAGCGTTCAGCTCCCTCAATAAGCATAATTGTGGCATTGGGTACATCCACACCCACCTCAATCACCGAAGTCGACACCAGAACCTGAATTTCATTGTTCTTAAAGGCAGTCATAACCGCATCTTTCTCTTCTGACTTCATTTTGCCGTGCAGTAGGCCCACTGTGTGATTCGAAAATACAGTTTGAAGATTTTCGTACTCTTTTTTAACGGACTTAACCTCTTCCAATACATCAGATTCATCGATTAAGGGGCAGATTACATAAACCTGCTCCCCTTTTTGGATTCGTCCCTCAACAAATCGATAAACGGTCTCTCGGTGTTTTGGCGGTACAATTTTGGTTTCAATTGGCATTCTGCCAGGCGGCATTTCGTTGATTACCGATAAATCCTGATCACCGTAAGCCACCAGTGCTAAAGTGCGCGGAATAGGTGTGGCAGTCATATTCAGCACATGCGGACTACCCTGTTTTACTAAAACTTCCCGCTGTTTAACCCCAAAACGATGTTGTTCATCAATAATCGCAAGGCCTAAATTGTCAAATTTAACTGATTCCTGAATAAGGGCATGTGTTCCTACAACAATATTCACCTGTCCATTGGCAATCGCATCAATCACCTGCTTCTTTTCGGCCGTTCTGAGAGCTCCAAGTAGAAGTTGAACATTTATATCAGGGTAAGTCTCCAAAAACTTAGTAATCGAGATCAGATGCTGCCGCGCCAACACCTCCGTGGGAGCCATAATAGCTACCTGATAGCCGTATTTGACCGCCTGAAGTGCTGCCATCACCGCCACAACCGTTTTACCTGACCCAACATCTCCTTCCAAGAGTCGCATCATAGGAAAAGGCTTCTCCATGTCTTTCAGAATCTCATAAATAACAATTTTCTGTGCATCGGTGGGGGTGAATGGCAAAGTAGCAAAGAACTTTTTCACATATTCCGCATCAAGAGGCATTCCTTCATCATCCGTACCCTTCGGCCTGCTTTCCTGCCACGCTTTCTTCTTCTTAAGTGATTCCAATTGAAGCAAAAACAGTTCCTCGTAGCCCAAGCGATCCCGCGCCGCCTCCATTTTTTCCTGCGAACTGGGAAAATGAATCTCCTGAACAGCCAATGCTTTGGGCATAAGCTTCTCCGATTCCAAAATCTCATCCGGCAAGACTTCCGGCAAATCTTTTGTTAAATAAAGAAGTGGATAAATCTTCTCCCTCAGCCACTTAGACGTAATAACATCATGCTGTGGATAAGTGGGAACTGTGGTACCGGCATGAATCTGTACTTCCTTCGATTGTTCCACAACAGGGCTTTGAAGGGTGATCTTTCCATAATTCAATTTAACTTTCCCCGAAACCACCACCTCTTTATCCATCGGAAGAGTACGAATAAGGTGCGGCTGATTAAACCAAACAACTTCGGACTCATAGCCCGCCTGATCATAAAACATCGCCTTCACTAACTTCATCCTACGATTTTTAGTAGGAATCAGCTTGATTCCCTGCAAAAAGCCCTTCGTAGTGATAGTTTCACCGTCTTTGGCCTCATGAAGCCCCTTAAATTCCGACAAATCTTCGTATGCACGCGGAAAGTAGAGGAGTAAATCCTCAACGGTTTTAACGCCCATCTCCGCAAGAGCAAAGATGTACTCTTTTTTGGTACTGAGTGCCTCTGAAAGGGGGGTAGATAAGTTCATTAGTTTAAGTTGTATTCAGACGGTTCTAAGAAGTAGTTCATCTTTTCCTGCAAATCAAAAGCATTTTTTATTTTCTCCAAATATACTTCATGTGTTTTGATAAATTGATCAGCCATAAATTTAAAGTACCTTTCACCTTTTCCTTTGGCGAAACTCTTAAAAGCAGTCATATGTGCATCTCTTCGCTTATTCCAAATAATCATTGGATGATACCTGTGATCCTTAAGTATTCTATTCATGATTAACCTTCCTGCTCTCCCATTACCATCTACAAAAGGGTGTATTCTCTCAAATCTATAGTAGAAAGTGAACGCAAGTGCAGGTGGATACCAGGTTTTCTTTGCAGTATTAAACCAAGCTATAAGCTCCTTCAACCTAGGCTTTATCTCTTCCCACCTTGCCACCTCTTCATCTCCAACAACAACTTTTTCTGTTCGAAAGCCAAGATTTCCAGGTTCATGCGCTAATAAAATGGAATGTAATTTGTTTATATGACTAATATTGAATTTAAATCTGTTATCGACATAATATACAGATTTTAAAGTGTTGCCCACTTCATCATTCTTTGGTCGTCCACCTTCCCTAACTTGCTTTTCAACATTTTCACGCGGAACTTTACTACCTTCAATTTTGTTGGAATTATAGATAAAATCCACCAAAAAAGCGGTTTCCATTGCCATTGTTCCAATTGAGCCCATCTCTTCTTTAGCCCTATATAAATCAGTTCTAACACCTTCAATCTTATTAATTGACACATATTTTACAAAATCATCATGATTTACATGCTTCTTCCAATAAGCAGTTCTAAGCTTCTTTTCCTCATTCAATAAATAAACCGAGAATGTACGTTTCTTAACTGAGATATCTGCGAGTGAATCAACAGGTCCAAGTGATTTATTTTTCTGGATACTTTTGCCCTTCGCTATATAGATATTGTCATAAGCATAAAGATAATCCTTGCCCTTAATATTATTTATATAAGTTTTCATATGAAAATTAATATATATTTTATCAACACATCACGATTATACAGTATCTAACTGTATATTGTAAATATATAAATTATTATAAAAACACACCTTTATTGAGAAAAAACTAATACTATTTACAACCTAGACCTCATAAGTATAGCAAATTATACAAATGCAAAGACATTGACAGAATATGAATACAATACTAAAATATCAGCCAACTTTGAATTTCTTTATTATGGATAAGCCAAATAAATCTCCTGAAAATGGATGTTATGCGCGAAGAGCAATAGCTGGCTTACTTGCCATGTTACCTTTTTTTGTGGCATGTGAAAAAAACGCGGATACGACAAGTTCAGTAGATATTCCTGCATCTACGTCAGATACCCCCACTACCTCAGTCAAATCCATGCCCATTGCCTCAGTCAAACCTGTTGAAAGCGTGAAAGCAGCTGAAACTGCCAGTAAACCCCAAATTAAGCCTGAAGTCAAAAGAGTAAAGTCAGCCAAAAAGGAAGAAAAGAGAGAAGGTTATGTCGAATTAAAGGGGAATCCAAGTGAGATAGGACCAACAGTATTTCTAGGTGATTCACTTACCGTAAAACTTGGCGAATGGGGCGGGAAATTTAATATCGAAGATACAATGGTTGTGGCTAAAATTGGCCAACAAACTAGCTGGCTTCTTGGACAAGCGCAAGATCTTGCAAGAAGTGGGAAACTAGGAAGATTTGAGAATGCCGTGGTCCTCATCGGCTCAAACGACATGGGCAATAGGAGTCGCGTATTCACAGCGGAAGCAATATTCGGAAGAATTGAAAAAATCTATAGTACACTTTTGGGTGATTCCGATTATGATGGAAAATCTGATTTTAATGGAGTCGATCGTGTTTACGGCGCTACCATTCCTCCTTTCAAGGGCAAAAATGTATTGAGCGAAGACGAAGAAGGATTCGACGAAGAAAAATTTGACGAAATTAACACTAAACGCCTAAGAATCAATGAGTTAATCAAAGGCTCTAAACTACCTTTCCGAGTCATCGATATAGCTACTACACTCAATAAAGGCGGCATTGCAGACAACGAAGACCCAGACCGAATTAGCCTTATTGGTCCAAATAACAAGACATACAAAATACGAGATGGCATGCATTGTCCAAAAATATACATGCGACTAATTTATGAAAGAGAGTTAAGAAAAGATACGAATTAAGCCTTAGAAAGCTCCAACCACTCCTTAACCTTCTCCGGCACCTCCTCAAGTTCCATCTGATCAATCAGAACGCCATGAGGTAAAGCCTGCAGGAACATTTTGCCATAATCCTTAGTAAGCATACGATTATCGAGCACAATCATGGCACCATAGTCTTTTTTTGAACGAATAAGTCGGCCAAAACCTTGTCGGAACCGTAAAATTGCCCGCGGAACTGAATATTCCATAAAGGGATTATTAAACATTCCACTACGGGCCTTAAATATTGGATCACTGGGTACATCAAAGGGTATTTTATGAATCACGAGTGTAGTCAAAGCCTCACCCTGAATGTCCACACCTTCCCAAAAGCTGTTAGTTCCCATCAAAACAGAGTTTGTTGGATTATTCATATAAGCCTTCATCACTTTGGCTCGCCCACCGCTTATTCGCTGAGCCAGGACTTTAGGATCTTTGGGGGTAAAATGATGCATCAGATGCAAATAAACTTTTTCTAAAGCACCATGCGACGTAAAAAGCCCCATCATGCTTCCACCCACCGCCCGAATCAGCTTCGTGAAGAAAGCACCCACCTGCTCAATGGAATCCTTGGCCTGCACAGGCCGCAAATCAGTTGGTGTAATCACATAAGCCTGCTTCTCATAATCAAAGGGGCTTTCCAAAATCAGCTCTTCGAATTGCTCACCAAGCCCCAGCATCTGCCTAAAATAAGTAAAAGGATGTTGTTCGGTTTCATCGGCGCTCACCAACTTCACTCCAAGCGTTGCTGAAGTAAGAATGATGGACTTCTTCTCTTCATAAAGCCGACCCTGAAGTTCCTCACCAAGCATAAGAGGTGCCATATATATGGTAATCGCCCCCTTCATGTCGGAAGTAATCCAGCGAATCAGCTTCTTGGAATCATCGTCATTCTCAAAAAAGTTCTGAACATGTCCAAGCTCCTCAGCCAGAATCTGAATCTCCTGCATCAACTCAACGGTAAAATCAGACTGCTCGGGGAAATCATCAGATTCAGCAAGCTCAAGCGCCTGAGCGAATTTTCGAAGACCGGAAACCCACTGTTTTATTCTGCCATGAAGCTCTTCAAAAGAAGCTCCAATGTTCATCCATTCCTCTGAAGCTCCAACAACCTTGTCGATCAAAAGATGTTCGATAAAACCTGAATCAGGTACATTTCGGCTTACAAAAAGAACCAGAATACTGAAGAAATTCTCAAGTGCCTGATCAAGATCCGGAACCTCATCCAGAATCGGATCGATCGACTCAAAAGACTTACTGCCCATAAAAAGAGTACCGGCAAACCGACGTTTCAAATCATCCAGATGATTCTTAATGGTTTTGATAGGAATGGATAAAGATTCCTGTTTAATCTCAACTCCAAAAGCCTTGGTGGCAACCGTTTCAAAGTGATGGGCTTCATCTACCACCAGATAATTATAATCAGGAAGCAAACTACCTTCCGCATCCAAATCCGCGCAAAGAAGCGCATGATTCACCACAATAATATTCGCGTTCTCCGCCCTTTTTCTGGCTTCATGCAGATAACAACTGCCATAAGCCTTACACTTCTGAGGACTGCAATACTGCTGATCAGCAGAAAGCTCAAAGTTCCAAATCAAGCTCTCCTCGCGAGTTAAATGTATGTTACTGCTATCTCCTCCGTCATGCCAAGCCTGCCAGACGATAATTTTGATAAGCAGAACAAGCTCCCCCTCCGTAAGTCTTGGGCGACGCTTGAATTCGGCCAGTCGACGCAGGCACATATAATGAGAACGACCCTTTAAAAGAGCCGCACGCACTCCTGAATGACCAGTGGCCTCCTTATATATAGATTGAAGTAGCGGAATATCTTTTTGAAAGAGTTGCTCCTGCAAATTGATAGTATTAGTAGAGATTACCACTTTTGATTTATTCGTAATGGCCATGTTAGCCGCAGAAGCAAGATAAGCCAGTGACTTGCCAATTCCAGTCGGAGCTTCACAAATAAGGTGATAACCCTCCTGAAAAGCAGAAAGTACACCTTGAGCCATCTCTACCTGCTGAGGACGTGATTCAGAATCTTCCATCACCTGACCCAACGCTCCATTTTCATCAAAAATCTCATCCAATTCCAAAGCCTTTCTAATCCCATTATTCATTTCCAAGTCCTGTGGCAATACTTTTACCTTACTCGCGCTCGATTTAGAAGTTGAGCCTTTTAATCCTTCAAAAAATACCCCGGCATCCCAATCCGCCCGTGGCAAAAAATCCTTAATTTCATTCAGTGAAGTTTTAGGAATCTCGCCACCCAATTTCCAGAGGTGCTTCAAAAGATCCAACGTAGCCTCCACATCCCCCATGGCCCTGTGCTTATTTTTGTGACTAATCCCCAAATCATCAGTCAGCGACTCTAAACTGTAACTGGGCGCCTCGGACATCAAAATCTGAGCCAGTGGAATAGTATCTATGGTGCCAAGTATATTTTCAAGATCAATCCCCTTCGCCCGTAAAAAACCAACGTCAAAGGCAGAGTTGTGAGCCACAATATAGGCACCCTCAATCACCCGATTAATCTCATTGAACACATCTTCCTGGTCCTTACCATTTTCCTCCAAGTCTTTATCCGTAATACCGGTAATAATAGTAATAATCTCTTTAAGTTTGTAGTCAATCTTAATAAGATCGTCATAACGGGCAACCTCCTTTCCATTTTCATAGCGAATCATCGCAACCTCAATAATATCATCACGTTTAGGGTCAACTCCGCTGGTTTCTAAGTCGAGTACGACAAAAGGCTGGCTGAACATGCTCCTATCATACACTATTTAATTTGAGTGCCACCCTCTCTTTCTGCCAAATCAGCAAATCTATCGTATATCACCACTTCTCTTGTACCTTCTCTTGGATGGAACTGTATCCCCCAAAATAGTCCATTCTTTGATATGATAGCCTCAGGAATCCCATCTTCGCTACGAGCTACAACATTGAGCGTTTTTGGCACTGGCATTGGCTCTCGCAATGTTGGCTTTCGCAATGCCTGATGATGATTACTATTAACCATGCGAGGACCTGTTCCCAATCCAAAAACAGATGCTTCCTCACTAAAATCAACAGTGTGCAGATCTCTATGATTAACGGCATCAGGGTTATCTGGAATATGTTGATTTAAAAAAGCTCCCTTACCCTCCCATACACCTATTTCCTGCATCCCAAGACATTCACCCAGCAGTGGTTTAAGTTTTTCTCTTGAATAACGAACTATTAGGCGATCAAACTCCTGCCTTTCAGGAGTTAATAAATGAGCTTTTGGATGCAAAGGTGCCTTGTTCTTTCCTTCTAGTTTTCTTGTATCAATATCTGGACCGCCTACAAGAACAAAAGCATTACAGGTACCAGCTTTAGATTTAAAATTCTCAGGATTGACTCTTACTGGCCTTGCACCTGCCATTCTAAATACCCTATCAAATTTTGGATAAACTGCGTTCCTATTCCATTTTAAGCTACCATTAATACAAATTACAGGATTATTATTTACAGACTTTCGGGCAGCCTGTACAGAATTTTGCATGTGATCTTGCGAAGCGGTTTTTGCCGCTGTTGAAGCAACTTGTATAGGTTCTGGTGAAGCTGTTTCTGTAGCTGTTGGCACAACTTGCGTTACTCTATCTCTTGCATTATTCACTTGAGTCTCCTGCTCTTTTTTTTGCCCACCTACCCCATCACAAGCAGCAACTGCCGCAACAAGGGATAAAGCAGTAACAAGCTTGGGGATTTTAGACATAATACAGTGAATTATATATTTCATATAATATTAAACACGACAATATGCTAAACGTCAAGGCTTATGATTCAGAATATTAATTTCAGCTGGTCACTCTATTTAACTCCTTTCAGAATCTTTTTGAGTAAAGTAGCCGATTTTTTAAGCTTAGTAAGCTCTGATTTAGTAAGCGGTATTTTCCATACTTTTTCAACTCCTCTTCTGCCAAGTACGGCTGGAACACCTACCGACATATCTTTGATACCGTAAGCAGCACCCGGAACCGTTGAAACAGGCGTTACAGATTTATTGTCGTAAAGCACCGCCTCCACCAGCTCCGTAATCACTACACCAATACCATAGTATGTAGCACGCTTGCGCTGAATGATTTCGTAAGCCGCTCGTCTTGTCTGATGCTCGATTTCCTTCATCTGCTTAGCGGTAAAAAGATCCTTAATCGGTGTGCTGGAAACATT
>SDBT01012445.1_pt1 | contig 13666 bp, 36 predicted proteins | sample 2277101 | NCBI WGS metagenome assembly SDBT01 (sample SAMN10404973, study PRJNA504765) | marine sediment metagenome | isolation source: marine sediment core GS10_PC15, 103 cmbsf | place: Arctic Ocean: Southern Knipovich Ridge | collected 2010
GCTTGTCACCGGTGAGCAGGGCCGCGATGTCATACTTATCTCGTAAGGCCTTGACGATCGGCTCGTCGACCGTGTCAGTGGCGACCACGTCAATATACAGGACCCCGTAACCCTGCTCATGCTGGATCCCATCCTGACCAATACGGTGGGCTCTGTCCTCGCTCTGCAGCCGCTCGATGAGCTTGAAGCTGGAGGAGTAGTAGATCACTGTCTTTGCGACATTTAGGGTTAGACCGGTCGAGCCCTTCGCTGGGTTGGCCACGAGGAACTCCCTCTCACCCGCCATGAAGGCATCCTTGTTCGCGGCGGCCTCGTCCTCGTTCAGTGCTCCGTCGTACCTGGCGGCACGGTCGCCGAGACGCTCACAGAGCAGGTTGATGTCGTGCCTGAAGCGGCACCAGACGATGGCCTGGTGGCCCAGGGAGTCGAGGATGTCAATGGTGGCCTCGAGGCGCGGGTTTGGTCCGGGGATGATCTCCGCCGGCTCCTCCGAGTCCGCCACCATGTAGCCGGAGGTGATCTGCTGCAGACGGAGCAGCCGGACGATCGCCATTGACCCGTCGATGATCAACCCATTGTCCAGCTCCAGCTCATACTCATCACGCAGCTTGTTGTACAGGGAACGCTGCTTTGTCGAGAGCTCGACTGGACGCTTGATGTACAGCTTGGGTGGGAGGTCCAGTACGTCCTCCTTGAGCACGCGGCTGGAGATCTTGGAGGTTATCTCCCTCAGCTCGGTCAGGTTCTTGTAGCCCAGCAGCTTGTCATATCCTGGGTCGAAGCCGTGAGCCTGCTGGCATTGCGCCCTGGTCCACCACTCTCCAAAGTAGGTCTTGAAGCAGTGGAAATTCTTCATCCCCAACTCCTTCCAGAGATTGGGGCAAAGAAACCGGAGCTGGCTGTAGAGATCGAATGGCTTGTCCCCTGGTGTGCCGGTCAGGATCCGTCGGTAGGGAGCGAACTTTCCAGACTTGATGATGGACTTGGTCCGCTCGGCCTTCGGTGTCTTGATGTAGTGTGACTCGTCGAGGAGATAGAGAACTCGCCGGCCCTTGAGAAACTCCCAGGCCGCCAGCTTGCCACGATCGGTGACAAAGCCCTCATAGTTCATGCAGAGCCAGGACAGACCCTTGTAGTCAAGGAGTGCCTTCAACTCGTTCTGGTGGTACTTCGTGGCGGCCTTCGTGGTGAGCCACTGCATCGTGAGGGATCACGTCCTCAACTCTGGGGAGAGATGCCTCGGGATCTCGTCGGTCATCCAGTTGCGGTGCACACCGGTGGGTGCCACCACGAGCACCCCATCGATCTTGCCCTGCTGATAGAGCCAGCACGCGGTGTCGATGGCTGGCTTGCTCTTGCCTGTGCCCTGCTCCCACCAGATGGCGTAATGCTCAAGATCTCTTGTCGCCTCGAAGAGCTCCCGCTGGTGGTCGAACGGCTCGGTGGCGTAGACGTAGTCAGTCACGAGCACTACACTCAACAGTAACCGTCCCAGTGTGCAGCTCCATGACCAGGTCGCCGTGCTGGACCTGGTAGGGGTCGGCATAGGCGACCAACCAGCCACCACCGTACTTAGGAGCGTAGAACTCCCGGACAGCCTTGAATTCACGACCGTCGCAGCGGACCGTCCACTTCTCAGTGAAGATGGTCGGCGGGACCTTTAGGTCGACGCTGGCAAAGTGACCCTGGTGGGCGAGCTTCTTGATGACCACCAGGCTGGTGCCTACCGACTCATCCCGCAGTGTCTTCAGGTCCTGATTGTTGACCTTTGTCGTCATCTTTCTTCTCCTCAAAGAGAACCTCGAGCATCTCACGACCGGCCTCGTCCAGGCCCATCTTGGTGCAGAGGGCGATAAACCTTCCATGGGGAACCAGGCTAAGGAAGCTCTTGTGCTGGGTGTACATCAAGGCACCGGCCAGAAGCTGAACCTTGGCCCTGAGCTCCGCGACTTCAACCTGAAGTTGTGAAACATCTTCTCTGATCATCATCTGCTCCTCATTCCAGCGATGCAGTCTGCGCCAAGAGACAGACGAAGACAATCATGAACTTACAACTTTGTTGTTGTCTTTTGTTCTGTCTTGCCCCATCTACTATGCAGGACAATAACAGGAGCAGAGACATGCCAATCATTCATATGGGATCCCGGAACGCCGACAGTTATCCCGAGGGAGCCTACTGTCCCTTCGGCCCAAGGAGCGAAAACTCCAAGGTCGAGCTTGACCGTCTGGCGACCAATGGTGTGCGCGGCGGTATGGTCCTCTATACCACCCACCACGGCCTCTGCATTCGTGACTACGAGCAGAACGGCTACAACGACAGCGACTGGTTCATGGTGGTCTGGAACCCAGAGGAGAAGAAGCCGGAGACCATCCTGTTCGCCTCGACCCGTGGGTGGACCTACCCCTGCTACGCCTCCGCCGCTGACGCCACTCCCGAGGTGATGGCTGAGTACGAAGCCTACCAGGAGGCCGTCAAGCAGAGGCACCTGAGCCTCAAGCGCAAGGCCCGCGCCAAGGCGTTGAGGGCAGTGCATACCAATCTTCGCAAGGTCCTCACCGGCCAGGGAGCCATTCGGCTGCAGGCCCTGCGCCACACCCTCGGCGAGAAGACAGTCGAGAACCTGGTCTGGCTCCTGACCGCGAAGATCCGGTCCAGCTTCAAGAAGTCACTCCGGGACCAGGTCATCCTCTGGACACAGGACCCGGCGCCGCGCTATCCCACACCGCTCAGCCGTAAACAGCTCGGCTACCTCAATCCCGGAGAAGGATAACGACATGAACGACCTCAGGAATATGACCGACGCAGAATGGGAGCTCTACGACGAGGAGCGCCGTGAGTCGGAGATCCAGAGCTACATGTGGTGCTTCAACGTTGACCGTGACACCGCAGCCGTTGAAACCAAGAATACCTAGTGGAGCAGAGCCATGAACAGCACCCATCCATCCGAGATAGCAATGCCTCTCGACCACCCCTACTTCAGCGGGACCGACGGCTTCTGTCCTGCTCACCTATTCCTGCTGGATGACAAGAGTGGCTTCTTCAACGCCAATTTCATTGGCTGGTGGAAAATCGCCTACCGGGCCAGGTCCCTGTCATAATCTTGTTGTCTTTTGCGCAGGATGGATTATATATAAGACATGGATCACAAGAGGAACAGAGCCATGCAAGTCGATTATACCAGCCCTCACTGCGTTGAGATTAGTGGACCGAAAGACACCTACAACGAGACAGAGGTGATCATCGAGTTGAATTGCTCAGCCCGGTCCATCCCTGCCTCCTACAGCCCGGTGGATGGCGGTGACCCTGGCTCGGCAGCCGAGTTCGAGATCGCTGGGATCCACATCCAGCTCGCGGACAACAAGATTGTCGCGATCGAGCTTTCGGTGTTTGAAGCATTCATGGGCGAGGAGATCGCCAAGCAGATCCTGGACAACGCCTACCAGGACGCCGAAGAGAATGGAGACTTTTGATGTTCCGCATAATGGTTGAGACCGAGACCGGGGATCGCTTCCAGGCCTTCACCTGGACCCGCGATGCTGCGAGCGGCATCCAGCGTGCCCTGGACGAGGCCCCCGAGTTCGACCACAAGATCAAGATGGCCTGGGCCGAGGAGACGGAGCAGTGAAAACCAAGGACGCGCTGACTGGCATGCTTGGCGCGCTGGTCCAGCGCTCCAAGTTGACGGAGAGGTTGGTCAAGGCTCTCAACCACATGGACATGCCACGAGCGGTGTCGATTGTGTCATCCTTCATCCCTCTTGACGAGCTCGAGGAGATGGTTAAATTTCAGGAGGACAGATCATGAAGTTGTGGAAGCTGTTTGAGGACGGCCTCAACGCGCTGGCTCAGTGTGAGGCCGATCCCCAGTATCAGATCTGGATGCAAGACTGGCACAAGCCTTGGCCCAGCGATGACATCTGCAATGTGTGCCTAGCTGGTGCCCGGTGGGCCAAGACGCTGGACACCGATCCCAGGTTGAATGGGCACACGATCCACGGAAGCTTGAGCGCCGAGGAGCAGGGGTATGCCAGTGCACTCAACCAACTCAACCTAGGCAACGTTGCCATGGCCCTCATGTTTATGCAGAATGAGGAGCTCGAAGGCGGAGGTCTCCCTTCCTGGCAAGACATGAACGCAGCCGGTAAGGTCAAGGTCAAAGCTCGAGGTCTGCAGGCAAAGTATTCTGTGTGCCCCTACAAGGTCAGTGACTATATCTGGAAAGAGGACATGCACAAGATACTCGACAAGCTGAGGGAGGCCGACCTGTGACTGATGACAACAAGAGGGTGCAGATCTCCATCCTGTCCAAGGGTCGGCTGATTGCTATCCTGGAGCAGGACCCTGTGAAGCCCAGGAGAGGTTGGGAGGTCCCGAGGTTGACCGGGGGTGGGATCAACCATTTCATGTGGCGCTGCCACTGGGGCAAGGCTGGAGAGAACCAGACCTACTTCCACTACGTCGGCGCCGCGCAGTCCTACCTCAGGCACCTGGCGCAGGTCGAGGAGGTGCAGTTGGAGATCTCAGACGCCGAGCCGGCGCCTGCCCGGTTAATCAGAAACATGGAGCACATCGTGCAATAGTTGTTGTCTTTTGTCACAAGAGGGGATATGTCTTCTCTACTGGGGCAGACAGATACGGAGCAGAGACATGAACTTAACAATTCACCAGGTGACCGATATCGAGCTGGACACGCCGGGCCGCACTACAAATTCCAAGACGTGGCGGAGGATTGTGATCCATACCTCCGATGGTCAGAAGGTTGAACTCACATTGTTCGCCGACTCTGAGCTCAATGATGAGGCCCTTCGCCAGCTTACCCCGTGGAGCAACTGACATGACCGACACATTCTGGAGCGGCAAGCACAAGGACGCCACGAGCGTTCTCAATGCTCTCACCCCGACAGAGGGAGAGGTCACCGACCCCAAGCGCCCCATGCTTGAGGCCTGGCGTCTGATGAGCAATGGCTACTATGACATGTACAACAACGGTGGCTACAACTGGAAGATCCGTGGTCCTGGCTTCCGCAAGGCCTGCCGGCTGGTCGGTGTCCGAGCCCCCACCAAGGAAGAGCTCGTCTACTGCGGGAACCTTCACAAACACCACAGGGAGAGGTTGGAGATCGTCGCCGACGCTGTGTTCCATGCCGCGCTGATCGAGCACGTTGGATTGGAAGCTGGAAGATGATCGATGATTTCTTCCTGTTTGTTGGGACACTGGTTCTGTGGCTCATGCGTGTGGGCATTATCGTGGTAATCGGCTTGGCAATTTTCGCAGTCTTCAATCATATCGTAAGGTGAAGGATAAATAATCATGACCGACGACAGATCCAGTTATCAGTCTATGTCGACAATGCACCGCAGGACTTTCTTTGGCACCCTCGTGGCTATGGCTGTCGCCGCTGCCCTCCCTCTACCAAGGGGCATCGAGGCCGCCACCATGCCTGCAGATGATAACGCTTATTGGACGGCTTCCATGTTCGTCAAAAAAGCAGACGGTAACAAACTGGCATGCGCAGAAGGATACAACGTAATAGACGCCGGTGATGGTTGGGAACGACACTGGTGCAATGTGACTAAAGATGGAGTTGTTATAAACACCAAAGATGGCTCTGTGCCCGGCAATGACTGATAAGAGATCTGCCCAGATGGCGAGGCGCGACCCCGTGGCCCGCGCGCTGCGTGACCGCGCCCTCCATCAGAGGGTGGTGCGTGACCGGCGGCGGAACCCGAGCCGAGCCAAGGACAAGTTGAGAATAGAGACCAAGGAGGAGACCGACCATGATAGCCGATGATGTCCGGATCTACCAGAACTTTGGAGAGCCGAAGAAGGAAGAGAAGAAGGAAGAGAAGAAGTCAGAGCCGCAGGTCCTGGGGGACCAGGCCAGGCTTTCCATCACCAAAGAGGAGAACTTCCAGGAGACCCCGAGCTGTCCAGAGTCAGCGGATTGGCCTAGCGCCAAGCTGGATACCCTGGCGGAGCAGATGGCCGTTGTGCCTATGGGTACCCGGCTGCCTGATCATGTCCGGGACTGCCTCAAGGACCTGTCTGACTCACAGCTCGACTATGTCCATAAGATGACCGTGAAGATCAAAGATGCCGGGCGCCACGCGGCGAGGGTGGCCAACGCCGCCGCGCTCTTTAAGCCGGACCCGGACCCGGACCTGGCACCTTCGACCCATTTCAGGGACGTCACCCGGACCCGTGACGTTCCGAGCTTCGACGGTGGCAAGTCCATGCTGCCACCGGCACCGTCGACCGACTTCAAGAACGTCAAATGGATCCGTGGTTATTATTCGAACTTCAGCGGTAAGGTCCCGTTCGCCTTTCGGAATACTGCAAAGTCGAGCGACGGTGGTAAGTTCCCGTTCGATGACTCGTTGGAGGACGTCGGCAACCCAGGGAAAATGTCGGCCGTCCTGGATCTCAGCGGCCAAGCACCAAATTTCCAACACCTGATGATAGAGATCAGGCGGCGTCTGGTTCTCAGTGAGGCCGACCTTGATCTCTCAGCCTTCAACAAGGAGACCGAGCAATCAATCCCGATCCAACTGTTCTTAGGCCTAGTCCACAAAGGTGGATTGGTAAGCATCGAGTATGACCCAGACACCAAAAGCATGGACCTGGCCCTGGTCTCCAGTCTCGCCGAGAAGCTTGACGAGCTCGGGAACCTGCAGCCCAGTGATGTCTTATACTCAGCGAAGACGGTCCGGTTGGTGGGTAAGACTAACACCGGCAGGCGCCTGGGCGATGGCCAACTCGCCGACGGTCGGGTCTGGGGTGCGTTCGTGGATGATCCTAGCACCAGGCCTCAGAGCAGCTACATACCCACTACCACCAAGACCCATGAACAGGTTGCCAAGGAGGATACCATCAAGACCCATGAACGGCTTGCCAAGGAGGAGCAGGGTCGCGAGAAGTACGGCGATCGCAACTGGGACATGATCACCAAGGCCCTTGAACAGGCGGCAACCAGACCACTCACTGGTGATGAGCTGCGCTCGGTAGAGCAGAATTTACAAGTGGCAGCGAGGATGCGCAATGCCCGCGATCGCTGAGAAGAGGCCGACCGACAACTGGCGCATCACTCTTCACAACATCGAGGGTGGTGGCCTGGTCCACGAGCAGGTGGTCGAGGTCGAGGGTTCCTGGGCGGCTCAGTTCCAACAGGTGCGCGGCCACATCTTCCGGATCTGCCGGGTGAACAAACTGCGGTGCAGCGGCATTCAGTACATCGGCACCTGTGCCTTTGGAAATGTGAGGAAAGAGACATGAATACCATCAACGTGCTTTTACTCATCTGCTCCAGCCTGCTATCCAACGCGGACTGCCAGGTTGACACGGCGGAGTTGGTCATTCAGGGGCCGTCGGCCAAGAGCAGCTACGAGTGTGCAATGGTGGGTCAGACCTACCTCGCTGGCTCGGCGATCCAGATTGGTAGGGACCAGTGGCTCAAGATAGTCTGTTCCAGAGAGTGGGTACCGGAGGACGTGGGATGAGAACCACCAGGGTGCTGGTCTGCGGCGGGCGAGAATACAACAACGTTGAGAAGGTCAACGCCGCTCTCACCCAACTGAGCAACTACCTGCCCGAGGCAATCCAGATCATCCACGGCTGCGCCACCGGCGCCGACACCCTGGGTGGTGAGTGGGCCAAGAGACGGGGCAGCGTGCCCCAGGAGTTCCCGATCGCCCCTGGAGAGAGTGGCTTCGCTCGCAACACCAGGATGCTGGCGGTGGGCCGACCCGACATCTGTGTGCACTTCCCTGGTGGCCGGGGGACGAGAGACATGGTCAGGAAGTGCCGTGAGGACTATGTTGAGATCTGTCCCGGTCTGAACGTGGACCAGTTCCTGGTGCGCCTGGGCCTGCTCCCGGTCAATGGCGACCCTGAGCCGGTTCTCAAGTTTGATCCAGCGGGGACCGTGGACGCCAATGAGGTCTTTGAGGGGGAGCTTGTTGGCAGGACGGCGGATGGTAAGCCTGTGTGGAGAGAGAAGAGGAGTTGGAAGAAATGAAACTCGAAGGATGCCTGGAGCAAGTGTATGCCTTGCGGCGGCACAACACCACTGGTGTCACTGTCATCAGGGTGTACCAGACCCGGAAGCTGGCCGATCGCTATGCTGCCCTTGCCAACAAGAAACCAAAACTGGTGGATCTAGACGGCTCACCCAACTTCTACTATGATGTGGTCCCTCTGGTGCTGGAACTGGAGGAACCAAGATGATGCCTCTGACCGTTGAGATACTGATTGGACTGTCCCTTGGTGCGCCGTTCGTCTGGCTAACCTATCGGCTGGTGGGTGGCTCGGAAGGCATCCGCCGATGGCTGGACAACCTGGCCGAGAGGCTCAGGGCCTGGCCGCTCACGGTCGCCGAGGCTCGGCTCACCCGCTCCTTGGACAATGTTGTCGAGCAACTCGATGGCTTGCTCAAGCTGCTCGGCGACCAGAAGAGAAAGCGACAGGATGACACCGACACCACTGAACACTGAGATCCTGGCCCATAGCGACCACCGGCTGGAGATGGCGATCAAGACGGCGGTCCACCCGAGGCTGAGCCTGCTCGCCCAGGGAGCCTGCTCAGTGTGTGGAGCAGACGCGACTGGCTCGCCTCGGTGGCTGAACACGGCAGCAGCTCGGGTCAACAACTTCTGGGTCGTGCTGTACGATCCTGAGAAATGCCGGGCGTTGTGCTCGGCGGAGTGTGCACTGATGAGGAGGACTGAAGGATGACACCAGTTGGAAACAAGGCCGCCGGCCTGGTTCGTGTTCAGAAGATGATCAAGTTCGCCGTCAATGGCGACAAGAAGGATGCTGAGTACAAGATTATGTCCATCAATCCTGACAGGATCATCCTGTTTGAGAACAGTGATGTTCATGCGGGTCACACGATGCTCTGGCTCCAGCAAACGGAGATCCACTTCCTCATCTCAGGCACCAGGTATGATCTCGTCCGTGCCATTGCTGAGGCTCGTGGCAACAAAGTTCTGTGAGGAGAAAAGAGATGGATGACGACGACCGCTGCAACGAGTGCGGAGAGGAGGGCATCGAGGGTGAGACCGACGATGGCCGGGAGCTCTGCTTTACCTGCTACAACGAATGGTTGAATGGGTTGGAGGACTGAGACATGAGCAAATTGGACGCCAGCAAGATGGATATCAAGGTGAACCTGGACATCGACGACCACCAGCTCGGCCAGCACTTCGCCTGCAGTGACTCTGAGGACCAGGCCGAGTTCCTGCGTGGCTGGGTCAACAGTGCCAACTCCTTCGACCAGGAAATCCACACTGCGCGGTTCAAGTGGGCCATGAAGTGCGTCCACATAATTGGCCACCTGAACCCGAGTGAGAAAGCAAGGATCGCCAGCCTGCTCCGCGAGCTGGTTGAACACCTAGAGGAGTGACGACCATGACACTCCAGTACAAGGTTGAAATCTCGAACCGGGACATCGGTCTGCACATAGGAAATGCCGGGAGCAAGACCCAGATGGAGATCCTGGTCGCGATGACCGCCACCATTGAGAAAGAGGTCTACCCCAACGACTGGTTCATACAGTGTCACCACATCATCGAGCACATGGGCAAGAGGAAGAGTGCCCGCGTCCTCAAGATCCTTGAACCGCTGGTTGAACACTTGAAGGAGAAGGCGACATGAACATGTACGAAATGATTGAGAAGGTTGAGTGGCTCTGCAACTCAATGGCCGAGGCGATGCCGGACGGCCAGCGACTGAGCCTGCTGATCGCCGCCGCGACGAGGATTGTCGCTGGTGTCAACATCATGGCCGACAGGATCGTCGAGCTAGAGGCGGCAGTGAAGCCACTCTCCGATGAGCCTGTCAATCTCTTGAAGACAGACAAGGACTTCAGCAGTGCGCCGGGCCACTGGCACACCAGCACCCACACTAGCACCAACCCGTGGAGGGACATCGAGACCGCACCCAGGGCCTGTGTTGATACACTGCTGGAGGTCAAGGGAAATTCTGGCTACACGGGTCACACCACATTCATCGCCCTCGCCTGGAGCCAGCTCACTGGGAATGCGAACGAGTATCGGTGGATGGACGTCACTGATGACCCGCTCATGGACAACGGTTGGGAGCCGACCCACTGGCGCTGGCCAACAGTGGGGGACTGAGAAATGGACACCAACTTTTCAGCGGCGATGCTGACCCAGTGCTGGTGGGAGAGTGGGGACGGCCTGTCTGGACCCACAGTGCTTGGGATTGTGCTGGTAACCGCTGGTGTGTTGGCCTGGGCCATGAGGTGGAGGGTCTGAGAGATGGACCGCTCCACCTATGGTGAGATGACAACCTGGGACCGCCGCCGGTTCCTCGGTTCACTTGTCGCCAGTGTCCTGGCTGCCAAGGTGGCGCTGCCCGCTGGGCTGCTGCGGGGCGACATTGAGACAGAGGTGATTAACCTGGAACTGGACTTCACCCACTCCATGCTCGGCGCCCGCCCTACGTTCGCAAGAGCCAGCACGATGTGGATGTTCGACGGTAAGGGACTGCCCATATTCAGCGAGGACTACATCCGGGAGCACCGGGTGACCGATTGGGTTTGCTCCGAGCTCACTGTCAACACTAAGACTGGTGAGCTGGGCGGGAAGAAATCAAGAATGAGGAGTTAGAGATGAGTGACAAGGCAAGATGGATCGCCCTTGAGGCGAAGGCCGAGGCGTTCTCGGAGAATTTCAGCACCTCCTCGGTACTGCTTAGGTACTACATCCTGGACCTGCTGAAGGAGGCCAAGGAGGCGAGAGTGCTTCTTGAGAGGCTGATCGCCCGAGGAGGAACCTGCCTGTTGGACGATGAGGGCAGCTGCTTCAAGAGCACGACTGGTTTTACGACAGTGAGTGCCCACACAAGGGAGCCAGAAACCTACTTGGGCTGGAGGAGACGACATGAGTGACAGCACACGAGATGCCGTCCGGCACCTGGCCGAGGCACTGGCCGAGGTGAACGGCAACCCTGAAACCGCCTTTCAAGTCGCAGTGCTCGGCGTTCTTCTTGACATCAAGCAGGAACTGCAGAAGACCGCCCGCGACAACAACATTCGTGGGTCGGGATGATGACCGTGCGGAGAATAGTGCGGAGAATGCTGAGGGGGCTGGTGATTATCGGCCTGGTGATGCTGATCGCGGCGGCGACTTTTGCGCTCATCGGTCTCATCGTGCAGGTCGCTGGGGGCGTAATACCTGGTGGTGGTGTCCTGATGCTTGTCGGAGTCGTCTTCCTGCTTTTCGCCGTGGTGGCCTGGCAGATAGGAGGGGAGTGATGCCCAGGGAGCCGAGCCTGCTGGGTGCGGCGCTGAAGAGCATCGCCGGTCGCTCGTTCAACAAGGGCCTCGACCTGGACATCCTCGTGCTGAGCTCGCTGAGCGCCGTGGTGCTCCACGAGGGGCGCCGAGCTGGCCTCCAGGACGACGAGGCACGACTTGTGTTGACCAGGTGGCTGGGCACGCTGAACCTGTAGAGGAGAATTGAGATGAGAAATATTATGAAGAGAGTGAGGTCGTGGATCCCGAGCCTGCTGGGTTGGACGCTCCTGGACCGCTGGAGCTCGCTGTGGACCGCCCTCTGTGTTGCTGTGGTTCTCGTTGTGGCCGCGCTGGTGCTCGGTTCGTGGATGCCGATCGTCGCCGTGCTGATCGGTGGCTTTATACTGCTGGCTGGGCGGGTTGGGGCTTGATTGAAATGAATGAACGACTTCTTGTGATGGGCTGCTGGAGTCGGATGGGTCAGCGTGGACGCGCGGCGGTGGATGCCATCATCAAAAGGTATCCTGAGATCTATATTCGTTACACCTATCCCGCTCAGTATGGTGGCCAGGATCCATATGTCAGAGGGATGATGGATCGCATCCGACCGACGATGGTTCTCTTCAACAGTCTGCGTGGGGACCAGGTCGAGACCTTCCTGGTCAGGGTGCGTAGGGAGCCTGACATAAGACTGCTCATGGTGGCTGATGTACTGAAGTGGCGCTGAACGGCCGACTCTGAACGTCTTGAGGACGCACCTTGAGGACGGACCTTATGCAGGGGTCGAACCTAAGACTTCATCCATTTTAAGTTCGCCGACCTGGGACCTGTTGTATTTGCAGGTGAAACAGGTGTTGAGGCCGAACTAGCCGAACTTAGGGGGTCTATGGTTGCGCCCAGGGAAATTCGCGGTGAGTAGTGGTGAGAAGTTTTGTTGGCTATGGTGGCTAAAAGGTTCGGGAGGTTCAGCTAGTTAGTCCTTCTTCTTCTTTAGAGAGAAAAGAGAGAATAATAACAACAACTTGCGGAGGACTCACTACGAGGACTCACCTTACAGAGGTCTTCAAGGTCCGTCCCTTTTCAACCTGAAAGCTGTTCTCCAGTCTGATCAGCTCCGAGAGGCTCCTGCCGCTCCTCTGGGCCAAAGGGGTCTTGTGGTTGCCTGGGCTCCACCTCCTGGGCTATAGATCAGGCGTCCATGAAAAGTTACCGCTCGCCCGCGCACGAGCTACCAAGGCAGGATATCAATGGCTGACAGCCCTCCACAGACTGGCACTTTGGGAAGTACGAGACCCGGATGGTCCACCAAGAAGAAGGAGGGTCAAAACGCCAGCAACCGAGGAAAGATGAACCCCGTGGTTGATGAGGAGAACTGGCGGCAGAAGATGAAGCGCCGTGGCCTCAAGTTTGACGACGAGCAGAAGCAGATCTTTCTTGACACACTGGCCCGGACCGGCCTGAAGTACACCAGCTATGAGGCGGCGGACGTGACCCGAAACTGCGTGATGGGCCATGCCGAACGTGACCCAGAATTTGCCGATCAGATGGATGCCGCTTTAGGAGAGTATCGGGAGAAGGTCCGCCAGGAGGTTTGGAACCGTGGGGTGATCGGTTGGGAGGAGCCGGTGTATGGTGGTGGGAAGAGGGTGCTGGAGCCGCTTACTGATCCTGAGACTGGTGAGGTCCTGCGTGATGAGAATGGTGAGATCCGCCTGAGGTCTGCGACCGTCCTGAAGAAGAGCGACCGGCTGCTGGAGCTCGAGGCGAAGAGGGTGGATCCTGCCTATCGTGACAAGGGTCTGCTCGGTGAGATGGAGGGGTCAGGTGTCAAGAAGATCGTGGTGGAGTTTGTTGACCCTGAACCTGATCCTCAGATCATTGAGAATGAGACTCCGCTGCCGCTTGAGGACAAGACTGCCGATTGAGATCTGCCGCTTGTCCATCCAGATCTGCCGCTTGTCCGACCGGTTGCACGACCGGTTGATCTTCTGCGCTCATGGAGCGATCCATAAAATTAGAGCTAAATTTAGCTTAAATTTTATACGTTTGCCGCTTGGTAGGTGGTCAACCGACCCCCAGGCGAAAGGCCAATAACTCCCAGGGGTCGGGACCGCAGGCTCGGGATAGAGGACTATCCTCCGAGCCTGGTTCTGCCGCTTGTCAATCTGCCGCTTGTCAGTCGTGGAACCACCACAGGCCGTTCTTGGTGTCGTGGGTCACGAATTTGGCGTTCTTGGTGTCGCCGACGCAGTATTCCTCGTGGTCTCTCCAACCGAGGTAAAGGGCGGTTTGGACGTCGTTGAAGTAGCGCGTGAGTCCTTCGGTTGTCATGATCTTGACCTTTCAAAATTTGCCGCTTGGTAATCTGCCGCTTGTCTACTTCAGCGTCCACTGGGGGATCTTGGGGC
>SDBT01012446.1_pt1 | contig 13665 bp, 13 predicted proteins | sample 2277101 | NCBI WGS metagenome assembly SDBT01 (sample SAMN10404973, study PRJNA504765) | marine sediment metagenome | isolation source: marine sediment core GS10_PC15, 103 cmbsf | place: Arctic Ocean: Southern Knipovich Ridge | collected 2010
GATACTAAAAGCTGATTTCAAATTGCAATATCTTTTTTAAAATATTTACCGTTGACTGTTGTCGACAATAAGTTTGTTTGTTTTTTAAGCTCAGTGTACAGGACAAAAACCAAACAAATAAACGCTATTGCTTAAATATTCATCCTTCCAAACATGATTATCATCATCATCTTCAATGATAAGCAAGCCATGATTATCATACTTCATATCCCAGTGATACAACTTAGGATGTTGCATGCCAACCTCTCGTGCTAGCAATGAAAAAAGATCATTTTCATGAAGATGTCGATTATGAACACTTTTATGCAAAATACCTCGTACTTTTTGATTAAATTGAGATGCTTTCATTTTTTGAGAAAAACGATCTGAATTACTCCAAATATCTTCTTTTATAACTCCCTCATTGTGATTAATACCTGCAACACCTTTTAAACAATCGAAATCAGGATTGTCTACAAAATATGCAGCCTTATGCACATTAAAACATTTTTCATGACACAATTCATGTAAAACAAACTCTGGAATATTCTCTGTTCCATGGAGCAATAGTATTTTACGTGGCAACTGTTGTAGACGCGATAGCAGCATATGATGTTCTTGAACGGTTGCTTTTTGCTTCATAGCCTCTCCTTTCTACAAAAATCCTTTTCCTTTTTTAGATCAGCAACCCTTTTTTAAAAAGTATCACTTTTACGATACTCTTTTTTTATCTGTTACGCAAATAGTACCTACAATAATACCTATACGATACTATGTGATTATCACCCTAACATAGGTTTCTATTTGTTAGCAATGAAATGGAAACACTTACATATTTTGTGAAACTTCGATACAGTGATACACAGTAAAAGAAATAGAAATAATTACCAATCTAGAAATTACGATGAAGTATTTTTTTGTAGTACTACTTTGTGGTCTTGTTACAATTTCACTCCATTCCGGACGAAGTGTTTTCCGTACAAAGGATCCAAACATTCCAACCTTGATTGTCCGATGGAAAGATACTGATATATCTCATACATTACGCGATTCACATCTCGAGGCACCACTGTTTCTTATTTTTGACAAACATTATTTTGAAACACATATGCTTCCAGACAATGATATTTCCTATCGATATGAACCAACACGTACAGTAACCGGTTCTATACTAGGTACTCTTATTCAAACCGCTATTGATGAAATCAAACAGGGCAAAAAAATATTTACGCATTTTATTATCTTAAAAAAACGTGATTTTCATAATGGTAGTGGGCTTATTATTCTCAAATTCAAAAACCATCCTTTTGTTGTAAAACTTTTTATCGAAACACCAGAAAGTTTTGTTACCCCATGGGAAAAAGGATTTGAATCAATGTGCTTTTTTAATATGGGTGGCGGAATAAATCGTCATCTTATGGGGTTTACTAGAATCAAAAATTTAGAACATATTAAGGCAACCTTGGCAAAGCATCCCTACTGGCAAGACAAAGTTAGCTTTCCACGTAAATGGTTTTGGATGCCCAAATATGTTCGCTGGCTTGAGCTTAAAGGAAAAAATATTGGCACAGGTACTACACAAGGAGAAATACCAAGCGTATATGCTGTTGTTGCAGATCATATAGCTATTAAGCGCACATTCACATTACAACAACGCAAGGATAGACGTATAGCTGTTGCACTTAGTTCATATCTGAAAAGCGCAATAGACTTGCACATAAATAATTATGTAATTGAAGAACCAACAGGCGATATTGTTATTATAGATACAGAACACTTTCCTACATTAGTTGGTTTGTGGGAAGAACCACCAAGCCAAAGTTATCTACAATGGTATATCTATCTTGCTAGAAAAATGGTGCATTATACGTTTGAGCGAAATAAACAAGAACGCTATGCTAGACAACTGCAGAGTACATCTCCTATGCATATATCATTAAGCATTAACGTATAGAAGTTAATTTAATAGCGATTTTAAGTCTTCTTTTTAAAATACGTGGAGATATTATAGGGTTCTTTGCTATACTAGTATCAGGATACATATTATTATCTTTAAGATATTTTTCTACTTCCTTAAGTGTCTTAAAAATTTTACCACCCTTTTTTGCTCTTTTTACAAACTTTTCTGCTTGTTGCATTTGATTATCAAAATTACCACTCAACTGACTAATAGACTTTTTCTCTGGTTTTTCCTCAACCGGTTTTTTCTTTTCCTTAACAAGTCGTCTTAACTGAATTCTAACTTTTATGGGGGAGGCATCTCCAAAATTAACCCCTGCATCTTTAAGAACTTTTATAGCTTCTTCAACGTTTGGAAATGTTCTTTTTGCATCCTCTAAATCAACTATCGCATACTCAAGCGATTCACCTTTTATTTTAGCTATTAACTCGGGGGGTAAAGGTGAAGAAGGTTGAATTGGAGTTGTAGGTTGAGTTACTTTTAATGTTGATTCAAGCTGGCTCAACGATCTTGTTAAATAACCTAATTTTCCGCCTAACTGAGCGTACAAAGAACAGTAATAGATACTAGTAATAAGAAAAAAACTAGCGAACGAAATATACTTTGGCATTATTCTCTCCTTTAAAAAACATACATATTACGCTACACTTCTTTCCGTTTTACGTTTTGGACGCAAGGAAGAAAACCACCCTGCTACCGTTTCTTTTGTTTGACCAAAAAAACCTTGAACCTTTGTCCACATAGTATTTTTTTGTCGAGCCTTTTGCTCATAGTATAATTCTAATAAAGCATATCTTGCCACAAATGTATGGGCATTGCTATACAATACACGATTTTTTTTCGGCAGCGCAGAAAGTTTACTTGCCCATTCCGAATGTTTTATTTCTAAACTATTCATTCCTTGTTGTTCAATCTTTTGAAGGCGTAAGTTTTTTTTTCCTCTAGAACGTGTGGCGTACATATCAGAAATAATATTTTCATAAAACATTTTATACTCTGCCCAATCATCTTTTTCAATATCCATAAAATTCATAAATGCTGCTAATTTTATAGGTCTAGATTGCGATAAAAACGATATGATATTTTGAGCAGCAAATACTGAATGTATCATACAGATTATCAACAAGCTACATAAAATAATATTCTTTATAATATTCCTACTGATATAATGAATTTCCAATAATTATTTCCTTAAGTCGTTGTACTTGATGTTTAAATACCGCATTCGTTTCTTGTAATCCCTTGACCTTTTTAAGTGCGTACAACACTGTCGTATGATCTTTTCTCCCAAGAAACTTACCGATTTCTTGTAATGATTTGTTTGTTAGTTTCTTCATAAGATACATAGCAATTTGTCGCGCTAATGACAACTGTTTATTTCTTTTCTGTGAACGTAAATCTACTAACGAATATGAATACTGCTTCTGTACTACTTTTATAATTCGCTGAAAATCAACTAAGCCAACAGATGTATTAACTACTCGTTGTAATACCTTTTGTGCAAGTTCTAATGTTACAGGCTGTTTTGTTAATGATGCAAACGCGGTAACTCGAATCAATGCACCCTCAAGTTCTCGAATATTTGACGGAGAGGTTGACGCAATAAAATGTGCAACGTCATCGGCAAGTTGTTCATTATTCATTTCAGATTTTTTTTTGAGTATAGCTATTTTTGTCTCTAATAACGGCGCTTGAACATCCGTAACAAGTCCCCATGCCAAGCGAGATCGTAAGCGAACTGCAATACCTTCTATGTCAGTTGGATAGGAGTCACTTGAAAAAACTAGTTGTTTATTCGCTTCATACAAAGCATTAAAAATATGAAAAAAGGCTTCTTGTGTCTGTACTTTGTTTGAAATAAATTGCACATCATCTATTAAAAGCACATCAATATTTTTGTATTTTTTTTGAAAAATGTGCATTTTGTCAAAACGAATTGCATGAATAAATTCATTCACAAAACGATCTGCAGTCTGATAGAGCACTTGTACATTGCTATAACGAGTTTTAATTTCGTTACCAATAGCATGCAATAAATGCGTTTTTCCAAGTCCAGAACCACCGTACATGAAAAGCGGATTATAAAGAGACCCCAATTTTTCAGTAATTGCATGCGCAGCGGCATATGCTAACGAATTATTAGGCCCGACAACAAACGTATCAAAGACATGGTTACTGTTGATGTAACTTTGTCCTTTAGACACCCTTTTTACCAAGGCATATTTAGAACACCTTTTAGCGCGTTGAGCAGGAATAATCTCAGTTTTTATTGAAACAGGAGCTTGTTGATCTGATTCCTCTGGAGTTTTACCATTAATAAAATACACCTTTACCTGATCAACATTAAATAAACGACTCAAATGCTCATTAAAAAGATTAAGATAATGGGTCTTAATCCAATCCTTTACAAATACATTGGGCGCATGCACATAGACAACCTTTTCTTGTGCATCCCACTGTTGTAATGTTACGGCCTTAAGCCATGTTTCTACAACACGACTACCAGCCTCTTCACGAACTATATCTAAAAATTGTTCCCATATTACTTGATTCACGGGTATTCCGTTTGAAGAAGAAATAGTGTTTATTTACTATCATGTGCCATAGTGTAACACGCAACAAAAGTGGTAGGCAAGACAAAGAATTTAGACTTCCTTAAGATATGCTTCAATACCAGTACAAATACCTTGCGCTATTGCTAGTTGATATGAAGATTGCACTAACCATTTTATTTTTTCACTTGTTAAAAAATCAATCTCAATTAATATTGCTGGCATGTCTGTTCCGAGTAACACTTGTGCAACAGCTTCCTTTATGTTTCTATCTTTTGCAGTATAAAATTTATTCGCTTGCACAAGCACATTTGTATGAATACATGAAGCTAAACGTTTACTTGCACAATCTTTTTGTTTACATACGTATGCTATAAGATATTTACTTTGTGCATCGATATCATACATTTCTTTTTTTAAAAGAGTATGTGGGGTCCAGTATGTTTCTATTCCTGAAACTGTTTTATTTAAAGCACTATTAGCATGAATAGAAATGAACAAATCTGCTTGTTTCTGATTTGCTAATGTTGTTCGCATATCAAGTGGTACATAAATATCTGATTTACGCGTAACAACTACGTTGTATCCTTTTTTTTTTAGTAACCTTGCAAGATGGTTGCCAACCTGCAAGGTTATATCCTTTTCTTTAATAACATTATGAAAATTATATACTATTTTTCCATCATCATTTCCGCCATGACCACTGTCTATAACAATTGTTGGCACCTTGTTCTTATTAGATGCATATCGCAAAATATGATTGGTTTTTTTGTTGAGTTTTTGCAATATATTTTTGTCATGGAACGTAAAAACCACTCCTTTATACTTGTTATTAATAGCATCAAACGTTTTAGTAACCTCAAACGCTATATGTTGAGGATAATACTCGATATTAACTTGTACTCCACGCAGTGGCTTATTGACCTCAGTAAATGAGATAGCATAATGCTCATTAGAGGTTCTACTAATATTGGGAATTGAACGTCGTGCTTCGCCAACAATTTTAGTCAATGGCATAAAAAAACGAATTTGTTTGATAAAACCATTACTTGTTGATTGTACATCTGTTTCTAGTTTGAAAGATTTTTTCTGTGGCATGCGGTTGCAAATTGGTTCTTTATTAAAATAGCAGACAATTTTATCAGAAATCTCACTTTTATGAAAAAAAAATTTCGTTAACGAATTGGTATATTCTACATTTTTAGAAGATAACAAAAATACTACAGAACATGCTGTATATATAATATAGCGAACGTGCTTCATACTAACCCCCCTCGCAAAAATTAAATCACAAATAAAATTTATCTCATATATTATGGTATATCTTTTATTTGCAAATAGTCAATGATTTATATAGAAAGTATGAGATGATTTTCCCAAAGAAATGTTTATAAAGAAGAAACGGGTTCTATAACGTATGCTAATCGACGTGAACACTCCCAAGTACGCAAAAAATCTTTAAGTGGATATGCTACTGCAACAGCTTCATTTTGAGCAAAAGCAGGGTCGTGACACAATATAAACAACTTGGTACCTTTATTCAAAAAACCGGTAACAACAAGTAAATGACCTTTATGATAGTCTTTAGCTGCACCTGTTAGTATACCCCGCACACTTACAACAATCGGAATTTGATGTTTCAAAAATTTATATAATGTTGCAAACGAAGGCAGCCTTCGCACATAAAAACAATATTTTCCTCCCGTCTGTTCAAACGCATGTGCGGTATTAAAGGGCCAACTACCAAATGTATCTAATCCTGCATCATACACCCCTGTTGCAAATATATGGGGATCAAGTTTTTTATGTGTAAGATAACTTGTAACCATACATAATGACGTTGGTGAACATAATTCATTTTTGCGTGGATGATTTAGTATTTTTTGTGAAAAAGAAGGAATTCCTTTAATGCAAACCGATGGCAAAGAAAAAAATTGCGATGGCTTTTCTGTCACAAAATGATCAAGTCTAGAAGCGGAGACATATAAGCCGCATACCGACGAAAGTTGAGCTCCATCATGAGGTTCTATGAGAATTCGAATCCCATCTACGGTCAATTCTTTTGGCACTTCAAGCCGAACATAATGATAACTTGTTCCGACTTTTGAAATTGTAAAATGTGAACGTTGAAAATCTACCCCCCAATCAAACATTTTGTGCAATATATTCCATTTTTTACTTTTTGTATCACGTACTTGTGCATAAAATGAAAAATATCCTTTTTTATGAGGACGATGTGCATTCCATGAAAAAATACATTGCGTAAAATGAGGGGTATCAGTAGTAACAAAACTAATCTTCTGTTTTTTATTATTCATTTCACGTTGCTCTTGAGTAAAAAACGTCTTAAACATCCACGTCCATTGCGTAGTCTGTTGAGAAAGTACCATATCAAAATTTATACAAAACTGTATAAACAACACAGTACTCACAAAGTGTAATAATAATCGCTTAGCATACACATTCGTCATCTCAATTCCTTTTTTTCTCATTTTGAATATAAATGTCATAGCATACTACAGCCTTCTTTCTAAGTATAGAAAAAACCTCGCTTTTCAATCAATAAGTTTATTTTAATGTACATATTTTTATAATTTATTGAAATGTTATCATTCAATTTGTAAATATTATTTATAGAAGAGTTATCAATAAAAACGGGGGACGCTATGAAAAATTATATCACGTATATATTTTTTATTCTTTGTATATATAGCAATACTATGGGAAAATCATACAAAGCTGTTGTTATTGTTTCAGTAGTAGATCTTATTGGTAAACCGTTATTCACACAACCAAAGGATAATATGTATAATTTGCCTATTTCAGGAGTTGCTCACAATGGATATTCACGCATACATCAACTCATTTTTAATGAAATCGTTACCGTACTTGAGAAACTAGGTAATCAAATACGTGTAAGTATACCAAATCTCTTTTTCGAACAAGCAAACAGTCAAACACGCTACAATGAATATTGGACGCACAAAAGTGCAGTTGCATCTTTAGATGCTTTAGCAAAACAACGCATTCCACAAGCAATGTTTCCTGAACCTATCAGTTTTGAAGAAAATAAAAATAGTATATCAACACAACCTATTGTAACACTTCTTTTTCCGCATTACGATTCATTAACAGGACAAACGTATTCTGCAGGAACACGTTTTGTAATTGCGAATGGAGTCAAAAAAAACAAAATTTTTGTTTATGCATATTCACCTAAACATCATAAAGTATGCAAAATTAACTTGCCACAGCATCTTTGTTTACAGAGATACCCTTACACTAAAAAAGAGAAAATTACTCTTTTCGCATCGCTTGTACAACAATGGTCAGAACTACAAAGTGGGTTCGTTCCGTATGTATTTGGTGGATGTAGTTTTACTGCAACATGTATAACTAATAATTATATAAAAAAAGAGAACGCCTACTATCGGCCAACGTATCAACGTTCACCAACACCAGGCTTTGATTGTACCGGCATCATTGCTCGAGCTGCTCAAATATGCGGTATTCCCTATTATTTCAAAAACTCTACAACTCTGGTCAAACATTTACGTCCTCTTACAACACAAGAATCAATTGAAAATGGTGATATTATTTGGTTTCCTGGTCATGCACTTATTATTGTTGATACAACAACACATACATGCGTAGAAGCAAGAAGCTACAACCATGGATTTGGTAAAGTTCACGCTTTACCAATCAATAAGTTGTTTGCAAATACACATAGTCTGGAAGATATAAAAGAAGCTATGCTACACAACAAACCAATATCACGATTAGACAGTAAAGGAAACAATGTACAAACAGTACCGATTATTAAGATTTTGAAGCTTGCCAGTGCATGGCTAGATCAAGAAAAAAAGCATAAAGGCTGAAAATAATATATGCAGAAGACATGAAAAATAATACGGGGTATTGGCTAAATAAGCCAATACCACAAAGAAACATTCCCATAATAAACAATGGTAGACCATAGCGATGGGTTATTTTATATCGTTTAAAAGATGGAAACGGTAAAACACTTACCATACATATTGCAATAATTATAGCAACAATCATTAACCCTTTTGGCAACGTTAAAACAGATAAGCCATGTTTAACAAGCCATGGATGGTACATAATGATGCTTGCCAAAAAGCATGCTGCCATAGGCGTTGGTAATCCACTAAAAAAAGGAGATGAGTTGTCTGTTACTGTATTAAATTTAGCCAAACGAAATAAGCCAGCACATAAATAGATGCTAAGAGAAAGTATGGCACGTATGCCACTATCTTGTAAGCAATAGCTATATAGCAACGTTGCTGGGGCAACACAAAATGACACAACATCACATAACGAATCAAGCTCCGCTCCCATATAACTTGCAGAAGCAAAGTAGCGAGCCACACGCCCATCAAAAAAATCAAGTATTGCCGCAACAATAATACAATATGCAGCAACAACAACATTTCCTTGCAATGCTTGTATGATTGAAAAAAAACCAAAACACGCATTACCGAGCGTCAAAATATTTGGAACAGTAGTACGCAACTTTTGTCTACTACGAAACGTACGGCGCTTGGCAAATTGTCCAACTACTTGACGAATTGTCATGACAACCACCTTCCTAATATCGTATATCCACCATACACTTTATCACCGACAGTAACGGTAATTTTAACATCAGATGGCAACAAAATATCAACTCGCGAGCCAAACTTAATCATGCCATATTTTTGTCCAGCATATACTTTTTGGCCAGGTTCTATCCACCATCGAATAGTTCGTGCAATGGTACCAGCAATCTGACGTACAATAAGAGTTCTACCATCCTGTGTGCGAAGATGTACATCATTTCGTTCATTTAAGTAAGAACTTTTTGGCAAAAACGCTGGAAAAAATTTACCTTTGTGATACTGTATTTTTTCAATAATGCCCTTTACAGGCAACCAATTGATATGAACGTCAAATGGTGAAAGAAAAATTGATACTTTTTGATGATACCCATCGAATTTTGCTTGTGGATCATACTGTACTTGTACAATTTTACCATCTGCAGGACAAACTATAATTCGATCATCATACATAGATTGAGGACATTCTCGATCAGGATTTCTGAAAAAAAACAAACAAAAACAAAAAAATATAAATGCTATGTAAAATAACGGACGAAAGAAAAAAAATCCCAACAACATTAATGCTGCACAGATAAGTACTAAAATCCAACCTTCTGACCAAAGTAAATTTGCAGTAAAAAAACCCATAATTGACTGTAATAGTTTTGCTATCATCATAGCTTATAGAATACTACAAATATAACATTCTGAAAACAGGGGGAAAATTCACGTCTTCCCCCTGTCAAAGAGAAGTTGACTATATTATAAATTGTTTTCTTTATTCTCGTCTTTAATTATAGTCTTTAATGTAATTTGAATTGTGTTTAATAAAGAATGTACACTATCATTAGCTGGCTTTTTATCTTGTTGATTACCTTGTTGGTTACTCAACAAGGTTGAGCTTATAGTGTTAAAATGTGTTCCAATTTTCTTTAACGATTTAACAATATTATTTTTATTAACTTTATTATAATATATTTTAGCACTTGTAAGAGTTTTAACTGCACTATCTAATAAAGCTACCTGTCGTCGCATTGGTAAATGATCATTATAAACACCATCTTGTCCAATAATCATTGCGTTCACTTGTTCTAAAAGCTTTTCAATTGCAGGTTGCTCATTATCAAAAGTAGTATCATCTAAACTTACCACCTCATACAATGCATACGTACGCAGATATTTGAGATATACTTTCCAATATAATCTGCTTGATTTTCCGTACCAGTTGCCTAATCTCCAACGCCATATTCGCCAACAGCTACAACCTGGTGCTGAAAAAAATACGTGTCTAAACCATGAATAACCTTTTTGTTTAAAATTGTTTTGCTCAAGAAGGTCTTTACCAAATTTGTTAAGACCATTCACATTAAGTTGCTTGAAATGCTTTATACAATCTTGGTGAAATGGTACATTTTGATACCAGAGATATGAATCTCCTGATGAATTCCTTTCAAGCTTTTTTATTGGTGCTCTAACTAATTTTAATATTTCTTGGGGAACATCAGTAAAATAACTAATTTTATAAAGACATTTGCGCAGTTCTTTTTTTTCTTTATTTAGTGCTGCCTGAAGATTCAATTTGTTAACATCTTTAGGATCAATACGCTTGCCAGTGTCATCTTTAATATGAATACATGATGCACCATTTTTAACTTCATTCCATAATTGAGTTTTTACTTTTTTAGTATTATTTAAAATATCACAACAAGTTTTAAAATTGCTCTCTTGCCAGCTACCAAATAAAAAATCATCGCCTGACGCATCTGTCTCTGAACGACCAATCATTATATCAATTTTACGCAAATCAAAATATTGCTTGCCAAACAAAAAAAATAAAAATGCTATAGAAGCATCTCTAGCTGCGATCAACTTGTTAAAACCTTCATATTTTTCTGGGTTTTGAAAATAGTGTTCACGAGTTGCTAATCCTACCCATTCCAAAGCACCGCAAATTTTAGGATGAGCACTTTTGGTATTTTCCCATTTGTTAGATAGACTTCCCCAGAAACCGCTTATTGATTCACTTGGATCTCTAACAATTTCATCAACAGGTATTATTTTTTTAGGTATCGTTTCAGGTGTTATCTGGGGTTCTACCTCTTCTGGCTTCTCAAAATCATTTTTATGAGTTATTGATTCTTCCAATTTTGAAATACCGAAAATTTTAGGATGATCACTTTTAATCTTTTCCCATTTGTTAGATAATCTTCCCCAAAAACCGCTTGTTAGTTTATTAGTTGTTTCTGCACTTTCTGAACCACTCTCCATTGCCAACAAATGTGGTAAGGGCGTTAGTATATTAAAAAACAACGTAAGTACTATAAATTTATGTATCCATCCATTTTTCATGATATATCCTCCATTATTTTATATATCAAACCAAAACAATTCTAAAAAGTTATTCTAATTCTTCCTCTATATAGTCTTGTTTTTGTAATAATTCTATATATTTTTCATCAACAACATTTTTTAGCGCACATGTTCGTACATAGCTCTTTACAAATTCCCAATACTGTTCGCTTAATTTTGCATAATATGGACAAATAATTTTTTTCCACCATTTATTGTTATGTTCCTGTATACGTTTATTTAATTCGATTGTAAATGCATCAAGCTCATCTTTGGTAAAAGTTGAAAATGTAGTATATAACCTATCTAAATAGTTTTCATACCGATTATAATTTTTTACCCTTTTTTTCCAATTTGGTGCATCATCATCAACAATATCATTACCATTATTAGCATTAATAAGAAGTTGTTCTATATCATTACATACATCTGTATATTCAGATAATTGTGATATCGACCTACGTAATTCAAATATTTCTTGTGTTAATGCTTGTTTTATATTTGAAAAATTTAATTTTATAGTTGTTTCATCATTTGATATACATGGTTTGCTACTAATATAAATTCGATCTCCTTGCACAATATCATCATACAATGTTTCTTGTACTACCTTTTTATTTTTAAAAATATCATCTGCTGTAGGCCAAAATTTCTTATCTGAACGTATATCAGAAAGACGATAACCCTGAAAACTAAAAGTGTTTTCATCAGCTCGGCTGGAAATAGCGTCTAACTGTTTCTGTTTAGATTTGCTTTCTGAGCGGTTACACCAATACGTATAAGCAAGCTTTCCACCTACACATACACCTAAAGCAATAACTCCCAAAACAACTGTAGTTTTTTTAGGAAAATTTTCATACCAATCTTCTTCAGCTTCTAGTGTAACTGTTACAGTACTTGATAAAAAAAGTATACATAAAAACAAAGACGTAATTCTTGAAAGATAATTTTTCATTTGACATAACCTCTAACTCATATTTCTATAACCACCATATTTATACTAATAACGTAGCATAAAAACTTACTTTTGAAAAGTCGTGTTAATATATAAACGAATAAAAACAATATATAATTTCAATTTGAAATAAGTATGCGTGATTATCGTATACTTATGTTTCTAACATAAAGTTAAAAATTGAAAATATATATTGTTTATTTAGATCGTAAGAGATAATTTAATTGATTGAGAGATTGTTGTAGCGTGTGTAATGCATTTTGCAACAAAAAAGGATCATCCGGTATGGATGGCTTTAAAGGCTTAACCTCAGGACCATAAATTACCTCAAATTTAGTTTGTGCTGTACATAGCATCAATGCTTCCTTATCCTGATAGGCATATGAATAGCTATTATGTGCCATTTTTCCTAATTCCTCTACATATTTTGTGTTTTCTACTGAAAGAGGATCCTTTTTATTTCTGCAAGCCTCAGAGGTTGCACAACCCCTCGCCCAGGTACATTCTCCTTTTTTTAATAAAACTGGATCCGTTGGGCAACACATATGAACAGTAGGCTCTTTTTTTTCATCAAGACCAAACCCCCATGGAGGCGGAACATTTAATTTTTTACACGGTGACATACATCCTATTTTATTGCCTTTGTCATCTTTAATGCATAGATCAACATTTTTAAATTTAGCCAATTCTGGTTTTCCACCAGATAAATCTTCATGAGCAGGACATTTATTCAAATCTAATTTTGATGCGTCAATTGGCAAACATCTATTTTTACCAATATCTGGACCTTTTTGTATACATATAACAGGCAACATATATCCATCAACAAAACTAATATTATACCAAGTTAAACAACTTGCTCCAGGATTTTTATGTGGGCATGATGTGGAAGCCCATGTTGCTTCAAATTTAGATTCTATAGGAGGTTGACAACCACCTTCTGGACATGGATCTTCACTCTGGCCCATCTTACAATTATTTCCATGTTCATCACAACCAATTTTTGCCCAAAAACGGGTTGCATCTAAGCCTTCATCAGGAATATTATAGTCATGCGATTGATTAGGTTCTAATTTAACAACAAGTGGATTGCCTTTTTCTGAAACATTCTTTGAACACTGAATCCAAATTGTGAATGAACATTCATTTGTTATACGTAAACGAGTAGGTTGATCTTCATAAGAAATAGTACTACCTGATACAACAGCTTTTGAAGGCAAAGAAAACAATAAAAAAAATAGCATCCAATATATATACATATGTATACTCCAT
>SDBT01012447.1_pt1 | contig 13664 bp, 18 predicted proteins | sample 2277101 | NCBI WGS metagenome assembly SDBT01 (sample SAMN10404973, study PRJNA504765) | marine sediment metagenome | isolation source: marine sediment core GS10_PC15, 103 cmbsf | place: Arctic Ocean: Southern Knipovich Ridge | collected 2010
CAGTACTCAACCTTACCAGATCTTATGTATGCTTTTATCTGTATCTCTAGTGATGTTTTTTCTATTTCTTCTAAACGTTCTGCTAATCTCCTTCTATTTTTCTTTGTATTAATACGACAACCAAACCCATTATGCTCGTCTTCTCTACTTTTTATTTGATAAGGACTGTAAGATCCATTTATTAGAATGCATTTGTTACTTCCAGAGTTAGTAGGTATTAGAACGCATTGATTATCTTTAAGATTAAAATAAAACCTTATATTAGCATTAGATCCACAAAAAGGACATGCCGGTTTATCCATGGAAGAAAGTTCTAATTCCATGAAAATCTTTGATACATGTTAATATTTAAATATTTGTATAGAAAACAAAAAAGTTATTCTTTAATCAATCGTGCCAATTGTCCGACTTATCCAATCCGCTAGGAGCATCCCTCCCTCTTGTCTTTCTCTTAGTATATGAATTTTTCTTGGAAGTACCATTACCCTTTCTGAACCTATTTCTATCGCAATTCTATTTATTCTTGTATTAAGAGGACATCCAAGCCAATTAGGAGGATTTCCTATTATTTCCCTTTTACATAGACCGCCTTCTTCATTTATAGCGCACAGGCTTCCTCCAAAATACGTCATAGAACCAATCACCGCATGAAATCCACGAAAAGGACAACCAGGTTCTTCCAATTGAGCATAAAGTTCCTTATTTTTTCTATATAATTGAAATAGCATAAAACCCCCAGAATTTAATTCTTTAAAAATATTGTTGTTGTTTGTGTATAAATTAAAGAAGAATTCAAATTATTTCTTTGAATTATTGTGCATTTCTAAAGCTTTTGTGTATATTCGCTTGCTAGCAGTTCGTATAGACTCATCATTACCCCTAAGCAACCCAATATCCCACTTTTCATTTATATTCTTTATATGACTCCTCAGGGTGTTTTTAGAAATAAAGAACCTATATGCAAGTTCTTTGTTAGACTCTCCTTCAATAAGCCCATCTAGTACTTCAAGTTCTCTCGGTGTTAAATCTTGGCTAGGTGTAATATTTGATAAAATTGGTCCTATCTCTATCTTATACATTTCTAAAGCTTTTGTATATATTTGCTGTCTAGCAGTTCGTATAGCTTTACCTTCATGAGTACCAACACCAGACAACGCAATATGCCACTTTTTATTTATACTCCTTATATGACTTCTTAGAGTGTTTCTAGAAATAAAGAACCTATATGCAATTTCTTTGTTATTAGACCCGTCTTTAATAAGTTCATCTAGTATTTCAAGTTCTCTAGGTGTTAAATCTTGGCTAGGTGTAATATTTGATAAAATTAGCTCTATATCTATATCTTTTTTGGAATGGCACTTCCTCCTCTTGGCGGTAAAGTGCTTTACTTGGGAATATAAAGAGGGAATTATCCCAGGATAACGCAATATATACAATCTCATTGCTTTTATATTTTTTTTATGAGTATCTTTTTCTTCGAGATATAACTTATAGAATATGTTAACCAGATGGGGTTCCTTCACTGTTCTTTTACTTATCTTTAGTTTGTCAGCAATTTTTTTATAAGAAAAGCCCATAGCATAACATTCCAGAACACTTAGCTGTCTTGGTGTTAAACTATCAATAAGTTTTACGTTTTCTAATTCTTTTTTTGTATATGAGTCTAAAAATGATTTAGGATGGTATACCATATATAATATGGTTGCTTTTCCGTCTTTTCCATGTCTATCCTTTCCAAGCACACCCAATTTTGAATATATGTGCTTTATGTGGGTTCTTACAGTATTCTTAGATGTATATTGTATTTCAGAAATTTCTAGATTACCGCAACCTCTAATAAGTAATCCCACAATATCAAACTCAGTTTCAGTTAAACTTTCAAAAGGATTAGGTTTTGAAGGTAGCAGTTGTATAGTATTGATTCTTTCTTCAAGATTTTTTAACATTTTTCCTTCCCCCTCTTATCCCACCATGTAAAATTCCCAGAATTTAACTCTTTAAAAATATTGTTGTTATTTGGAATTATCTCTTTGAATTAAGGTGCATTTCTAAAGCTTTTGCATATGTTTGCTGTCTAGAAGTTCGTATAACTTCAAGATTACCACCACCAGACAATCCAATATTGCACTTTTTATTTATACTCTGTATATGACTCCTCAGAGTGTTTTCAGAAATAAACAACCTATATGCAATTTCTTTGTTAGACCCCTCTTTAATAAGTTCATATAATGTTTCAAGTTCTCTCGGTGTTAAATCTTGGCTAGGTGGAATATTTGATAAAATCGGCTCTATATCTATCTCTTTTTTGGAATGGCACTTACCACTGTTTGCGGTAAAGTGTTTTACCTGGGAATATAAAGAGGGAATTATCTCAGGATAACGCAATACATACAACCTCATCGCTCTTATATCTTTTTTATGAGTATCTTTTTCTTCAAGATATAACTTCTGGAATATGTTAACTAGATGGGGTCTCCTCACCGTGTTTTTACTCATCTTTAGTTTGTCAGCAATTTTTTTATAAGAAAAGCCCATGACATAATATTCCAGAACATTTAGCTGTCTTGGTGTTAAATCATCAATAAGTTTTACGTTTTCTAATTCTTCTTTTGTATATGAGTCTAAAAATGATTTGGGATGATATATCATATATAATATGGTTGCTTTTATGCATTTGTGATGTCTATCTTTACCAAGCAGACCTATTTTTGAATATATCTTCTGTATGTGACTTCTTACAGTAGTCTTAGATTTATATCGTATTTTAGCAATTTCTGGATTAGCGTGACCCTTAATAAGTAATTCTAGAACACCGAACTCAATTTCAGTCAAGGTTTCAAAAGGATTAGGTTTTGAAGACGGCAGTTGTATGGTATTGATTATTTCTTCAAGATTTTTTAACATTTTCTCCTCCCCCTCTTATTCCACCATGAAAAACCCAGAATTCATCTCTTTAAAAATATTGTTGTTGTTTTGTTGTTTGGGAGTGAGGAAGTTATTTTATGTCTCTCTTGAAAAAGAGACATTCTCTTTTTGGGGTAATTATTCTTTCTAAAGAATATTCTCTAAGACTATCATCTATTTTTTTTATATTTTCCTTAAGAAGCTCTGCCGCAGGCCCCTCACCAGAGATTACAAAAATGGTTGGGGAGAAAGCATCTGTTATGGTTAAAGCTTTTCTTATAATCTCTCCAATTTGATCTCTATTCTGTACAAAAATTGAATGTTTTCTTATGTCTTTTAAAACTTCTTCAATTTGATTTTCTAGATCTTCAATAGATTCTACAACCTCTAAGAGAAGACCGATATATCTATTTAAAATTCCGTTTTGTACAAACTCGGCAATATGAAGCCCCTTGATTCCGTGTTTACGAAGAATTTTATTCCTAAGATTTTGCCTTTTTTCAGCATCTTTTTCTATTCTCCTTAGTGTTAACCCCATCCCAATTAAAAATAACATTTCTTTATTCCGAATGTATCTATGATAGAATTTAGATTCTCCCGATTTATATTGCTCTCTTGCAATTTCTATAGTCTTTTCCTCTCCAATAAAGGCTAATTTTCTATTTTTTAATTTCTTTAATAAAGAAATAATTTGGTCTTTGCTAAATTCTAATGCTCCTTTTACTATGTTTTCAATTATTTTATCCCCAGAATTATTCGAAAGCATCTCCAAACTCCTCCAAGTAAGAAGAGATACTTAATTCGTTATCATCTAACACTATTTCACTTCCAGGGAGGATAACCATGCTTTCTATTTTTATTGGGATCTCTAAATACCTATCTAAAACTTTTTCCCCTTTTTTATTCAAGACAAATTCCCCGTCACTATCGTATCCAAGTTCTTTTAGAATCAGAATTTTAGAATTATTTGAAATATCCTTTAAATGTATCAATTCCATTTTTAAATTTCTCTCCTTAGGTATTTAAACATTTCGGCATTTAAATATTTTCCTTAAGACAACGATTCACAAACCTCTCCATCACCATCATTATCTAACCCATGAATATCTTCAGACCCGCAGAAGTCATAAACAGCCTGAGCTTCTGCCTGTGTTGTGAAATCTCCGCAGTTATAGACATTAGAAGAGCAGTCGTATTGTGTTTCGAGAGTAGTCTTCTGCCAAATCCAACAAAAAGTTGTTCCAATACCAAAATTACATCCAGAATCTTCTTTTTGAGCTTGTTTTCCCCCAAAAAACCCAAAACCAAAAACAACTACTAGAATAATTAAAATAATGATTATGGTCCAACCAAAAGATTTCTTAGGATTCTTCTGTTGGTTTTCTTGCACATCCATGTGGTTTAAAGAAGAAAATGTTATTTATAGGTTTTGTTTTTTATTTTACTCGATAAGGAATTTCAAAGAGATTAAATATCTCTTTTGCTTTTTTTAATAATTCAATATCTTTTTCTTCTTCTAATTGTCTAACTATTCCCATTGCAACTGCTATTCCATGAGGGATGCTAAGTCTTTTGTCTTCCTCAATTCTGTCAGAGTAATCATGACCTCCTCTTAGAATTCTTCTTGAGCCATTTTCATTCTCTTCTACATCTATATCCATGCAAATCCCCTTTAAGTCAGCTGCCCATAATATTGCCTTTATCAATTTTTGTTTGTCTTGAAATAAGTTCTTTCCCTCTTTGAATAAGAAATCGTAAAGTTTTGGGCTTTGAAATAAACCATGTTTAATAATTTCCACCAAACCAACCTGTATCTGTTTTACAGGAAGAGAGTTGAGAAATCTATCTTCTAAAAACATGGCGTTTGGTTCATAAAAGGACTTGTAAAAGTGTTTATATGCCCTATGTTTTAGTAAAACATTAACTCTCACTTTCCCTCCAGAACTATCTGCCATAGATAAAACTGTTGAAGGAAAAAGAACCAGATTATAAGACATTCTCTCTGCAATATAGGCTCCCACATTACACATTAATCCACCACCCATAACGACCAAAATGATATTTTCATCTTTCTTTAGTTTATTTTTTCTGATTACATTATCTATAAACTGTTTTGTTTTAACTTCACTTTCTATAGAATCAAGAACAATTGGTTTTATTTTGTTCTCTTTTAAAAAGTCTTTAACAAATTTTTGCTCATATAATACACTAGCAACCAAAAAGAGATGATTCTTAGTCAAATTGTAAATCTTAGTTTTAAGCAGTTCCTCAATTTTTAAAGGCAAAAAAGAGTAGCTTTTAATTTTTTCAAATCTTGGGTGAAAGTTTGGGACGTGAAAATTTATTTTTATATTATGTACTTCTGACGCCTTAAGATTTTCATATTTCTCATCGACAGGTTTGGACTTTTTCAGTATTTCTTCATAAAGTTTCATCCCACATACTTCCTCTTTTTTCTATTAAATCTAGGAGAAGAAATTGCTAATAAAGTTAATCCTTTTAGATGTTTATAAGAAACTCCTTTTGGATATATGACGCAATCACCTTTTTTCAGATGATGCTTTTTTCCATTAATAACACAATCTCCTTCTCCTTCCAGAACATAATAAGCAGTATTACTTTCTTTATCAAGCCCCTCTTTGATTTTATTTCCAATCTTTCTAACTTTAGCCAGACTAAAATAAGGCCATGTTTTTTTATTAAGAATTGTGGTTACTTTCGTATCTCCGTAAGATGCCTCTTTCAAGTCTTTTTTTCTTATTATTCTTGGGTGGGTCATTTTTTGTTTTTTTTATAGATTCACTCTGAAACCCATGGAGGGTTGGGGGGCAAATCTTCAATGTTTTTTGATGTTTTTGATGTTTCCAAGAGTTCAATTACTTTTCTTACATCCTTCATAATTTCTTTTTTACTTGAAAATTGAACCTCAAAAACCTGAACAAAGTTTTTAATTTTAGGGTAAATAGTAAAAATTAAACCATTATCTTTACCATGTGCTGCAGATATCATAGCGAGTTCTGCTATATGATAGGGGGGAGGACTTGTAAATACATGCTTAACATTCACCAGGGGATTTAAAAGATAAGGAGTAAAACTCCCCTCTTGGGTCTTAGAACTTGGCAATTTAATCCATTTAAACCCAAAAAATAATCTTCTCTCTAATAAAGAATTTTTTATCATTTCCCTTTCTTCAAAACTTAATTTTAAACTAGAGATTTGATCTATAATATTTTTTAAACAAATCTTGTATTCATCTTTTACTATATCCCTAACGTATTCGGATGATTTACCCAAAACAGACTCCTTAAAAAATTCTCTAGGAAGAAGAATGTCTTTGGATAAGAACAGATCAATCCAAGGCAAATTAGAATCTTTTCTAACTTTTTCAAGATCTTCTGTAAATGAAGAATCATATGATATTTCTATAGCACTTTCTAGAACATCGGTTGAGAGAGATTCTATTGATTCACAATCGAATAATCCTGATTTACAGATTCTACATCCTTGGCCGTGATATCTGGATCTTCCTAATATTGAAGGGGTCTTTTCTTCAAGAGCCCTATCTAGTTTTTTCATCCTATCTATTAGCAGACTTTTTATCTTCCCTATATCTTTGATCTTTACTAAAAAAGCTTTCAGTTTGTTGGGCTGAGAATTTTCCATAAAAACAAGATAATTTTTCATAGGATGAGAAGGATGAAGTACGGAATAGAATGCTAGTTGTTCCAAATCGTGAGGGAAATTTAGAAATATTTCTTCTACAGAAGAAGGGTTTTTGTCTTTAGTTTTAAATTCTAGTATAGAATTTCCAATCAAAAAATCAATAGATCCTCTTACTCCAGGTATTCCTACAAACACCCCATCAACCTTACCTTCATCAATAACAAATCCTTCTAGACGTTTAAACCAAATTCCGGCAAGTTTGTGTAAGGTTTTTCCTCTAAAAAGTCTACGTGCTAATTCAGGAGATTTTTTCATAGAATCTGGTGAGACTGTCTTCCAATAATGCTGTGCAGGATCACACAAATCTGTAAGATAATAATAAGACCTGGAGGGTTTATCAAAAAATGCAGATTTTATTTCTTCTCTTATAATCGCAGCTATAGATTCATTCTTAGATATTGAAGTTACGTGTTTGTTTAATACTTTAATTACATCTTCATCAAATATCGGCGTCTGTTCATCATCCATTTCATCTCCTCCTCAACTTTATCTCGCCTTTTTTAGCGTCAGCTTTTAATTCATCACCAGCCTTAAATCCGGCTTTTTTGACAGCATCTTTAGGTATAACCACCTCATATTTAGGATATTTTTTGCCTTTTCTAGTATAATGCTTCTGTAATTTCATATAAATAATACATAAAACATATATTTAAAGATATTGGCGCCGAAAGGTTTATAAGTAGTAGGCGCCGACTATATGTATGTTATGCTACCACAAAGAATACTTTGCATTAGGATTTTTAAGTGCGTTTTTTATATTCGCGATTATTACGTTGTTTGAGGACGTTATTGGGAAATGGTTCGAAGAATTTAAGAAGTTTGTGGGGGTTAAAGAATTATGAATGAAAAGAAGTTTATTTTAGGACAATACTTTACCAAAAAAGAAGTAGTTGATAGAGTAATACGACTTCTTTTGAAATATAATAAGTATAATAAGGACATAAATATTTTAGAGCCGTCATCAGGAACAGGCAATTTTATTAAAGGATTAAAAGAAAAAGGATTTACAAATATCCAAAAGTGTGAAATAGATGAGAAATTAACAGATAATTCTTGTGATTTTTTCTTGTTTGATTTAGATAAAAAGTTTGATTTAATCATTGGAAACCCACCATTTACTAAATATAATGTAAAAAAAAGTTATTACAATAAGAAAAAATATTTGTTAAGTAAAATTAATCCTCTAAAATATTTAACTGAACCTTTAATAAAAAAAGATAAGATTCAAATAGAAAATGCCTTTATTTTAAAATCAATCAAACACTTAAAAAATAAAACTTCCAGTATAGGTTTTGTTTTACCGATTTCTTTTTTCATAGCAAAGAAAAATAAGGAAATCAAAAAAGTTCTTATAGATAGATTTAACACAATAGTAATTTATCAGAACGATAAAAATATGGTCGATGAACCCATACCTTGTTGTTTTGCTATTTTTACAAATACAGAAATGTGGAAAAACAAAGTAATTATTATTTTTGAGGATGGAATAACAAAAACAGATACCATGGATAAATCAGCATTAACAACCGAAGAACTAATACCTAAACCATTTATGTATAGAAAAAATAATCATCAAGAAGGCAGTCCTTTATCAAATTATTTATCTGACAAAATAATAAAGTATCAAAGAGATTATAAGAAAAATAATATTTCAGGGGCCAATATTTTACAACATCAAGAGATCCCAAAAGATAAAAATGTTCAAGATTATGCTCTTGCTGTTACTAGGGTTGGAAACGTTAGTGTAGGAAAAACAGGGTTAATTAATGTTAAAGAAGATATTTTGAATGATATGTTTTATGTTTTCAAATTCAAAAATAAATTTAATAAAAATAAGAAATTAAAAGAAGAAGTTTGTAGGTTGATAAATCAAAATCAAGAACATTTTAAGAATATAACCCATAGGGTAGGTAGTAAATCAATAAAGAAAAGTGATGTCTTGGATTTTAAAGTTAAGATTTAAGAATTTCAATTAAAGCATTTCTGTGATTATTTGAAGCGTGAGCAAGAGTTAAGATTATTTCTTTAAGTTCTTCTTCATTTAAATTTAATTCTCCAAAACAACCTTTTCCTAATGGCTTATTTTCATTAACTTCGCCTTCTATGTTTTTTATCTTTAATGATTTGAAATTAAAAGGAATTAAAACATACATATGGGGGTGGGCCGTAACACCAAAATCTCCTAATTTAAAGGTTAATCTTACTCTTAAATCAGAATCAAGAATCTTTTCAAAAGAATTAAAATCATCAGTATAATGATATATCTTAAAACCTTCAAATTTATCTATCTCTTTTTTCTCAAAAGATGTTGTTCTCTTAGAGTATTTTGTTTCTTCTGCAAATTTACTTATTTTTTGTAATACATTTATCAAACCAGTAATATCCTCTTCCTTCTTAAAAAGTTTTGATAGTAACTTAATCTCATCATTAGTTATCATCCATTCAATGTAATATCTTTTATCATTTATTACCTGTGTTGGCTTTGGAAGATGATTTCCTTCTTTATCTGCTGTTCTTGTTCCACCTTGAGAATAATGTAGTTGTAAAATTATAGTATTACCCTTTAATTTCGCTTTGGCTTTACTCATTAAAAATTAAAGAGAAACCAACTTTTAACCTTTTCTACTAACCGATAACTTTACAGAACTTTGGAGCCTAAAGGTTTATAAATAATAGGCGCCTACTTATTGTATGTTATGCTACCACGAAGAATATTTTACTTTAGGATTTTTAAGTGCGTTTTTTATAATTGCTATTATTACTTTGTTTGAAGAACCTTTAGTTAGGATGCTTAAGAGAATACAAAATAATTTAAAAGTAGGTGCATAAATAAAAATATGGTAAAAAAAGAAGGTAAATTAACTGTTATTGACTTATTCTGTGGAGCAGGAGGATTATCTTTAGGGTTTGCTAATGGGGGGTTTGATATAATTCTTGGGGTGGATAATGATAAATATTCACTACAGACTTTCGGAATGAATTTCAAAAATTCCAGAATCGTAAATATGGACTTATTCAATTTTAATCCCTTAGAATTTAAGAATATATTGGACGAGAAAAAAATTGATGTTGTGATTGGCGGTCCCCCTTGCCAGGGATTTTCCTTAACTGGAACAAGAAGAGAAGATGATCCAAGAAACAAACTTTATAAAGCATTTTTTGAAATTGTTAGATTAACGAACCCGAAGGCATTTTTAATTGAAAACGTTCCTGGAATGGGTAAGCTTTATGAAGGGAAAGTAAAAGAAGATATCTATAATAAAGCAGATAAACTGGGATATAATGTGGGCACGGATATTCTCACCGCTGCAGATTTCGGTGTTCCTCAGATGCGTAAAAGAATCTTTTTTGTCGGGGTAAAAAAAAATATTGGGCCCTTTACCTTCCCAGAAAAGATTAATAAAGATCAATCTCATTATATTACATGTGAAGAAGCAATAGGGGACCTTCCTGCTCTTGATCAGGATTTTATGGGGGAAGAGGTAATGGATTACAATTCAGAGCCGAAATCCAATTATCAAAAAGAGATAAAGGGGAAAAATAAAAAATTATTTAATCATGTTGCTACCAGACACACAGAGCACGTAAAAAAGGTAATCTCTCATGTTCCTGAGGGAGGAAATTATAAAGATCTCCCAAAAGGAATTGGAGAATCAAGAAAATTTCACGAAGCCTGGACCAGATACCATAGCAAAAAACCTTCCAAGACAATTGACACGGGTCACAGAAATCATTTTCACTACAAATATAATAGGGTCCCAACCGTCAGGGAAAATGCCAGGCTTCAGTCTTTTAATGACGCCTTCATTTTCGTAGGGCCAAAAACACAGCAATATAAACAGGTAGGAAACGCTGTTCCGCCAAAAATGGCTTATTATATCGCAAAAAAAATAAAGAGGGTAATATCTAATGATAATAAAAGTAATTGATCTATTTGCTGGCTGTGGAGGGCTTTCTGATGGTTTTTTTAAAACAAACAACTTTGATATGGTTTGTGTTGTAGACTGGAATAGGAAGTGTTGTGGAACACAAATACATAATATCACCCATAAATTTGGTAAACAGGAAGCTGAAAAAAGAGTAATAAATTTTGATATACAAGATTATAAAAAATTAATAAATGGGTGGAAAGGGGAAAAGAATTATCCTAAACAATTTTATTCTAAGACGGGAATAAAAGCCCTGAAAAAAGAGCACGGTCAAATCGATTTAATTATTGGAGGCCCCCCATGCCAGGCCTACTCTGTGGCAGGAAGAGTACAGGATAAAAATGGAATGAAAGATGACTATCGTAATTATCTTTTTGAAAGTTATATAAAAATTGCAGATTATTTTAGGCCTCTTGCTTTAATCTTTGAAAATGTCCCTGGGATGTTAAGTGCAAAACCAGGAAGAAAAACAGTTACCGAAAGAATAAGGAAATCATTCAGAGAACATGGATACGAGATCATAGAAGATATAAAAAAATATGCTGTATTCAATTGCGCAGATTTTGGTGTTCCGCAAAATAGAAAAAGAGTTATTCTTCTTGGACTGCGTAAAGACGTATTTGGTCAGAGATCTCAGGAAATTCTTAAAAGATTCTATACTGAAGTAATGCCTGGTCTTAAAAGAACGGGGAAAAACGTAAGACGGGCTATAGGGGATTTACCCTCCTTTTACCCTAAAAAACTTAATGGAAAAATTTCTTATTTTCCTTCAGATTCAGATATTCCTAATCATAAGCCAAGATTTCATAATAAAAGAGATATAAATATATTCAGGACACTTGCAGAAGATATTCAATCAGGAAAAAAGAAATATACTGATCCGAAAATTTTGAAACAATTATACACAAAAAAAACAGGAAAGAAATCCTCTCTCCATAAATATTATGTTTTAAGATGGGATCAGCCATCAACAACTATTGTGGCCCATCTTCATAAAGACGGGTTAAGACATATCCATCCAGATTCCTCACAGGCAAGATCCATAACTCCCAGAGAAGCTGCACGACTTCAGTCATTTGATGATGATTTTATATTTCTCGGATCGCAATCAGATCAGTATAAAATGATTGGCGATGCCGTTCCCCCTCTTTTTTCCAAGGCTCTGGCCGTTGGGGTTGATATGCTTCTTACACAAGAAACAAAACAGAAAATCCGCCAGAAGAGTGTTTATCCTTCTATGGAATTGAGTTTGCCAAAATCCATATAATAACTATTTGGACCTGTTGCAGTCACATCTATATATGTTCTTCCATATCTCTTTAAATCTTCCATAGTCACTTTCTTCCCAGAAGGAACTCCAAGTCTCTTTCTTAAATAACTGCCTAGTATCTCTTTTTTCTCTGCAGAGGAAATCTGTTTTGGATATTCAACCTCTCCAACATATTGTGACCCTTCTTCAAGACACTCCATTCTTTTTCCATCATCCCATGTAACATGCATGGGCTTTCTTACATTTTTAACTTTGCTTTCAGGAACACCTGGTTTTCTTTCATAAGATTTCTGCGCAAAAAAACCAGTTTTTATGGCTGATTGTGAGATTTTTATATAAGCATCATTTGGTTTTGTGTGGGAATCTCCATGCCCCCAGTTCAGTCCAGAACCTCCTTCTGAAAGCTTTCCGCTTCTGTCTAATAAAGTGAGTCTAATAGTTTTAACATTTCCTGGTTCCCCTTCAATTATCAGAACTTTAGGGTCTGTAATAAGAAGTCTTGGAACCGAGGTAATTCTTGTTTTTAGATTCTTACTTGAGCATCTTTCTATTTTTGAAGGATTTAAGATTTCATCAAGATATTCTTTGAGTTTATTAAAATCTGCTTGTTCTACAGTTTGCAAACTTTCTCTGCCATCCGTATTTATTCCTTGATATGTAAAATTTGCAGAACCAATCAGGGCTTTTTTTATAACTCCTCTTGATTTCCAGATATATATTTTTGAATGGACATTGTTTCCAGAAAGAGCATAATAAATATCCAAATTTTTATTTGTCATATCCATAATCTTTAACTTTTGATGATTTGGTCCAGGAACTCCAGAAGTAGAACTCATACCAAATAATGCTGTGATTTTCACCTTTTTCTTCAAAGCTTTTTCTATCTGTGCAGAACCTAACCAACCAGATATGACTATAAATTCGTCAATTGTAACATCAAAATTATCAAATATTACTTTTGCCAAATCTTTCGTATAAAGCATATACAGATAAGTAAATTATTGTTTTTAATATTTATCTTAATTTACACTCCCAGATTCTTATTACTTTCCATCCTTTTTTCTTAAGACTTCTGTTGACTTTTTTGTCTCTTTCAATATTTCTTTCTATTTTATTTCTCCAGAATTCCTTATTTTGTTCTGGAGCAATATAATGTTTTGGACATTTATGCCAGAAACAGCCATCAACAAAAACAGCTATCTTCTCTTTTTTGTTGGCAAAATCAGGTCTTTCAGGAATATTCTTTGGCTGATAAATAAATCCAAGCACCTTAAAAAAAGGCTTAAGTTTTAACTCCGCTTTTGTTTCAGAAGCCCTTATTTTAGACATATTATAGCTTCTTTGTTCTTTTGTATGGACATCCGCCATATCTTTCTTTAGAACCCCCAACTTTTAACGTTTTCTATTATAGGGCATCAGAATTCATCATATTTTTTATTAGAACCCTTTGCTTTTTCTATAGGATAATTCTTTTTGTTCCTCTCCATTCCCTTATCAAAAGCCTCACTTAAATCTACATCATACTTTTGTGCTAATCTAGATAAGAAATAAAGAATATCAGCCATTTCCTTTTCTATTTCTTCTCTTTTCTTTGGATTTTTGAATAATTCTTCAACTTCTTTCTTTGATTTAAATCTAAAATGTTCCAATAACTCTGAAGCTTCTATAGAAAGTGCCACAGCCAGGTCCTTTGCTCCATGAAATTGGTCCCAATCTCTATCTTCACAATGTTTTCTTGCAGCTTCTTTAATTTCTTGTAGTTTTCTTTCGTGATCTTTTACCATGATTTTCACAAGAACCCCCAACTTTTATGCTTTTCTATAAGAGAGAACTTTTTT
>SDBT01012448.1_pt1 | contig 13664 bp, 23 predicted proteins | sample 2277101 | NCBI WGS metagenome assembly SDBT01 (sample SAMN10404973, study PRJNA504765) | marine sediment metagenome | isolation source: marine sediment core GS10_PC15, 103 cmbsf | place: Arctic Ocean: Southern Knipovich Ridge | collected 2010
GATGGTATTGAAATTTCTTTAGATTTGGAAGAAGTATTGAAATTCTTGCAGGATGAGTTAGAGCTTCCTGATCTCAAGCCAAAGCCAAACGCCAAGGTCACCCAGCCTACGCTTTCACCGCCCAAGCCCAAGCCCGTGATTCGCAGGCAGGCCCCTGTCGAGCGGAAGCCCGGTTGGTTCGGTAATCTTTTCAGCCGATGGAGGCGGAAATGAGCAGGAAGTTAGCCACATGGAAGCCCCTTGCTACCGTCCTCGGCGGTATAGCTTTGGTCGGGGCCGCGTGGGGATATGGTTCGTCGCTTGTCGCCAGTTCATTTCTCGCGACGGATGGGGAGGTTGAGATCGCCGTTCAGCTCGTCGATGACGCCCGGTTGGCTCACGAGGCGGAAGTGAAGCCAAAGTTCATTGAGATTGCCGGCGCTCTTGAGATTGTCACCAAGCAACAGGCTCAGGCCCAGCTTATGTTTGCCCGCAACAGCGTGGCCCGTGATGAGGCTTTGCTGTTTGATGTTCAGGAGCGCCGCAAGATTGACCCCGGCAACCCTGACACACTGGCGCGTGAGCGGACCTTGATCCGGAATGTCAGCGACGGTCGCGACGATATGCGCCGGGCGAAATGTCGGGTGTTGAAGCTGGACAATCAGCCCTGCTAGGTGGTCCATGAATTCTCTTATGACGCTCTTCGCCGCCGTCTTCATGCTGGCGACATTGACCGGGCAGGCGCTCGCGATGAGGCATTGCGGGCCGCTAGAAAACATCAGGGAGGTTCTGTTGAGGCAATACGGTGAGCAGCAGAGCCATGTTGGAGGTAGCAGCCCCTTGGACGTGAACATACCGCGTAATTTTTACGTCCTGTTCACGAACAAGGTCACTGGCAGTTTCACGTTCGTCGTCGTCTACGGCCTAGGAAACCGGGAGGGATACCGGGTGGGCTGGACGTGTATTCGGTTTACAGGATACGATTGGTCGTATCAACCGAACGAGCCAATCATCCCCGGCGTTGACGGCTAACCATGTTTCCAGCCGGTGCAATGCCATAATTCATGCCATATGATATAGACAGTCTTGAATAGCGATTGCTCCAGAGGCAGTATTAATTGGCACATGGACGGGCTATTCAGGGCACAAGCAGCCACTGTATCGGTAATCCACCCGGGTCTATTATATATCCCCGAAAGATAGGTGCAGATCCTAGCGGCTTCCTGCGGATCATACCAAAGAAATTCAATTACCATTCTTCTCCGGTTCGGCCAGCGGGTCAGGGCTGGCGGTTATCGCCGCGTCCACGACTTGTCGTGTTGCCTCGGTGTTCGCCAGCAGATCGAGGTCGGTTTCCAGTGACCGTGCAAGAGCGGCGTTGGCCATCTGGTCTGTCGATTTTACCGGGACCAGCTTCCAGCCGTGGCGACCGTCGAGTTCAGAAATCACCTGCTCAACAACACCCGGTCCTCGTGGCATGGTGCTATGATAAAGTGGGGACTTTTCACGGAACGATTTAAGTAGTTTGCACATCATCGCCTTCCTTCCCGGCCAGTGCGAGGATTGCCGCCATCGGCCTGCCGCAGTATTCGCATTCTTCATCACATGGCTCATTGCGATTATCCCGCCTGAAATGGCCGTCATCGCACATTGAACAATCAGCCCTGATCTTCGCCGCCGCCTCCCGCAGCACTCTGTCTACGGCAGATTTGGCTTTGATGCGGTCCATTTCTGAGGGACTGTTTGTGGCTAAAGGAAATTCAATATAGGCGAAGTCCTGTGCCACCCGCGTCACAAGGTCAGCCATCACCGTCTCCGCCGGGCCGGAACTGATCCCCGCTATTCCCGTTGTGGAACCTGTCCGCAATCTCTTCGACCTTGATGATATTTTCGTCTCGCGGCGGGAGCTTCACCTTCTCTTCGAGGCTGGCCACCAGCTTTGCATATGACTCGATCGCTAGGCCGACGGCATCCAAGGCATCGTCGAGATCATTAAGGTGAGTGATGGCCGTTTCGCGATCAAGCGTCAGGACCGCGCAATCGTCATTCAACGCCTTCAGTCTTAATGCTATTTCATCCGATAGGTTTGCTGCCTTATCGGCAGGGTGTGACGAAACAAATACCTTTTCGATCATGTCGGATGTATCAACCGGCAGCTCAGTCTTTCTTTTCCGTCCAAACATTTCGCTCTACCTCTTGACTGTATTGATGATGATATGGCCCAATTCTTCGTCTCCCGTGACGCCCCACAGGGCAAGGGCGATGAAGATCGGGCTCATGTGTTTTTTGCTCCAATAAACTTTCTCATTCGTGTCGTGCTGTTTGATGTGACAGCTCGTGCATAAGGGGACGGCCCAGCGATCGTCCGGCTTTTCTTGTAGCCCCACTTCCCTCTTGCCAGCCCTTGCCCAGCCAAATCGAATGTGCGCCGCTTGGGTATCGCCGTGACGCCCACAGACAACGCAGGGCAGCGACGCGACGAATTTCAGGTGATCCCTATCCTTGACGCGTTCGCGGCGCTGCAGTGGCCCTTGAAAGGCGGTTTTAGAGGGCTGTATCTTGCCGGCCATGATCAGTTTTCGAGATCCCCGGCCTCAAGCGGCAGGGACAGGGACGGGGCCGCATCGATTGCATCGTCACTTTCCAGCGCAACGATGCGAGCCTCAAGTATGTCCATCCGTGTGCGCGCGCCGGCCTTATAGGCATGGAGTTGGCTTTCCATGCGTTTTTCGCACAAGCCGATGGCCTTTTCGATCTCGGCCTGATCAACGCCGCTCTTCGACGTTCGTTTGGTTTGCCCGTGGCACTCCTGACGGATATTCCTGACGCTTGGCGCCGTGGCGTTGCCGCCTAGACATTCGGCGACAAGAGCGTCGGTCCAATATTCGTCGGTATCCATCTGCCTTTTGTAAGCGACGATCCGCTTTGCAACTTCGTCGGAAGTCTCAACGACCGTCAGGACACGGCAGAGAAATTCATCGACCGCGCGCTTCTCCGTAAACGTCATAAATTTTCTCATGTTCAACCCTTTCTGACCTGCCATGTTTCAAGCATTGCGAACATCTGGCGGGCGTGATGCTCGCAATCGAAAAATATACTGAATAGCCTCTCCGTACGTTCAACGTCGCCAGTGCGCTCAACGTTCTCGAATGCGATATATGTGTAGCTCTCCCCGGCGTGAAGGGTTGGCTTCAATTGCTCGAAACTGTGGATATTTAGAGTAATGGAAGCACTCATTTCTGCGCGCCAGTGATCCGTTCGATTTGATGCAGCACGGCCTTTTTGCAATCTTCCTTATCGAGCGAGCCGCTGGCACGATCCTCATGCGCCATGAAGATGCTTTCCAGCGCGTCCCGCTCGATGCCCTTGCGCTTCGCGACCGGCGCCTTGAAATGATTCATCCAGTACGTTCCCGCGGCCTTCTTCGTTTTCATCCCGCGCAAGGCATTGTGAATGAATTTGGCGCATTCGACAGGATCGCTCGGAAGGGCTTCGTCAGCGGCCGTTTCCCCTTCCGGGGCATCAGGTGCCGGGGCGGGCTCTTCCGGCTCCTGAGCGTCCTGCGTTGCAGCTTCAGGGGGCGGCCCTTCGGGATCGCAGCCGTCGGCAGCGAGTGCAGTTTCCGTTTCGGCCTGCATGTCGGCGGCGACGGTACACTCTTCAGCGGCGTCAGGCTTTTCGTCCGGAAGGACAAGCTCCGCGTTTTTGAAGAATTCCTCACTGGCCTCTGGAATATCAGAGGTATCGATATTTTCATCGCCGATAGCGGCAGCGTTTCGAGCGGCTTCCCTTTCCAAGGTTTCGGCTACTTCCCCAACGGGCCCTGTGATGATCTCGCCTGTCTCCGCGTCAACCTCTTCAAAGGCAACCTCTGTCGCCGGCTGGAAACCCTCTTCCGTCTGGCCGGGCAAGCCCTTCATCATCTGCCCCTGATCGACTTGTGGCGTTATATCTTTCATCTGCGCCGCTTCTTCAGGATCATAGACGCCAAGGGTCACTTCCGGCGTATATCGGCGGGCCCATGACCGGATGGAAAAATAGCCCAATTGCTGTTGCGGATCATCCTTCCACAACGGGCTATTCTTTGTCTTGATGGATCCTAACGGCGGTGACTCATAAGAGACCGGCTTCCCATCCTTACGCGTCGCTGTCACCTTGCAAGTGAGCGTTTCCCCTTCGCCGTCGAATTCGTATGTCGGCAGCTCTTTCAGGCCGGCGCGGGTGTGGACAACGGCGGCGATCAACTGCGCCTCATAGGCGATCTGATCGTTGACGATGTACGCCTTGTTCGCGACGGCGAAGGGATCCATTTCCCAGCGCAAAGCCTGCTGGCACAGCATGAGGCATGCGCCGGCATCGCCCCTGAATTGCTTGCGGACGGCAACGCCCGTATTCGACATGAGATCGGCCAGCCTCAAAACCTCATTGAAGGTCTGCGGCACAAGCTGCAAGCCGCCTGTCGGCTGCGCCATCGGCATCGTGCTAAGGGCGGGCATGGTTTCCGTGGGTTTTTCGGGGGTATCGCTCATTTTCAATCTCCAATATCCGGCAGGTACTTTTCGTCTGCCTCTGCCTCTAGGCGGTGCGTCATAAAGCTGGTGAGACCTGTGTATTCGTTGTCGTCGTAATGGTAGGCCGGCCATTCCTTTGCGTGGAAGCATTTTGCGAAGAGGTCGAGCGATCGCCTGATCTGGCGTAGCCCCATCTTGATTGCTTCCGGTGCGACCGGCGCGATCCGGATGGCATGCGGCGGCTTCGATTCGACGCAGACAAGGATATGCTCTTCAGCGGTGGTGCCTTCCACCATCCGCCGGGCGAGACCGGCGAGCGCGAGCTGAATGTGATAGCCCTTGTCGCTGATCTGCCGGGTGACAAACATCTTGTCGACCTGCCCCATGCATTTCAGATCAACGACATGGCGCTCGGAAGGCAGAGCGTCGGGCCGGGCCTTTACCCATAGGCCGCTCTTTTCATCCTGAAAAATTACAGACTTTTCCACAGCACCGTTAAGCAATCCGCCGCGGATCACAGGATGCACCGACAGGGACGCATGCATGCCCTTGATATCGTCAATCCATTCCGGATTCAGGACGATGCGCCCGGCCGCCTTTTGAGCCGCCAGCCATTCCCTATGCACCTTCCTGTTGCCGCTCCAAGAATGGCCGTACAGCGTCTTAGGCCGCACGATGAAGCGATCCGTACTCTCCCCGAGAAGAAGCGCATGGGCGGCGAGCCCCTTGATCATCGCATCATTGGCTTCGAATGGTTTTGCGTCCGGATTGATAGCGGCCATTTGCCACGCATGAGCCGGCGTGTTCTTCGTGTCTTCCAAGTGACGGATATCGGATGAAGAAAGGGACGGGCCGATGCAACAATCGGAATGATGCGTCTCAAGCGATATGTCGTAAATGCCGGCCATATCAATTTTCGTCATATCAGCCGTTCCTTCTCGGCGGTGGCGCGATAATCGTCGGCGATCTCCCGCATGGAGGCCAGCTCACGATCGGCAAATTTCTGCGACATGCGACCCTCTTCAACCCACCGCGGATAGACGCGCTCGCGCATTTTGATTTCGCGCTCCAAGCACTTGAGCTTTTCATCGTTGGTCATTTCATTTCCCGCAACAAGCCTTGCAGAAGGTTGAGGATCTTTACGGCGCCGGCTGTCTCGTCGAGGGTTGAATTGCCGTGGTCCCTTACGGCTTCGTAATCCCTGATCTTATATCTGACGACATTCTCGCAGAGCAATTCCCTGTTTCGAAGAGCGTCGGCCACTCGGCCTTCAAATTCTTTTGAGTGCCACGGATCATAATCTTCCGGGGCGACAACAATGATCTCGCCCGTGAAATCGTCCGTCATCAGCTCATCGTTGACGTGCATGGTGACGGTCACCAACCCATTTTCCAAAAGACTTTTAGCTAAAGGGGCGGCAAGCTGTTTGATAACTTCCGGATTGCGCGGATCCATCTTTGGCGTGCGTGCATGGCTTGCAAATCTGCATTGGTAACAGAACTTCACATGCCGATCGCGCGTGGAATCGAGCGCTTCACCAACGGTCATAGGCCCCAAATTCAAGTGTCTAGTGAGGCCCATTGTCAAGCCGTCTCATCGATGGAAACCAGACTAGCCGGCGCTTCGAGAACAGCAGTGCCGGTATAGGCAAAACAGCCCCAATCAAGCGTGAGCAGTTCTGCGACGGAGTCCTCTATAACGAAAGTCGATCGCGTGAAGCCCCAGCCTTCAAGAAGCCCGTCGAATATGTCGATGACCTTTCGAGCCCCAACCTTCTCTTCAAGGGTGGAGTGTTGATCGTCGAGAATTTTCTTATAGGCTTCGCGCTTCGTATCGACGTCAACCATCATCTTCCAGCGGGCCGCCGTGACAGCTACCGCGCCGCGACGCTCAACCTCTTTATCGGACCATGGGGAATAATCAGCCGGGGCGACAACACGAATTACACCCTTAACACCCATGCCTTCGGGCTGGTCATAATCAATCAGATCGCGCTCAACTAATTCCTTGGCAATTCTATTCACCATTTGAGTGTCATCCGGACCCGCAGTGCGTCTTGGGAGTCCAACCGTCACATGCCGCTCCTTCGGAATCCCCTTCTTTAGAGGCTGTGCCGCGTCGCGATATTCGTCTTCGCTTGTCATGGTAAACCGATCTCGTTGATTTTCTTTTTCACGCCTTCGAGTATGTCGATTATGCGCTGGGCCCCGGCAATGGTTTCAAGATCATCTGCCTTGTCCGCGACAGCGCTATAGCGACTGATTTCTTCAGACAGGTGTCCGCTGCAGGCGTCTCTCATTGTGAGTGCGGCGAAGAGGTTTCCGAATTCACTTTTCCCCGGGTCTCTTCCAGCAGCAACACGGGCCGACATGGCTTCTCGTTGTCGCTCTTTAATTTCCGTCGCGTTCAAATTAATGGCGGGCATGCTGCCGACGACACGGTTAAGTGCAGCCTGCATGGCAGCCGTATCCACCTTCCCTTCAAAATACGTGATCCCGCCCGGCTTCAGATTCAACTTTAGATCTGGTGCCGGAATAGGCGGAACAGGCCGCGCGATTACCGATCCGACCATTGAAAGAATTGATGAGATTTGTTTGAACATTTCACCGTTTCCGAGTCGCAATCCTATTCATATTCTGTTCTGTGTCAATGGTAGCTTCTTACCTACGGGTTTGGGTTTGGAAATCGGATATGGTTGCGGCCCGCAATGATCGCAGTATGGATGATAATCAACAATCCGGTTTATTTCGCCGCCGCATTTTCTGCATAAAGCCATTTTCAATTCCTTTCACAGCTCTTCTTTACTACTTCTTTAGCGATCACAATCGGTTTAGACCTGTGTATCCTCAAAAGACCCCCTACCCCACTGGCTTTTGCCAACAGAGCAGGAAATCTTTTGAGGCCGACCATCACAATTCGGATGAGCCCGCATAGAGCCTCAAGGACGCCTCTCGGCAATCCGTCCTCAGTTTCCGGTAGCGCCGTAGGACTTTCGACCCCCGCGCCGCAGCTATTACCCGGCTGGGGATTGCACCCGTTGGCTGCAAGCGCAATCCAGCCAGCCGGACACGGTTTCCCGTTCGGAGCCGATAGGTCGACGTCCGCTGGATCTTGGGGATTGCCATTTGTGGAATTGTTCGGTATTCATTCACATTACCTTCTTCCGCCCCCTGAAGGTAGCAGGGCTCGTTTGGTTTCACAACCAGACGGGCCCTTTTCAGTTTCAACAGCAGTCCCTTGCGCAAAATATCTGTTCAGATTATGATCACCTTAATTCAAAGGGTTGTCTCATGATCCGAAACAGAATAAACGGAATTTGCGCGGGTGGCGTTTGTCACCCTTTCTCCGCCCCGCAATTTCTGCCCGGGAGCCGCCACAGCTCCCGGGCACTTCTTTGAGTTTCTGCGCATGCCGGACCCTTCCGATCTGACAACGGCAGAGCGCGCGACCCTTGAAGGGCTGCAAAAATCTATCCGCTACAAAGGCTTCCCCCCGACCGTCCGTGAGCTGGCCGGATCACTCGGCCTGACAGCCGCCGCGGCCGTCCACGAGCGCTTGGGCCATCTTGTGGATAAGGGGTTTGTCACGAAGCACGAGCGCGGCCAGCGCTGCTACGTCCCGATCGATTATTCCACGCCATACGTCCTGCCGTTTGATCTCGATCAAAAGGTGAAGGCTTGTGCCAAGGCGAGCCGCATCAAGCCATCGACGCTCGTGAATGAGGCCGTCGCCTCATATGTGGAAACCATATGATCACGCCCGCCAGCAAGAATTGGAAGGGCGACGGTGAGGAATATCGCCGGCCTATCCGGAGAGTGCGTTTTGTCCGCGGCGGCAGGAATGAGGTCTTCGAAGTGGTTTACCGTGGCGTACAGCCAACCGGGCAGGCATGGCCGAAGGGCCGCGCAATAAACGAGAGGCGCATTCGAGAGAAAGGGTGAATTATGAAGTGGTTAATATGCTGTTGGTTTGGGCATGATTTTCAGATCTTGCGGCGATCTGTTGATGGTCAGATGTGGGTATTTTTTGAATGCACCCGCTGTAAATGCCACGAACCAACCATGATGTTTAGAGAGCATTGATGGCCGGCCCTACCCGCGACAAAAATGCCAAGCTATGGGAGCGCCATCCGGAAGATTGGTACGTGGATCCGGATTGGTGTTCCGCGCGCCTCTTCGATGAAGAAAGATTCGAAGGGCAAATCCATGACCCGTTTTGTGGGGCCGGCTCAATCATCAGATCTGCCGTTTCCAAAGGGCTCCAAGTGAGCGGCTACGACATAGCCCATCCGCAAGAGCGCGACATGGCGGAGCATAGCTGGCACTCAATGAATTATCTGATGGACGGCCGCCTTCATCGAAACATCGTTTCCAATCCGCCGTTCTCTCTGTGCGATCCGCGCAAGGATAAAAGCCAATGCTGTGTCCGGCATGCGCTCAACCACTCGATCGGCAAGATTGCCTTTCTGATTCCCACGTCATGGATGAACGCGGCGGGCCGCGGGGCGTGGCTTGAGACGACACGGCTGCAAACGGTCTATCTTCTCGGGCCGCGCCCTTCCATGCCGCCCGGGCCCGTTATCCAAGCCGGCATCAAGCCGGGGAATGGAACAAAAGATTTTGCATGGTTTGTGTGGCAGCATGGATTTGAAGGAACGCCACAACTGAAGTGGCTCAGGAGAGATAGATGAGATTCAGTTGCCCCGGCCCGCCCTCCCTATCGAGCATCCCGAGAAGGGTGGACTCGTTAAAACGCGCCTGTTCCATCAGCGGGAGCATCCGGGGCATACGCATAATATGGAAAGCAGGCGAAGCCCTTCACCCTTTAACCAACAAGGAGTTCAGACATGGCGAAGAAACCAGCTAAGACAAAAGGCGAGACGGTCGTTGGTCTCGATGGCAAGCCCGTCGAGGGTCTTCCGGCATTTGCAGGCAAGAACAAGCCCGCATCATCGAAGCCGTTCGTTGAGGATATCGAGACGGCATATGAATCGATCGACGCCATTATGGCCGATGCGAAGCTGAAGGCGGCCCCGCACCGCGAAGAGATCACTCGTCTCAAGGGTGAATTTGTCGAGGCGACGGGAAGATCCCGCCGGGCTGTGACAGCGGTCATCGGCGCCCGTCGCCGTGCCCGCAAGGACGCCGAACGCGTTCGCAAAGATCAGGATGATATTCTGGTAATGGCAAAGGAATTGGATGACGTGGTATTTTTCGATACGCTGTTCGATTACGGCCGCGCGCAAGAGGATAAGCCCGAAGAGGCGGACGATTCGATATGAGCCGGTGGGCATCGATGAGCATTGAAGAGCGGCGTGTTGCCGCTCTCAAGCTCTACAACGCCGGCTTGTCATACAGCCGCGTCGGGGTCCAGCTTGGGGCGTCAACCAATGCAATCGCCGGGTGCATTCATCGGGCGAAGGAAGCCGGATGCTTTGTCCGCACCGCCGGTGCTGGCGCGAGATCGTTGGCAGCCAAGAATTCGTTCGTGGCAAGAAAGCTCCGTAAGAAAAGGAAACAGGCTTCGGAGCCTAAATCCCGCGGCCGGCAGAAAACATCGGCCATGACCGGCCTTGCAAAGCCCAATCCCAAACCGCCCGTTCCGGTAAGCGAGTTGCGTGACATTCCGTTGCAGGGGGATGAAGAGCGAACCGACCTTATCCTTTTCGCGGATCGGCACATGACGAAAGCATGCGCGTGGCCCATGTCGGAACCGACCGCGGACATGCTTTGCTGTGGCCGGAAGGTCCAGAAACATTTCCAGTCCCCCTACTGCACGGAGCATGCGGAGCGGTCCATGCCGGCGCAGAGATGATCCTTCTCGGCATTGACCAATCCATGCGGGCTACAGGGTGGGCCTTCAATACGCCCCACCGCGTCTTCACTGGCACCATCAAGCCAGCGGGGAAGATCGAAGGCAATCGCCTGTGTCGTCTGGCGAACGGGCTCCATCAGATTCTTCGGGACCATGGCCGGCCTACCGCCGCCGCGATTGAGGCGCCTGCGTATTTCATCGGCAGGGATAACCGCGCCACGCTGCAGGCCGTTTACGGATGCCGCGCTGTTCTTCTGGCGACGTTCAACGCCTTGGAAATCCCGACCTTCGAGGTTGTGACAAGCACTTGGAGGAAGTCATTCTTTCCGGACGGCACGAAGCCGCCGGATAATATCGCCCGCGGCAAAACATCTGCATGGTGGAAGGATGAAGCCGTGAGAAAATGTGGTGACATGAGCATTGACGTGGATGGCCACGATGCCGCAGAGGCAGTGGGGATTTCATTTTGGCTCCGCGCCAACATTTCCAATCCGAACAGGCTTGGCAAGCAATTTGCCGGCATTGTCCAAAAGGGTGAATTCAATGGACGAAAACAAGGGGCCGCTCGCTGATATAAACGCGATCGGCGTCGAGATAGAATGCTCGCTCGTTGGCTCTGTCCTCATAAACAACGATGCCTACTATCGGGCGACGAAGCATTGCTCGGCCGATGATTTTTGCGACCCTTTCTACGCTGAAATCTGGCGCATGTTTGATCGCCGTATCCCTGCCGGGAAAGCCGTCGACGCCAAGCTTATCGCCGGGGAGATCGCCAGCCTTGTAAAGCGCAAGGACATTAAGCTTGAAGGTGACAAAGGCGAGATCATCACCACGCAAGCATTTCTGGCGAAGATTGCATTCGAAGCAACCGGCATCCTTCTCGCCGAAGATTATGCGATCGGGATACGGGACAGGAAAGCCCGTCGCGATGTTTTGGGCGCTATCGAGTACACCAAAGCGACCATCAGCGCGGACACAATGGAGATCGACGGCGAGAAAAAGGCGCTCACTGCCCTTGGTCTAATCGATGAGCAAATGGGAGCGCTATCGGAGATCCGCGAAAGCCTGACAAGCGCCAGCGACGCAGCCATGGCGAACAAAATCCAATCCGCGATCAACACCGCCAGCTTGTCGCACAAGGAGCGTGCCCCTATTGGCTGGCCGTGGTTCATGCCAGAGATTGACGAGTTGATCGACGGGCCGCTTGAGCCGGGCAACCTATACGGCCTCATGGGCGGCTCAGGGGATGGCAAGACAAGCTTCTGCCTTCAGCAAATGTGGCACCTTGCCACTCTTAAAGAGCCAGCCCCAGCCCTGTTCCTGACAGAGCAATCGGAGACGCAATGTATCTGGCAACTGTTTGCACAGACTTCCCGTATTCCTCACGGAGTCGTAAAGCATGGCAAATTAACCGACGATCAATTTGATCAGCTTGTCTTGTTTGGGCAGGATCTTGCCAAGAAGCCGATCGATATTCAGAGCTGGTCCGACGAGCCCATGCATAAGGTATCGACACGCGTGCGAGCCTTCGTGAAGCGGCACGGGCCCGGCCTTATAGTCATCGACCACGCGAAGAACGTCACGCCTGCCAATCCGCGCGACATTCTTGCAGCGCAGGTCTATTCCAGCGGCATGCAATTCAAGAAGCTTCTGGCGGATACCGGATGCGCCGGCATCCTTCTTCATCAACGCAACGCCAAGTTCCTTGACCGCCGAAATATGTGGCCGGTGCGCGCCGATGCCTATGGCGGGGAAAACGGCGTCCAGCCATCCGATTCGTTCTTCGCCGTGTACCAGCCGGCAATATGGATGGAAGAGCGGGCAAAGATCGAAGAAAACAAAACGCGCGCAGCGGAGTTCAGGGATGAGGCATTGGCATCGGATGGCGTCGCCTATCTCGTTGGCCTGAAATCCAGATTCGGAAAGCGCGGGCGCCAAAGGAAGGTGCAATTCACTGGCGAATACACCCGCTTTTCATCGAAGAAGATGGACGATTACGACGATCTTTTAGAATTCTGAAATTTTCTTTTGACACTCCACACCGAACGGTATATGAACAACCTGCCCGCGGTGAAGGGTTGGGATACTTCTCTCATAAGAAAAACTCCCAGCCCGCTTGTTCCCGGGCGTCGGAATTATTGTCGGCGGTGTAGATTAGGGTTACTTCGCATTGGGAGCGAGTGGTCGCGGGTTCGAGTCCCGTCATCCCTTCGGGGGTGTAGCTCAGTTGGTAGAGCACTTGATATCCCTGATCGTCTGTTCCCCGGCAAGCAATTGTGGAAGGCGGCGTAGGCAAGGGTTACTTCGCAGGTTCGATTCCTGTCTTTGGCCTTCGGGCCACAGACGCCCAAATGGTGGGCAATCTCCCTTTCCGCATGTTCCCCTTCCAGCCCCGGCGCCCCGGCGTGATCATCGCGTGTACGATGAAACCGCAACAAAGGGGTGACCGTAATGTCACGTACCAATCTCCGAGAACAAACCGAATTTACCCATGAAGGGGCTCCAGCTCAGGTGATTTCGCTTGAGAAGCAGCTTCGGCGCTCCGTCATGTCCACAATGCTGTGGGAAGACACCTTCTATGAGCATGGCGTCTCCATTGCTGACCGCATCATGGAGCTTGCAGAGCAGGTGATTCCTGAAAACGTCGCCAGCATCGCCATGGAAGCGCGATCGGAGGGCAACCTTCGCCACGTCCCGCTGTGGCTCTGTGTCGGCCTGACGCGCACCGCTACCGGCGGACGCGTTGCGGAAACGGCAATCTTCAACTGCGTGCAGCGTCCGGATGAAATGGGCGAATTCCTGTCGCTCTACATGGGCGGGAAAAAGCATCCGATTTCGGCACAGGCCAAGCGGGGACTTGCCCGCGCATTTGGAAAGTTTGACGAATACCAGCTTTCCAAGTGGGACAAGGATTCCGCTGTGTGGCGCATTCGTGACGTCATGTTTGCCGTCCATCCCAAGCCTACCAATGACGAGCGTGTGGATCTCTACAAGCGAATCGCGGAAGGGAAGATGCGTACCGCGGATACGTGGGAGACGGGCCTGTCAAGTGCTGGACAGGAAACCGCTGGCGCGTCCGATGAGGCTAAGGCGGGAGCGAAGAGGGAAGTCTTCGAGCGCCTGATCCATGAGGGCAAGATGGGCTACTTGGCCTTGATCCGGAATCTCCGGAACATGAATGAGGCCGGGTGCAATCACGCGATCGTCGCGCAGGCAATCCGGGCGCGTAAGGGCGGGGCTCACCGCGTCTTGCCGTTCCGCTTCCTGTCGGCTCTGGACGCGGCGCCGATGTTCGCCGATGATCTTGGCATCGCGCTTCTGGCTACTATCAAGCAGCTACCACCCCTACCGGGGCGGAAG
>SDBT01012449.1_pt1 | contig 13664 bp, 10 predicted proteins | sample 2277101 | NCBI WGS metagenome assembly SDBT01 (sample SAMN10404973, study PRJNA504765) | marine sediment metagenome | isolation source: marine sediment core GS10_PC15, 103 cmbsf | place: Arctic Ocean: Southern Knipovich Ridge | collected 2010
ACCATCGCCACTCCCCAAGCGCTTTGGGCGGCGGCAGGGTACATAAGAATCGGAATCAGCGGCTCGCAGGGCCCGAAAACGAAGATCGTAAAGAGCACCCACGGGGTGAGGTTAACCTTACCCCCCTCTCCGTGTGGGTGAGCGTGTGGGGTATCGTGGGCGTGCTCGTGTTCATGTCCCATCCCACCTTCATGCAAGTGCGAGTGAGTATGAGGTTTGTTGCGGATCGCCCGGCGAACGCCCCAGACGAAATAGACCAGCCCGAACGCAGTCAACAACCACGCTGCAATCTCCCCGCGGAACGATTCGGTGAACTCCAGCTTCCCTAACGCCACCCCAAAAGCGATGCCAATAAACCCCAAGACGACGGAGCTTCCCACATGCCCGATTCCGCACAGGAATGTGATTAACCCTGTCCTGGGGATGGACCATTTCCTCGCCTTCGCCATGACGATAAACGGGATATAGTGGTCGGGACCCAGCAGGGTATGGAAGAGCCCGATCGATGCGGCGGTAAGGGTAAGAACGGCCAATTCGTGAGACATTGCAGTTCCCTTCGCCTCCAGATGGGTTCCGCTTCAAACACCACGACGTTCATCGCATTGTAGCCCAGTAATATATGAGAATCATTCAGGCAAGGAAATGGACCTCTTGGAGAATTCCCTCGCGTTGGGCTTCGGGCGATAGTTGATCCTCCCTGTTATGGTAGGTAGTGTACGAGTTGCTCGATCGGACCAAACGTTGATGAGCATGCCCAACTCCCGCGGGAGGAAACAACCATGATCGTAGGAGTTCCACGAGAGATCAAAGCGGATGAATATCGCGTGGGGCTGCTTCCGGTCGGTGCGGAACTGCTCACCGGCGATGGGCATACCGTGCTCGTCGAGCACGGGGCGGGTGATGGTAGCGGATTCGACGACGACGCCTACGCCGCCGCCGGGGCCCAACTGATCGACAGCGCCGACGAACTCTTCGCCAGCGCCGAGCTGATAGTGAAAGTCAAGGAGCCCCAGGCGAGCGAGATCGCTTCACTGCGCGCGGGTCAGCTCGTCTTCTGCTATTTTCACTTCGCAGCCTCCCGCGAGCTTACGGAAGGATGCCTGAAGGCCCACATAGCGGCAATCGCATATGAGACGCTCAGCGACGATCGCGGCGGCCTCCCACTACTGACGCCCATGAGCGAGGTCGCCGGAAAGATGTCCGTCCAGGAAGGAGCGAAGTACCTTGAACGCCCCATGATGGGGCGGGGAATTCTCCTCGGGGGCGTTGCGGGGGTCGAACCGGCCAACGTGCTCATACTCGGTGGAGGTGTCGTCGGGTCGAACGCCGCCCGCATGGCAGCCGGGCTCGGGGCGAATGTCACTATCATGGACATCGACCTCGAACGCCTTCGCCACCTCGACGAGGTAATGCCCCCAAACGTGACAACCATCTACTGCGACCCGCACGCGGTCCAGCGCTACGCCCTCGACGCGGATCTAATCATCGGGGCTGTCCTGGTCCCGGGAGGCCGAGCACCTATACTCCTCAGTAGAGAGGTGCTCAAGGACATGAAGAGCGGGGCGGTCATCGTGGACGTCTGCATCGATCAGGGGGGCTGCGTCGAGACCTCCCGCCCCACCACACATCAGGACCCGACCTTTGTTGTCGATTCAGTCGTGCACTACTGCGTGACGAACATCCCCGGTGCGGTCGGGCGGACCTCCTCCCAGGCGCTGTGCAACGCTGCGCTGCCTTACGTGCGACAGTTGGCGAGATTGGGGCTCGACGAATTCATCGCCATCGACGCAGGCCACGCCGCCGCCCTCAACGCCCGAGACGGCGCCCTCGCCAACCCCGCCGTCATCGCCTCCTTCGGCGATTTGCCCCACGTGTGATAATACCTTCCACAAGATCATATGAGCCTTCTCAGTTGACGAAATGGGACATTCTTCTCTGCAGGCCGCGATGGATTCGACCGAGAAAAAGACTACCAGGCGACCAGACGACCAGACGACTTCAGGGTGCGTGCGCGGATCGCAATTCAACGGTTTGATCTGAAGGTGCGAGGGGATAAGATGATGCTTCCGCATCGGGGTCCGGTTGGCTCGGCGCGGTGAGTTCGTTTTGTGAGGATAGTCCGTGAGCGATCAAGAGAATTTGGGCGCCGCCGGAGATGAGGACGCCTTATCCCAGGCCGCCGATCTCCAGCGCGAAATCGACGAGGCCCTCGGGGATATGAGCATCGAACAGCTCCTGAAGGAAGAGACGCTGAAGGATGCAAAGTCCCCCGAAGAAAAGCCCACTGCCCCTGGAATACGCCGCGGTACCGTAATCGCCATCCAAGGCGACGACGTGTTCGTGGATCTCGGCCAGAAAGACCAGGGGATCCTACCCGCCTCGCAATTCAGCGAAGAACCGCTCCCGGAAGTAGGCGATCAGATCGAGGTCACCGTGGCGCGCTACGACAGCAGCGAGGGGCTGCTCATCCTCTCCCGCCAAGGCGCGGTAACCGCGGCGACGTGGGAGACTATCGAGGAAGGGCAGATCGTCGAAGGCCGCGTTACGGGTGTGAACAAGGGCGGGCTCGAGTTGACCATCAGCGGAATCCACGCGTTCATGCCCATCTCGCAGATTGAAATGTTTCACGTAGAGACCCCCGAAGATTATCTAGACCAGCGCCTCCAATGTCAGGTGATGGAGGTCGACCTCCGCGACGAGAACGTCGTCGTCTCCCGCCGGGCGATGCTCGAACTCGAAGCTGAGGGAAAAGCCCAGGAACTCTGGGAAAACCTCGCCGAAGGTCAGCGGCTCAGCGGTATCGTCAGGAGCATCCAACCGTACGGGGCGTTCGTGGATATCGGCGGGGTGGATGGATTGCTCCACGTCAGCGACATGTCGCACGCCCGCGTGGAAGACCCCTCGACGATCGTACAGCCGGGCGAGCAGGTCGAGGTAATGGTGCTCAGGTTCGATCGCGGAGAACGTCGAATCTCGCTGGGGCTCAAGCAGATCCTCCCCGATCCTTGGGCGGACGCTCAGAGCAAGTGGGGCCTCGGTGAGATCGTCACGGGTAGAGTCACCCGGTTAGCCGATTTTGGGGCGTTCGTGGAGTTGACGCCCGGTGTGGAAGGGCTCGTCCCCATCAGCGAATTGAGCTTCGAGCGGCGGGTGCGACACCCGCGCGAGGTGATCTCCGAAGGAGAGGCGGTGAAGGTGCGCGTGATCGGTGTGGACGCACCCAACAAGCGGATCACGCTCTCACTCAAGCGCGCCGGGGACGATCCGTGGGTAGGTGCGTCGGTCCGCTGGGCGGTGGGCAGCGTCGTCGAGGGGCGCATCTCGCGAATCGCCGACTTCGGTGCGTTCGTGGAACTCACACCCGGGGTGGAAGCTCTCGTGCACATCAGCGAGTTGAGCAGCGGGTTCGTGCGATCGGTCGCCGAGGCCGTCCGCGAGGGCGACACCGTGCAGGCGAAGGTGATGAGTGTGGATGAAGACGCGCGGCGGATCTCGCTGTCCATCAAGCAACTGAGCGACTCAACCGAATACACAGGTGCGGTACCCACCGAATCAGAATCGCCCGCCACCAAGCGCAAACGCAAGAAACCACTCAAAGGCGGACTCGATTAGCGAAGGTTCAGCTTCCTGAACGAGTTGGCCACCGGTGAGCGGGCCTCGAACGACTGGCCCGAATCGCCTATAATTCCTGTATCTTTCAAGCTCCTGCGCACCATACTGAAAAGGAGACTCAGATGCCCTTTACACTCGAGATAGGTGAATCTCCCCCTGACTTCGACCTCGCGGGAGTCGACGGTAAGAACTACTCCCCCGCCAGCTTCAACGACGCCAAGTCGCTGATTGTCTTTTTCAGCTGCAACCACTGTCCCTACGTCGTCGGTTCGGAAGACCGCATGAACGCCCTCTACGACGATTACGCCTCCAAGGGTATCGCGATGATCGCGATCAATTCGAACGAGACGGAGAACCACCCCACGGACACATTCGAACACATGGTCCGGCGAGCGAAGGACAAGGGCTTCAGGTTCCCTTATGTCCGCGATGAATCGCAGGACGTCGCCCGCACCTACGGGGCCCTTCGCACCCCGCACTACTACGTCTTCGACGAGCAGCGCAAGCTTCGCTACACCGGTCGAATGGACGACAATCCGCGCGAGGAGGGGAAGGAAACCACCCACGAACTGCGCGATGCACTCGACGCCCTCCTGGAAGGAAAAGACCCACCGGTCCCGGTGACTAATCCGATCGGGTGCAACATCAAGTGGAAAGGTGAACCCGAACACTGGATGCCCCCCGATGCATGCGATCTGGTGCATTAGCCGCCACATCGCATCGCTGCTTCAGTTTCCTTGCGCGCGTCTGTGTGTTCTTCGCTGAGCTTGACAGGGCTGCAGACCCCCGATACGTTCGGTTCCGTGGACATCGAGGGATTGAAAAGCCAATTCGCGCAAATCCACGGGCGAGAAGTCAGCGCGGCCGTCCGCGCGCCGGGGCGGGTGAATCTGATCGGGGAGCACACGGACTATAACGACGGGTTCGTTCTGCCCATCGCCATCGAGAAGCAGATCGCAGCGGGGGTTGCCCCACGCGACGATAGGACGGTCACCTTTGCCTCAATGCAGATGGAAACGGGAGCGAGAGTTGATCTGGACGAGGGGATCGTTCCCGGTGAACCGACCTGGACGAATTATTGCAAGGGAGTGGCGGCGGGGCTTGTGAGGGCGGGCGTAGATCTCTGCGGGGCGGACGTTCTGTTCGACAGTGACATTCCGCAGGGAGCGGGATTGGGCAGCTCGGCCGCCCTGGAAGTCTGTACTGCAATGGCGCTGCTGGTGGTCGCGGGGAAGATAGGCGTCCTCGACGATCGCGACCTCGTTAGGCTTTCCCAGAAAGCGGAGCACGAATTCGCCGCCGCCCCCTGTGGGATCATGGACCAGTCGATCTCGCTGATGGGGCGAGCAGGTCACGCAATGCTCCTGGATTGTCGCAGCGGCCAAATCGAGCACGTCGCGTTCGACGATCCCGATAAGGTCCTGATCATCGTCAACACGATGGTCCGGCACGAGATCGCAGACGGTGCGTACGCCGAGCGGCGCGCCCAGTGCGAATCTGCTGCGCGCAAACTGGGGGTGGAGTCCCTGCGAGACGCCGATGACGCCATGATCCGCACCGCACGCGAGCAAGGGCGTCTTACCGAGATCGAATCCGCCCGCGCCTACCACGTAGTCCGCGAGATCGCCCGGACGCTGGAGGCGGCCGAAGCGCTGAAGCATCGCGATTACTCCCGCTTCGGTGAGCTGATGTACGCCTCGCACGAGTCACTGCGGGACGACTTCGCGGTCTCCTGCGACCAACTCGACGCCGTTGTCGATCTCGCCCGCAATTGCAAAGGCGTCTGCGGTGCGCGGATGACGGGAGGTGGGTTCGGGGGCTGCGCGATCATACTCGTCTCGACCGACCAGAGCGAAATGACGCAGGACTTCGTCGCTGAAGGTTTCCAGAAGCGATTCGGTAGTCCCTGCGATATCTTCACAACGCGCGCAGCCGCTGGTGCGAGCGCGATTGAGTGAGGGCGAGGTCTCACCGCCCAAGGACAACGAATGTGGCTTGAAAATCCGTTTCTGCGAATGCTTGTTTTGATCGGCGGGTCGATGGTGCTGGGTTACCTCGCCCGACGTATGAAGCTCTGCTCGGAGCGCTTGGCCGGATGGCTGATGACCTTCGTCGCAGTCGTCGGTTATTCCACCGTCGCGCTGCTGAGCATCTGGGGAACGCCCCTCCAGATTGCTGATATGCTCTTACCGGCGATAGCGGTGGTGCAGATTGGAGTGATGGCGGGGATCTCACTCAACGTCGGGCGATTCTTGACCAAAGACAGACCAGAGATAGGGCTGTTCGGGATCACCTCCGCGGTCGGTAACCACGGGATGACTATGGGTGGATTGGTCGTCTTCCTGATTTACGGAAGCGAAGCCCTGGGACTGTCCATGATCTACTGCCTCACCTTCCCCTGGGTGATGGTGCTACTGATGTATCCGGTTGCGCGACATTACTCCGGGGCGACACCGGCGCAGCGGCTGGGACCGTTGATGTTGCGAAGCATCTTCGATTGGCGCTCGGCGGGAATCCTCTTCGCCGTCGTCGGGGTCGTGCTCTCGGTCGCCGGTGTGGCGCGGCCAAAAGCGATCGAGACCTATCACGTAGTCCCCGCCGGGGTGTACATCATCAACGTGATGGCGTACTTCGCGATCGGTCTGCGGCTGCGGGTAAGCGACATCAAGCGTCTCTTGAAACTCATCTTCGCCCTCGCCGGGATGCGATTCGTAGTGGCGATGGGAGTTTGTGTGTGTCTACTGAGTCTGCTCCGCCTGAGCCCCTGGGCGCTTACGGGCTTGCGTTGGAATGTCGTACTGATTTTATCATTCGTTCCGACGGCGGTTACCAACGTCGCCGTCGCCAACATGTTCGACCTGCGTCCCCGCGAGGCATCGGTCCTGTTCGTCGCCAACACGCTCATGTATCTGGTACTGGTGCTCCCGATCGTGTTTTGGGTGTTCGCGTAGGATGCGGGCGATCCATGCGTAAAATCGTCAACGCTTGGATCGTCAATCGAGGGTATAATAGTCTTTAGTCTTTAGAAGCAACTGGAGGTAAGCGGCGTAACGAATGGCTGAGCTCAGGCGAGAGAAGCTGGAGGTCGCGCGTGAACGCGCACTGCTCGTAGGGGTAATTCTACCTGATTCGAAAGCCGATCCGTCGGATCCTCTGGGGGAATTGCGGGCCCTCGCCCGCACCGCCGGAGCAGTGGTAATCGACGAGATGCTTGTGAAGCGCCGCCAGGTCCATCCGGGCCTCTACATCGGTTCCGGAAAGGCCCGGGAAATCGCCTCCAGATCCCAACTGAATCGCATCGACACGATCGTCTTCGATAACGACCTCTCTCCCGCGCAGATTCGCGAACTCGAGGAGATAACCGGACGGAAGGTGATCGACCGCAGCGAGTTGATCCTGGACATTTTCGCCGCCCACGCCCAGACCCACGAAAGCCGCCTCCAGGTGGAACTCGCGCAGTTGGAGTATACGTATCCGCGCTTGCGGCACATGTGGACGCACCTGGAGCGCGTGGCGGGGGGCGCGACGACGGCGGTCGCGGCGGTCGGAGGGATCGGGACGCGCGGTCCAGGCGAGAAACAGCTCGAGATCGATCGGCGGTTAGTCAATAAGCGCGTGAGGTACCTCCAGCGCAAGATCTCCGAAGTCGACAACCGCAAGGTCCGCCAGGTCCGAAAACGCGGCGATGCCTTCTGCATCTGCCTCGTCGGTTACACCAATGCGGGCAAGAGCACGCTCATGAACCTGTTGACCGGGGCGGGGACGTATGTGGCGGACCAACTGTTCGCGACGCTGGCGACCAAGACGAGGCGGTGGTCTCTCGACAACGGAAACACGGTGCTCCTGAGCGACACGGTCGGGTTTATCCGCGATCTCCCGCACCACCTCGTGGCGAGCTTCCGGGCCACGCTGGAGGAGGCCATCCACGCCAACCTGCTGCTCCACGTCGCAGACGCCTCCCACGACCTGGTCGCCCAGCAGATCACAGCCGTAGACGCCGTGCTCAACGAACTCGGTTGCCCCGTGGATAATCGCCTTCTCGCCCTCAACAAGATCGATGAGATAAACGATCCGACAATCCGCGTGGTTCTCCAGCGCAGGTATCCGCAGGCGCTGTTTGTCTCAGCCATGACGGGCGCCGGTGCGGTCGAATTGTCGGCGGCGGTGATGCAACTAACCAACGGAATCCTGATGCGCGTTACCCTCCACGTGGACTGCCGCAACGGACCCCTCATGCAGTACATCGCCAGGTACGCTCAAGTGCAGTCCGAAAGCTTTCAGGACACCACCGCCCACATCGAAGCTATAATGCAGACCGATCGCATCAGGCAACTCGTCCGGTTCGGTGACGACGTGCGGATAATTTCGCGCTCCGCAGTTTGAACCGTGGTCCTTTACACCTACGGTTGCACCATGAGTTGTAACGAACGAAGATTCTTTGGGGTGGTGATTCTATTCGCGGTGACGGTCTTGGTATTCCAGGTTGGGGTATGCGCCGATCAAGCGACGTCGGCACCGGGCGATGGAGGCGACGTAGAACCGAATGACGCCCCAAAAGAGGTGATCAAGTACCAACCGGTCACGCCCAAGCAGGCAGCGGCGAACCGCAAGCGGGCGATTGAGTTGGCGAAGAAGGCGAAGGGCGTCGCCCCCAAGATGCACCTCGTCGAGACGCCCCATTTCCTCATCTTCACCGAATGGGGAAAAGATAACGACAAACCTCTCCGGGAAATCTGCGAGCGGATATACAAGGCGATGTGCGTGCAGTTTGATATTCCTCCCGAGCAGAACATCTGGGCAGGAAAGTGCCCGATCTACATTTTCTGGGAGCGGAACCATTACGTGCGCTTTTGCACCGCGCTGGACAAGAGCGGCATGGCGACAGCCGGTGGGTTTCACTCTCAACGGCGCGGAGGCTTTTGCTACATCGTGATCAACCGCACCGAGACACGCAAACGCTTCTATGAACTTCTCATCCATGAGGCTACGCATGCGTTTGTGGGACGGTATCTAACCAACCGCCGTGTCCCCCGCTGGGTAAACGAGGGCCTGGCCGAGTACATGAGCGCGACGCTTGTACCCAGATCCAACGCCGAGAAGAAACACAAGAACGCCACGAGAAAGGCGATCCGAGAGAATCGCGACGTCAGCTACATCTTCAAAACAGTGGGACTGAGCTGGTTCGACTACGGAATCGCCCAGAGCCTCGTGAGGTTCATGATCGCTCGAGATCGCAACGCCTTCATCCGCTTCGTTCGCCTGATTAAGGAAGGAAAGAAGCAGGACGAGGCGCTGAAGGAATCGTACGGGGCGACGCAGGAGCAACTGCTGCGCGCCTGGAAGCAAACCGCACGCAAAACATATCATGTTGCCCCTGCTACCTGACACACTCCGGGCAGATATAGTGCACTTAATAACATTCCGGCGCCCATCCGTCAGGGCACTCGTCATTCACGTTACCACGGCAACCGAACCGCACCGGTGAGATGGCGAGTTCGTCCGAGCCTCTCAGGAGAGTCTGAAATGTCTGCTCTATGGGTCATGCTGATAGGATTAGCGGTCCTGGGGATCGGGGGATGGTTCTATTCGCGACTTCTCGCCCGAGAGATAGGTGAGGATCCTTCTCATCCTACCCCGGCGATTACGAAGAACGACGGGCGCGATTACGTTCCGACCCCCACAGGAGTCGTCTTCGCCCATCACTTCGCCTCGATCGCCGGTGCGGGACCCATCGTCGGACCCGTCCTTGCGATCATCTACGGGTGGGCGCCCGCGTTCATATGGGTTGTGCTTGGAGGATTGCTGATCGGTTCGGTGCACGATTATTTGGCGACTTACATGGCGACGCGAGAGGGTGGAGAATCCATCGCCACTATCGTCCACCGGATAATCGGTAAGGATGCCTTCGTCGCGATGACAATCCTGCTAATCGTCATGCTCGCTTTGGTCTGCGCGGCCTTTTTGAATCTCTCCGCCGCGGCGCTTACCAGCATGCTCCCCTTCGACCGCCTGGAACTCTCTCGCGATCAGACGCTCTTCCGCGTGGTGACGGACGCCTCTGCAGGCTCACAAAAGGTCGTCATCGGGGGGATCGCGTCGATGAGCGTCGTTTGCATCACCATCGTCGCCCCCCTCCTGGGATACCTCTACCTCAAGCGCAAGGTCGCCGTCTGGAAATGCTCCATTCTCGCGATCGTCATTTGCGCGATATCCGTCACCGTCGGGGTCTTCCACCCGATCTCGCTGACGCCTTTTCACTGGAAGCTTCTGCTCAGCGGGTACGTACTAATCGCTGCCGGGGTCCCGGTCTGGATCTTTCTGCAGTCTCGCGACTTTATCAACGTCCACATTCTCTACGTGGGGATGGCCGCGCTCTTGGTGACGCTGGTGGTAGCGGGTCTGCGCGGGGCATCGTCCCCAGACCCGATCCCCGCGCTAAACATATCGCAGGGGCAGGAGGCCCTTGGAATTTTCTGGCCCACTATGTTTATCGTTATCGCCTGCGGTGCGGTGAGCGGGTTCCACAGCCTCTGCGCAGGTGGGACAACCTGCAAGCAGATCACCTCGGAAGCCGACACCCGCCGGATCGGGTACTTCGGAATGCTCCTCGAAAGCTTCCTCGCCGTCTGCATCATCGCCGTGATGATGGTCGGTGCACGCAAGGGCTTCTACATCCGTGACGTCCATCCGGTGGGGTTGCTCGGTCTGCAGGGCGCCAAATCGAACGCGGTCCTCGGGTTCGCGATGGCCGTGGGAAACGCCGCCAAATCAGCCTTCGGGCTCCCCATCGCCGCAGGGGCACTCGCTGGAATGGTCCTTCTGGAAGGGTTTCTGGTGACCACGCTGGATACGGCGATTCGCCTGACGCGGTACCTCATTGAGGAGATCTGGCGGGTGCTGTTCGCCGGGTACGACGTCTTCGCCCCCCCGGTCGCGCCCGAAGATTCACAGAAGCAGTGGGGTACGGGTGAAATGACGCCCGCCGGGGCGGAGGGAATTCCCATCGCCCCAGCTGCCTCTGAAGCGCAGGCGCCCGGACTGGCCTTCCCCACCGCCACCACCGGAGCGTTCCGCTGGTTGCTGACGTTGCTGCGACAGTATTGGGTCAATTCAGCTATTGCCGTCGGACTTATGCTCACCTTTGCACTCACCGGGGCGTTAGGGACCCTGTGGAAGATCTTCGCCACTTCGAATCAGCTTCTGGCCGCGATCGTGCTCGCGCTGGGGTCGCTCTGGTTGCTCAAGCGAAAGCGTCGCGTATGGTTTGCGTTCATCCCCGCTGTCGGAATGCTTGTAACGACGATAGTCTCGCTAATCATGATGCTTCGCGAATTCCTGCGAAGCCCCAGCGATAATGCCGCCCTCCTGACGGCGGACGTCATCATCCTGATTATCACGGGTTACCTGTTGATCGCTGGTGTCCGCGAAGCCGTTCGATACTATCGCACCTCCGCCAATCCTGCCCCGGACGAGAGAATCGTGTAGCTGCCCCGGAAGAAGCTTCTTCCCAGCACCTTCGGGGGAGTTGAAAAAGCGAAAAGGCCTCCCCGCGAGGTTTTCCACCCCGGGGAGGCCTTTGTCTGGTTTGAGTTCTTTGGGGGTTACCTGGCGTATTCCACGCAGCGGACTTCTCGCACGAGCGTCACCTTTACCTCACCCGGATACTCCATCTCGTCCTCGATTCTCCTGGCGAGATCGCGCGCGATCTTCGCAGAGAGTCTATCGTCAACGTTGGAGGCGTCGACGATCACGCGGATTTCCCGCCCGGCTTGGATGGCGTAGGCCTGAGAGACCCCTTCGAACCCGGTGGCGATCTCCTCCAGCTTTTGCAGACGCTGGACGTACCGTTCGAGGCTCTCGCGTCTGGCCCCTGGGCGAGAGGCGCTGATCGCGTCGGCAGCTGCGATAATCGGGGTGTAAACGCTGGTGGCTTCCAGGTCACCGTGGTGTCCCCCGACCGCGTTGATGATCTGATCCTTCTCACCGTATCTCTTGCAGAGGTCCGCCCCGATCTGCGGGTGCCCTCCCTCCACCTCGTGATCGACGGCCTTCCCGACATCGTGGACCAGTCCGGCCCGGCGGGCGATCCGCCCGTTGAGGCCCAACTCCTCGGCGATGAGCTGCCCAAGATACGCCACCTCTATGGAATGCTTCAGGACGTTCTGGCCGTAACTGGTACGGAAATGCAGCCGCCCCAACAAGCCGATGAGCTTCTGGTGCAGTCCGCGAACGTTGGTTTCCACCATGGCCTGCTTTCCATACTCGTAGATCTGCTTGTTGACCTCCTGCTCCATTGAGGCGACGATCTCTTCAATTCTCGTTGGGTGGATTCGCCCATCCTGGATGAGCTTCTCCAGCGCTCTGCGGGCAACCTCGCGGCGGACCGGATCGAACGCCGAAACCACCACCACCCCGGGAGTATCGTCCACGATCACGTCCACTCCGGTGGCCTTCTCGAACGCCCGTATGTTTCGTCCCTCGCGCCCGATTACCCGCCCCTTCATGTCGTCGGATGGGATATCGACCGTTGATACGGTGCGGTCGGAGGTGTGTTCGGCGGCGTATCGCTGGATAGAGGAGATGATAATCTCGCGGGCCTGGTCTTCGGCGGTATCGGTGGCTTCTTGCAACCGCCGTTCGATCAACTGCCCCGTCTCCCGGTCCATATCCTTTTCCACCTGGTTCAGCACCATCTCCTTTGCCTCGTCCATGGAGAGGTTCGCGACCTTCAGAAGCTGGGTCTTTTGCTGGGCGATCAAATCGTTGAGTTGCCGGTCCTTACTCGCCAGCGCTTTTTCCCGCTCGGTAAGGGCCTTTTCCCCAGCATCAAGCATGCGCTCCTTGGAATGGACCGTCTCCAGCTTCTGTTCCATCAGGTCTTCGCGTTTGGCGAGCCGCCTCTCCTCCTCGCGAAGTTCTTTGCGACTCGATTCGGTCTCGTGATCGAACTGCTCTCTACGCTTGATGAACTCGGTTTTTGTCTCTGCTTCTGCCTGAGCGAGGATTCTGAGCGCCTCGGCTTCCGCGGTGGTTTTGACGGCGGCGAGCTCTTTCATGTCGCCCACGCGCCTGGACCGCTGCATCCAGTGCATAATCCCACCGCCGATCACGACGCAAACGATCGCGCTGGCAAAGAGCAACGCCACCTGCGGGCCGCTCAGGGAAACCGATAGGGATGACATAAACATTCCAAGTTTCCTTTCCAAGAGCAGGTGACGTGCGACAGGAGAGATATGCAGACAGGACAAGCAGAGCGGCTTGACGCCCAAACAGGTCTCAGTCACTCAAGCCTGGTGTAAGGCCGTGCCGGTACGTTTCAACACAACAAGGCACGCCGAAGCAAGCTAACGCCTCGAAGCATTTATGCGCTTCCCGGATCCTCGAATATACCAAGTTGCGCAAATAACTAACCTTACAACCATTATACCACCCGAAACAACCGTACCGCGTTGGCTCACGTGAACTCTATGACCCGAAGGCCTCGTCCCTTGGGGACGATCAATCGGCGCTCGGCGCTATGGCGTCCTTTTCTGTTTGTTTTTCCCCATACGGGGCGACACCTGAAACGCACTTGTCCGATGGGTTACAACAGCTTTTCCCGCGGACAGTGAACGCCGCAAGCCAGACGACCTGCTCGTCAACACCTCTCGGCCGTCGTCACCTGAAAATCAGCAAAAGGAGGACCGGCCACCGTGGCCGCCCGCCCCTTAAACAAAAGCTTACACTACTTATACTATCGGACTCTCACAGCGATGGTCAAGCAGAAAACCTCTTTTTGGGATCAGGGCGCGTCGCCGGCGAGTGCGATGCTTCGAGAGATCTGGTGGGACCAGGAAAGATTACACACTGAACCGAATACCCTAAGTGCCCGCAAACACATCGCTTGAGCCCTCCGAGCAGGCGGGGCTCCCAGGTTCTTCCACACGCGGGGGGGGGGGGGGGGGCGGAAAACCCCACTTTTCCTCGCGGGCAGACCCCCCCCCCCCCGGAGCCCCCGGGGGCCCCCCCCCGCCCGGGGCGGCCCCCCAACGCGGGTGCAACCCTTCCCCCCC
>SDBT01012450.1_pt1 | contig 13663 bp, 8 predicted proteins | sample 2277101 | NCBI WGS metagenome assembly SDBT01 (sample SAMN10404973, study PRJNA504765) | marine sediment metagenome | isolation source: marine sediment core GS10_PC15, 103 cmbsf | place: Arctic Ocean: Southern Knipovich Ridge | collected 2010
ACCAGCCGAGTCTGCTCTTCGGCGATCCACTGCCGCACGAAGTTGCTGCCGATAAAGCCGGCGCCGCCGGTGACGAGGATGGTTTTCATGATTTGGCAATTAATTCGTGCTTAGGCTGTATATCCGTGCAATAAGGCGAGCGGCGAGTGGAAATCTCCTGTAGCTGCACTCGCCAGAGTGCGGTGATTTCGCATTGCCCGCGTTCTGGTGAACGCAGCTACAGTTTGATCTCTGTATATTCGTACAATACCGATGCGAGCAGGGAAAAATCTTAGGTGAAACGTCGAATCAGAGGAAGGCCAGTATTTGGTCGCATTGGCCGGACTGGCCTGCCCCAAAAGGCTCGCCGTGAGTTGGCCTTGCCCGGAAATGGGGCTCGCGTTACACTCCGCCCCACTTTTCAGCCATTTTGCGAGGCATCCCCGGCACGCCATGCGTCTCGTCTTGCGCCGGGCTGTTTCCCTATAGGTCGTTGCGACGCCCGCTTGGGGCTATCGAAACGCGCCCGATTACTCGTCTTTTGTAACGTGAATCTCGCGGTAGGCCGATTCATAGGCCGTTTGTGGGACAAACTCGCGACTTTCCCTCACCTCGGAAAACACCCATGACGCTCGTGGTTGCCATCGCGATCGCCGCCAGTCTGGCCATGACCCCGTTGGCCAAGGCATTGGCCGTGCGGTTTGACGCCGTGAGCCATCCTGACGGGAATCGCAAGCTCCATGCCCGGCCAACCCCTCTATGGGGCGGCAGCGCCGTCTTCTTCGCCGTGATAGCCGGCGTAACGGCTTCCTATCGCGTCGTTCCCGGAACGCTGAATACGATGGTTCTGCTCCTGGCCGTCGGGCTCTCGGCCGGCATGCTCTGCCTGTTGGGATGCTACGATGATCGCTATGAGATGCGAGCACGGCGGAAACTCCTCGGCCAAATCCTTTCGACTTTGCCGGTCGTGATCGTCGGATGCTATATCGAACGAATCGTGCTGTTCGGCTACACCCTGGCCCTTGGATGGCTGGGAATTCTCGCGACGGTCGGCTGGCTCGTCCTGGGGATCAACGCCATGAACCTGCTGGACGGCATGGACGGATTGGCCTCGGCGGTCGGGATTGCGATCTCCGTGGCCATCGCCGTCGTCTCCTTAGTTCACGGCGCCCCCGAGGTCATGCTACCCGCCCTGGCCCTGGCCGGCGCCTTGGCCGGTTTTCTCACTTACAACTTGCCGCCGGCAAAAATCTATCTCGGCGACTGCGGCAGTATGGTGATCGGACTGCTTGTCGCCACGCTAGCAATGCAAGTCTCGCTGGCATCCGCCGGCACGGTCAATGTTACCATTGCCATGGCCCTGCTCTTCGTCCCCTTGACCGACACGGCCTTAGCGATCATCCGCCGCGGGCTCCTCGGCCACGGGCTGATGGTTGCCGACCGGGGCCATATCCACCATCGTCTCCTCGACCGAGGGTTGAGTATCTGGAGCGTCTTGCTCATCCTCGGCGGACTATCCCTGGTTGCGGGCGCCGCGGCTTGGTTAGTGGCCGTGAGAGTTCCCGACGTTTGGGCCTGGGCAGCCATGGGCTGCGTCACCGCGTTGCTGATCAATCGACGCCTTCTCGGCCATGAAGAGTGGAAACTCGCTAAACGAGCCCTCGCGCAAACGGCCCTACGCCCGGCTCGACGACTTGCGCCCGATGGCGCCTCTGCCCTGCAACTCGAATCGGCAACAGTCGGTGAAAACCTTCCCGGCAGCATCGATTCCACCGCGTCGCCAATCTTCTCGGTCCACAATGACCGGATCGAATTGCCCTCTCGCCACGGCGACTGGGCGGCTGAAGTCCCCGGATCTCCTACCCGCTCGATCAAGTCGCTCTCGCTATTCGTGTCGCCATCCGAGGAAACCTGCAACACCACTGATAGCACGCCCAGCCCTCGGCTTCCCGACTATCCGGTCCTGTTGCTCGATCTGAAGTGGGGCATGGCCACCTGGGCAAACGATCTCGATCAGGCCGAACGCATCGTTCGCAGCACCTAAGGCAACGCGATGTAGGAGGCGACTCCTGTCGCCGATTCTCCCGTGATCTCGGTGATTCTTCCCGTGGCAAAATCGGCGACAGGGGTCGCCTCCTACAAATAAGCAAAATCGGCGACAGGAGTCGCCTCCTCAAATAAGTATGCCTTGACTTGGGCGTCTTCGGCATACGCTTGAGAAGATGCGTGCCATGCGCAGCCTAGGGGCCTGTTTCGCCTCGTGTGAAACTCGGGAATCTTTTCTGATTACGCTTTTTATTACAGTTGTGCCGGTTGTACAGCCGATATGTGGCGTGATAGTTCCTCCGGAGCGGTTGAATTAGATGCCGTCGCGCCCCAGCAGCCCGGAGATCGGAAACCTCCCCATTCTACTTTGACAGGACCATAGAAATGAAAAACTTGTCAGTCCTCAAGCCAGTGGCCGTGTATCTGGCCGCAGTGGGAACTTGCCTACCCCAGATGGCGCTGGCCGCCGGCGCGCAGAAACCGGCGTCGAAACCGGCAATCGCCGACGTTCAATTGCACAAGGATGGCGTTCTACTGGGACAAGTCGTCACGGCCCAGAATGCTCCCGTGCCGAACGAATCCGTCCTGCTGAACAACGGAAAAAAGGAGTTGGCAAAGGCCCAGACCGACCGCAACGGCTACTTTGCGTTCAAAGGGCTTCAGAGCGGACTCTATCAGGTCGTGGCGGCCAACAACCAGGGAACCTATCGGGCATGGACGCCGGGAACGGCTCCGCCTTCCGGTAATCAGGGCGTTTTGATCGTAGCCCAAGACAGTGCCGTCCGAGGCCAATGCGCTCCAGCTTGCAGCTTCAAGAGTCTGCTGTGCAACCCCTTGGTGGTTACCGGAATCATCGCCGCAGCGATCGCCATTCCCATCGCCGTTCACAACTCTCGACCGGCTAGCTAGCCCCTGATAAACTGAGTCATCTAGGCGGACTGACAAATCTGATCTCCGCCCCGCCGACCGACAACCGCCGCGATTAGAATCCGGCCGATTGTCGATCGGCGGGGCGTTTTCATTTCTTGCCGGCATTCCCCAATCCCCCTCCTTTGGGTAAAGGCGGGTTGGTGCCAAGAATCGATATTTCCCCGTATCCCTATTTCGTGTAGCATCCGCCCTCGCCATTGAATCCGCAGGGGTCGCGGCCGAGTTCCGTCCGGACTCTTGCGGCGCATCGGCGACCGACCAATCGGTCGGTGTTGCACCAGGCGATCCCTTATCGTGCCAGAAAACACACTTGCACGCTTATCTCTATTCTGTATGAATAACTCGTTCGGCAAAGGACCTGTTCGATGAAGCGAACGACACGTCTGAAGATCGTGCTACTCTCATTGACTTGCCTGGGTATGATCCTTCCCGCGCCTGCGCTGGAAATGGCCCTTGGCGCCGAATCCCCCAATCAGAAGACAACTCAGAAGACAACTCCGGCCGTGACATCAAGGCCCCATGACGCCACGCCACACGACGCCACGCTGCACGCCGGCGGGGTACTGGTGGTTCAAGTGGTCGACTCCCGCGGGATACCCCGGCCAGGTTCACAAGTAGCTTTGAGCCAAGCCGATCGCAAGCTGGCCACCGGCGTGACCGACCAGTCCGGCTCGCTCTCGGTCAAGGGACTCTCCGGCGGAATTTACGAAATTGCGGCGGGACAAACTCGCGCCGTCTATCGACTTTGGGCGCCGCGTACCGCACCGCCGGCCGCGCGTTCAAAAGTCGTCCTTGTCGCCGACAGCAACCCGATTCGAGGTCAATGCGACGCCGGCGGACCGCTGAGTTACTGGCTCTCGAATCCCTGGGTCATCGCAGGATTGATCGGCGTGGCCGTCGCCGTGCCCGTCGCCATTCACAACCAACGCCAAGATCGACAACCCGCCAGCCCCTAATTAATCAGCCCCTAATTAATCAGCCCCTAATTAATCAGCCCCTAGCAAATCAGCCCCTAGCGGCCCGAAAACAAGGAACTTCCCGGATGAATCCTCGACGACCACTCTTCTTCATCGGTAGTGTCTTGGCCTGCCTGGGAATGATTCTACCGAGCTCCATGCTTCAGGCAGCGCAACCGGCCCAGGCGTCGGCGCGGCGGCGGCCGACCATCAGTGACGTCGAGTTGGGCCCGCAAGGCGTTTTGCGCGGAGTCGTCGTCAACTCGCAGGGCATACCCGTCACACGAACAACGGTCGTCGTCTATGACGCAAAACAAGAAGTGGCTCGGACCAAGACCGACACGAAGGGATACTTCTCGGTTGGTAGGTTGCCGGGTGGAACGCTCCGAGTAGCGTCCGGACGATACTCCACGCCGATTCGCGTATGGGCTGCCCGCACCGGACCACCTAAGTGCAAGCAGATTGCCCTGGTCGTTGTGGGAAGCGATGTCGTGCGAGGACAGCGTCATTGGAAAGACGCTTTCTACAACGACGATCTATTGGTCGGCGGTGTGATTGCGGCCATGATCGCGCTGCCCATCATCGTTTATAGCTCCAATCGCAAACCAGCCAGTCCGTGACGCTTTGAGGGGGGTCCGTGGCGTGAATGTTCTGAGAGTCGACCCAGCCCGACGCCTTCCCCTTCTTGCGCGGATCGCGCTGACCGCGGCCTTTCTCGGACTGCCCATCGCAGTCCAACCTTCCACCGGATCAGAAGTATGGTCCCCAAGCGCGGCCGTTCAACCGGTGATTGCCCAACCGGTGATTGCCGATGTGGCCAGTGGGCCGGACGGCGTCTTGCATGGCCGTATCACCGATGCAAGTCGAGCGTCTCGTACGGTCGCGCCCTCGGGATGGAACGTCACGCTCCTGAAAGACCGATCTGCCGTGGCCGTGACCCGAACCGACCGATACGGCCGGTTCGCGATGAGGAATCTTCCCGACGGGCTATACCTGTTGCGAATCGAAGGGCCCGACTTCTCGGCCGCTTGGCCCTATCGCGTTTGGTCCACGCGAACGGCCCCACCCCAGGCGATGGGCCGAATGAACGTGCCGCTGGACTCCCCCGTGATTCGCGGGCGGGGACCTAGCCCATTTCCCTTCACGAGTCTTCGCCACACGGCCACCGTCTCGGGCATCGCGGTCGGGGCACTCGCGGCGCCGGTGATCTATCACAACGCGACGGTCGACAATCGCCTGCCGGTGGCAAAAAAGCCGGCCAGCCCGTAGGGTAGTAGGGTATTACGCCTGCTCTGTTGACGGGTTCTCTGCAAAGCCGCAAGCGATGCTTCTCTAGTTTGCGCATTCCCCCTAGACGAGATAACCGGATTTTCTCGCTCAAGCCTCAAGGTCACCGCGACCGATACAGATTTCACGCCGTCCTGTAGTGACGTTACGCGCTGCAGGTCGGTGACGGGCTAGCGGTCCGTCGCATGAAAACTACACGTTGGGCGCGGGTGGTCCTCCCTGGATCCCTCCGCGCGACCAGCACAATTCGAAATGGATCGGTGATGATTACACCGCGGTGCAAGTTGAGCAGCCCGATCGGATCCCCGCGCGTCGGGAGGATTGTCTTGGCATTGGTAATGCTAACCGGCCCGGGTTGCGCCAGTCAGGCGTTTCGCGCCGACAAGCTGCCGCCCGAGTATCTCGCTTCGAAAACGGAGAACATCGAAGAGATCAACCTCTCGCGGCTGACGAACTACTCGGTCGATAGCCAACTGATCGATCGCGGCGACCTGCTGGAGGTGACCATCGTTACCGACTTGACCAAATTGACCGCACCCGCGGCGCCGATCCGCGTGGGCAATGACGGCTTGGCTTACTTTCCGCCGATTGGCCCGGTCCTGGTGGCGGGCCTGAAGCTGGAAGAAGCAGAGCATGCGATCGCCGTGGCGGCGGTCAAAGGAGGCGTGTTCCGAAAACTGCCTCGTATCACGGTGACCATGAAGGAGCAGCGTTCTAACCGGATCAATGTGATCGGCGCGGTTGAGAAGGAAGGTTTATACGAATTACCCCGCGGCAGCAGTTGCGTGATGAACGCGATCGTGGCTGCCGGCGGGCTTAGCGAAGATGCGGGCCAGATGATCGAGATCCGCCACGCGGCCGGCCGAGCCGCACCGCTGCATCCACCCGCTCAACACCTTGTCGACGGTACGCAGGCCCGGTTGGCGGCGTACGAAGCGGCCCCCATGCCAGCGCCGCCAATCACGCTAATCAATCTGGCCACGGCAGCCGTGGACGGGCCGGGTGGAACGTATTTGCAAGAAGGCGACACGGTGATCGTCAAGAAGAAGTCACAGAAGCAGGTTTTCGTATGGGGCCTGGTCCACACGCCGGGTGGACTGGACTTGCCCGCCAACCGCGACATGTACCTGCTGGAAGCCTTGGCCCTATCCGGCGGTCGCACGATGCAAATTGCTAACCGGATCACGATCCTTCGCCGAGTTGACGGACAAGAGATTGTGATTGAAAGCAATGTCCGCGACGCCGCGAAGGGCGGTCCGGCCAACGTGCGGTTGGCCCCGGGCGATATCATCACGGTGGCCGAGACGCCCGCGACATTCGTACTCGACACCTTGAAGAGCTTTATCCGGTTCGGCTTAAGCAGTTCGGTCCCCATGTTTTAGGACGAGGTAATTCTCCGATGTTGGAAGAACCGACGGTAGTCCATTCGCAGCGCAACGGACACTCGACGACGCACATCGTGCATGCGTTGATGCAATTCGTCTCGGCGTTGCGTTACCGAAAGAACGTGGTGTTGACGTCGTTGGCCGTCGCGGCACTGTTGGGCGGAGTCTATTACGGCACGGCCACCCGCTACTATGAGGCCGGCGCCGAGGTTTTGGTGATGGGGTCCGAACTCAGCGGCAAGAGCGTCTCGTCGGTGGCCGACGGAACCCGGCAGCAAAGCTTGATGGGGTCGTTCGAGCGACTGTTCACCAGTGCCGAGGTGGTTCAGGGGGCCTTGCAGCACTTGAGGCCGGAAGACCGGATCGATCTGGCGGGCTTTCCCGAGGAAGCATGGCCGGCCGTTTTGAAGAACAACCTTTCCGCCAAGCTGGCCCGCGGCACAAACATCATCGAGTTGAGCTATCGCTCCAAGGACCCTCGGACCGCAGTCAGCGTGGTCAACGCGGTTTATTGTTCCTACCGCATTTTTCTCGACGAGATGCACAAGGGATCCGCCCGGGACTTCCTCAAAAACCTGGAAGACACCAAGGCGGCCAACGAACAGAACTTCCGCCTGCTCAACCAGAACTTAGACCTCCTGCAAAGCCAGATCGGCGACCTGGGAATCCCGGCCGACGCCAAGGTCCTTCATCCCATCCAGGAGTCGGTCCTCTACATCAGCAACGAGCTCGATCAGGTTAAGACGGAGCGGCAGAAGCTGGACGCGTCACTGAAGGCCATCGAGTGGGCAGTCCAAAACGGCCAGGATCTCCAGCAGTCGGCCTCGGCCGTCGCGGACGTCGTGGGTACCGAACTCTTGAGGACCCGGCTGGGATTGAATCAAGACGACGCTTCCTTGCCGACTCGCATTCAGGCCGATTTGATCAACGCACAAGCGGAATTGGCCACAATGCACGAAGACAACGGGCCGAGACATCCCGACGTCATCAGCAAGATCGACTTGATCCAGATGTATGAACAGTCCCTGGCCGACTATCGACGGCAGCTCGACGACCGTCTGGCCGAACTCCAGGACACCGAGTTGGGCCCCATTCTGCTGAGTATCGTTCAGGGAAAACGCGATGAAAAGTGGCGTTTCGAGGACTCGCTTCAGACCAGATACAATCAGGCCAAGGCGGAGGCCATCGAACTCAACGAACAACGCGGAAAACTCTCGCTGATGAAGCGCGACCGGGAAGCAATGCTCACCTCGCACGATAATCTGGTCAACAAAATCGCCGATATCGAATTCAAAGACAACGGCACGGAGATTCGCACCAAGGTCATCCAAGAGCCCGTCGAGCCGGGTGGGCCCGTCTCGCCCAATTTGCGACAGGTGATCCTGATGGTGCTCTTTGGCGGCCTGACCGTGGGAATGGGATTGGTCTACATGATGGACATCCTCGACGATCGCTTCCGATCGGTCGAAGAGATGCAAACTCAATTGAACACGCCGATCCTGGCCATGGTGCAACGTCTGAGCAAGACCGGAACCACCGGCCCCGACGCCCTGCAAGTTCACGCCGATCCCAACGCGACCCAGTGCGAGGCCTTTCGCACCTTGCGTACGGCCTTGGCGCTCTCCGAAGGGCAGGTGCGGCAGATCGTCATTTCCAGTTCCGAGCCGGGTGACGGAAAAACCACCACCCTGGCCAATCTGGCCGTCTCCTATGCCCAGGCGGGAAAGAAGACGTTGCTGATCGATGCCGACCTGCGCCGACCCGGCCTGACGGCCCTGATGGGAATGCGTGGAATCGAGGGACTCTCGAGCATTATCCGCGGCCAGGACGACGTCATTCAGATGGCCGCGGCTCATATTCGGCCTTCGGGGATCGAGGGGCTCGACGTGCTGGCCTCCGGTCCGCGCCCGAGCAATCCGGCCGAACTGCTGACCAACCCCCGCTTCGGGGAACTGCTGGCCGGGACCGAGGCCGTTTACGACCAGATCCTCATCGACAGCCCACCCGCCTTGGCCACCAGCGACACCATTGTCATCGGCCGCCTGGTCGACGGGGTGGTGATGGTCGTGCAGCCGGAGAAGAACCGACGTCGCACGGTGATGCGGGCGGCCGAGAGCTTTGCGAATTTGAAGATCCCGCTGCTGGGCGTCGTCGTCAATCGCGTCGGATCCGAAAATGATCGCGGATACTACGGATACAGCGGATACGGGTACAGCTACGCACCCGGATACGGCATGGAAGAAGAACTCTCCGAGCAGACCGCCCGCATCGAAGCCGATGGCAGGGATGATTGGGATCTCAACGGAGACGAACCTGCTGCAAACCGGATTATTCCTAAACGTGTTGCCTAAACAAAGTAGGTCAGGGCTTGCCCTGACGGAACCTCCGGACGAAATTGCTCGCAGAATTCGTCAGGCCAAGGCCTGACCTACAGAATTACTTACACGGCTAAGCAGATTATCCTCGATGCCTTCACATCAAACCTCCAGAACCGAATCGACCAAGCCGCGGTCTCGACGCCGACACCGATCGGCGCGCGATATGTCGGCGGATCGGTCGCCGGGCGGCGTGTTGCTGCAAGTGGTCGACTGGGGACTGGCGGCCTGTGTGTTCGTGGCGCCCATGTTGACGGGTGGACGTCAGGCCTTGGGGCAATTCGTGTTGGTTTTCCTGGCAGTGATTATTGCCGTGGCCTGGATGAGCCGGCAGGTTCTGCTGGGCAAGTTCACGTGGCGCTATTCGTCGGCCGAATGGCTATTGGCGGGCGGAGTGTTGTTGTTGCTGCTGCAAACGACGCCGCTTTCCGCCTCGCTGCTTTCCCGGCTTGCCCCGCATACGGCCGGGTTGCTGCCGGTGTGGACGGCCCAAGGCGACTCGGCGGCCGGCCTGGGCGCCTGGTCGTGTATTTCGCTGACTCCCGCGGCCACCTGGGGCGCCTTGCCGCTGCTGCTGTCGTACGGGATGCTGTTCCTGGTGACCGTGCAGCGAATCGACACGATGGAAGATGTCGAACGCCTGTTGCGTTGGATCGCGATCTCGGCCGTCGCGATGGCCGGGTTTGGATTGGTGCAATTGCTGGCGAGCAACGGGAAGTTCTTCTGGTTCTACGAGCATCCGTTCAGCGACACCTCCAAGGTGGCCAAGGGGAGCTTCACGAATCGAAACCATTTTGCCCATTTCCTGGCCCTGGGCCTGGGTCCGCTGATCTGGTGGCTGCAACACAAACCCCGTCGCGAGCATCGTCGAACAAGTACGCTTAGCCGCTGGACCAAGGAATTCGCCGCCAAGCAGCAACTCTCCGGGATGAAGAGCCTGGCGTTGGGGATCGTCCTGTTCGCCGGGCTGATGTCGCTCTCGCGAGGCGGCGTGTTGGCCATGTTCATTGCCGTGGCCGTCTGCGTGACGGTCTGCTATCGGGCCGGAACGCTCGGGCCACGCTTCGCGCTCGGGCTGGGCGGCGCGGGGTTGTTGATCGGGGCGCTGTTGATGATCCACGGCGCCGATCACCTTTCGCAACGCATGGACACGCTCGGCTCCGGGTCGATCGAAGAGTTGGACGAAGGCGGCGCGCGGCGGACCATTTGGGCGGCCGTGGCCAAGGCCATTCCCAACTACGCCCTGCTCGGCGCCGGCGTGGGAAGCCATCGAGAAGTCTATCCCATGTATCTCGAAGACCCCTCGCCTACCGAATACACGCACGCCGAGAACGGCTACTTGCAGACGCTCTTGGAAATGGGCGTGGTGGGCCTGGCGATGGTAGTCGGGGGTGTCGGGATGTGTTTGTTCTGGTGTATCGAGGGTCTGAGAACGGCCGCTTCGAGCCGACGCCTGGTTTGCACGGGAGCGATCCTGGCCGGGATATCCGCCAGTGTATTGCACTCGGCCATCGATTTCGTGTGGTATGTACCCGGCTGTATGGCCGTGGTCGCCTTGCTGGCCGGATGCGCGTTTCGCATGCGTCAACTGGCCGGCAAGAATCCTCAACAACAAGCCCAACCGCTGGTCATCTCCGGCCGACTGATTCCGGCGACCTTGGCCGTGGGACTATTGGCGCTGGGCATTTGGATGATTACCGGCCGCTTTGGAGCCGTATTGGCCGAACCCCACTGGGACCACTACCGGATCATGGCGCTGGCTGCCGAAACGGCCCCCGAAACGATCTCGGAGAGCGATGCCGGCTTCACTGTCGAGGATCGACAGTCCAGCACGCTGGCGATGCTGGATCGCATGATCGATGAGTTGGAGCAAGTCGTGCGGTACGCCCCGGACAACTCGCGTGCCCGCCTGCGATTGGCCGAAGCCTATGTGCAACATTTCGATCTTCAACAGCAACAAGCTTCCGCCGAACTCGGCATCCCGTTGGCCCAACTTCGCGACGCGGCGATGCGTGCCCGCAACGCGGCCTCCGACGAAACGACCCGCGCGGGTGTGGAAACGTGGCTGCAAAACACACTCCAAGGCCAAGGCGAATACCTTCGGGAAGCCTTGCGGCACACACGCGAGGGCCTGGCCCTTTGTCCGTTGCAGGGCGAAGGTTACCTATACTTGGCCAAGCTCCAGTTTCTTGCCGATCCGGGTGCCGAGAAATCCAGCCCAGGCGCCGAGAAATCCAGCCCGGGTGCCGATAAATCGGCCTATGTGGGGCAGGCGCTTCGTGTGCGTCCGTTTTCCGGGGCCGTGTTGCTCGAGGCGGGCCAGGAGGCCGTGTTGGCCGGCGACATCACGCGGGGAATGCAGTACTGGCAACGATCGTTCCGTTGCGGACTGAAGCACCAGCAGCAGTTGGTCGAGTTGTTGGCCGGCCACGTACCGGTGGCGATGCTGCTGGAGAGTTTGCAGCCCGACTTGCATGCCATGCGAATTCTGCACGCCCGCTACCGCGAGCTGGAAACCCCCAACCAAGCCAATGAACTTTATCAGCTCTACGCCCAGTCTGCCCGAATCCGAGGCGACGCCGCGCCGAGCGTCGAGGCGGCCGAGGCATGGCTGGCACGCGAACTGGCGCAACTTCGCACGCACCACGTCCAAGTAGCCCGGGCCAAAGCCCAAACCTGCCACGGCGAAGAAGCTTTGGAATTCTGGCTGGAGGCCTGTTGGCTTTACGGGTTGCTCGACGACGGAGCGGGTGCAATACACTGCGCCGAAGCGGCACTGCAAAGCGAACCGAACCACTACCAGGTACGCTACGCTCTGGGATGTGCTCTGGCACGAGAGAAACGCTTTGCCGAGGCGGAAACACACCTCCGCTGGTGTGAGCAACGACGCCCCGACAACGAGACATTGCAACGCACTCTTCGAGGAGTCGTCCAGGGAAGAATTGTCGGCCAAGGCCCGATCGCAACTCACCGCCAATCGGCCGAAACACTGCATTGACGCGCAATTGCCCAAGGAAGGGAACGCATTTTGAACTCGATCGATAAGAACCATCGCACCTCGCCCGATCGTGCCGCCGCGAAGAAGATCCGGTCGTTGCTGCGGCCTGCGCTCTTGACCGCCGCCCTGTTGCCACTCTTCGTGCTGACCTACTACCTGGCTTATTGGTTGCGCTTCGAGGGCCAATTGGGAGCAATGCAACTGAGCTGGTTCACCCGCACGGTCCTTTGGATCGTGATGGTCAAGGTGGCCATATTCGCGTGGTTTCGCGTCGATCGAAGTTGGGGACGCTTCGTCACCTTTTACGATCTGGTCACCTTGGTTCAGGCCGCCACGTGCAGTTTGCTGCTGATGGTGCTGATCGATCGCTTCTTCCTGGCCCAACGAACGATTCCTCGCAGCGTGTTCATGCTCGACTGGGGTAGCACGATCGTGATGGTCGGGGGTATCCGCGCGCTGTCGCGGACCCTACGCGAACGCAACTGGATGTCGGTCTTCTTCGCTTCGACCAAGACACCCGTCCTGATCGTCGGCGCCAACGACGCCGGCGAGGCCCTGCTGCGATCGATCCGCTGCAACGAGAAGATGGGGTATCACGTGGTGGGGTTCATTGACGGCGATCCGCGTCGCGTGGGTAGCTGCATCGCCGGCGTGCCGGTCATCGGAACCCTCGACCAGACCTGCCGGCTCGCCGAACGCCATGCGGTGGCCGAAGTCTTGATTGCCACGGGAGAACTCTCGGGGCGGGAAATCCGCAAGCTGGTCGACGAAGCCCAGCAGCATTCGATCCACGTGAAGGTTCTTCCCAGCTACGAGCAACTCATCAGCGGCCGGGTGGCCACACAGCCGCGCCCCGTGTCCATCAACGATCTGCTACGCCGCGAGCCGGTGCAACTCGACCTGGAAAACATCCGCCAGTGGATCGACAACCGCGTGCTCATGGTGACCGGAAGCGCCGGTAGCATCGGGTCGGAAATCTGCCGCCAACTGTTGCAGTTCTCACCCCAGCGGCTGATTCTGGTGGATCGTTCCGAGAACGGGCAGTTCTTCCTCGATCGAGAACTTCGGCAGCAAGCAAGCCACGTCGACTTGGACGTTCGTATCGCCGACATCCTCGACGGCAAGCGGATGCACTCGCTGCTGGACGAATGCCAGCCGGATATTATCTTCCATGCGGCCGCCTATAAACATGTGCCGTTGATGGAAAGCCACCCGGGCGAGGCCGTCAAGAACATCGTTCACGCCACCCGGCAGTTGGCCGATCTGGCACGAGACGGCGGCGTCGAATCGTTTGTGTTGATCTCGACCGACAAGGCTGTGAATCCGACCAGCGTGATGGGGGCCTGCAAACGGGCCGCCGAGCTATACGTCCAATCGCAGGCCGAACTTTCGCCCTGCCGCTTTGTCACCGTACGGTTCGGCAACGTGCTCGATTCGGACGGGAGCGTAGTCCAAGTCTTCCGCCAACAGATTGCCCAAGGCGGACCGGTAACCGTCACGGATCCGCGCATCGAACGCTTCTTCATGACGATCCCCGAGGCGGCCCGACTGGTGATCCAAGCCGGCGCGATCGGCCGGGGTGGCGAAATCCTCTCGCTGGACATGGGCGATCCCGTGCGGATCGTCGATCTGGCGGCCGACATGATTCGGCTCTCCGGGCTGAAACTGGGCCAAGACATCGAAATCGAGTTCAGCGGATTGCGGCCG
>SDBT01012451.1_pt1 | contig 13663 bp, 15 predicted proteins | sample 2277101 | NCBI WGS metagenome assembly SDBT01 (sample SAMN10404973, study PRJNA504765) | marine sediment metagenome | isolation source: marine sediment core GS10_PC15, 103 cmbsf | place: Arctic Ocean: Southern Knipovich Ridge | collected 2010
GCAGAAAGTGCTTTAAAGTCTGCGAGAATGGTGCTGTCATATGGAATGAGGAAAAAGGTATCCCTGAATTTGATTTTTTCAAATGCACGCTTTGCGGAAAATGTATTGAGATCTGCCCTCACGGCCGCCTGGTCGAGCTTTCAGATATAGTTTTGAAGGAAAGAATCGGGATACTTCCTGAAAAGAAAACCAAATAAAATATTCAGTATATTAGAAGATTATATCATTTCCAATATTAATACTTACTTTTGCAGCAACATCTTTAATTATTTTTGCATGTTCTGGAACTTTCTTCTGGGGTATCCTTTGGATGGTTCCTGATATACCGATGGCTCCAATAACATTATTGCGAACATCAAACATGGGTACAGCAATGCATCTAAAGCCAAGTTCTCTTTCTTCGTCATCTTCGGCATAACCAAGTTCTCTAATATTTTTTAATTCATCAAGTAAATTCTTACTATTGGTAATAGTGTTTTTTGTGAATTCTTTAAGACCGCTATTAATGACATTCTCGATTTCGGATATATCTAGAAATGCAAGCAGTGCTTTACCATGAGCTGTGCAATATGGTATAGGACTATCTCCAATATTCGTACTAATATTAATAAGATGCTCACTATGATATTTGTCCAGATATATTATTCTATTATTACTATTCTTTAGTCCAAACAGAGAAAACTCACCGGTTTCTTTTGTTAATTTCTGCAAATATTGATTTATATTAGTCCTATTATAATATCCCTTCAGAGATTTATTGACTAATTCGAGTAGTTTAGTGGTAAGCACATATTTTTTACTGTAAGGCTCTTGTTCAACAAATCCCAGATCTTCCAAGATCTTCAATCTTTTATGTACCAGGCTCTTACCCTCTAACATAATATTAGATAATTCACTTACTCCTAGTGGGGAACTTTTTTCACAAAGAAGTTCCAATAGTTCAAATACACCCTTAATCAGCTTAGACAACTTTTTACCTTTCTAAATAATTAAAAATAAATACCTTGTTCATAAATATAGTAAAATATAATAAATAACTTATAAATATTAATAATGATATTATTAATATTTCTGTATTATTAGATCAATAATATTATATATTCCATAAATATTCAAATAAAAAGTAATAAATTAAGCTAATAAAAAAATTTTAAATTATATTTTATTGACATTGTAATAAAATAATATTATTATTGTCATGATATTTATGAACAACGTTCACATAATAGGCAGAGTTTAAATAATATTATAACTTTGAAGGGCTTTATAAATGAAGTACATCATTGGAGCAGATGCTGGAACATCTTCAATAAGAGTGATAGTCTTTGATGAAAAAGGCAGAGTTATTTCGGAAGGCAGAAAAGAATATTCGCTTATAAGACCGTATCCTGGTTGGGTTGAGCAAAAAGCAGACTGGTGGTGGGATGAATTTCTAACCAGTTCCAAAAACGCCATTGATACTTCAGAAATAGATCCAAAAGATATAATTGGGATTGGTATAACACATCAAAGACAATCATTTGTTCCTATAGATAGAAATAATAATATCCTAAGAAATGCGATCCTCTGGAATGATACCAGATGTTCGGATGAAGCAGAGTGGGCCGATAAGAATATAGGAAGTGACCTGATATATGAGTGGACCGGTTTTCCCCCTGGCACTATGACCATATACAAGACATTATGGCTCAAGAAGAATGAACCTGAAATATATGAAAATACCTTTAAGTTTCTATTAGTACAGGATTACCTGATTTATAGGTTAACCGGAGAAATCACAGCTTGTTCTTCTTCTGTTTCCCTTGCGGGTTGTCTCAATATTCACAATATCTCCTCCTATTCCCTCAACCTTTTTAAGTCTCTGGGTCTTACTACGGATAAGTGGCCAAACAGTATTTTAACCGGTGGCACTATTGCAGGCAGTGTATCCAAAGAGGCAGCTCTTCTTACTGGCTTATTGGAAGGGACCCCTGTAGTGGTCACGGGCGGGGATCAGCCGTGCGGGAGCCTGGGAGTAGGGATGATTGAACAGGGAATACTTGCGGTGAATGGAGGAACTTCTTGTACGGCAGAAACTATGACAGAAGAACCTGTAATTAGTAAAAATAAAAACTATTTTATTGAGGTAGCTCCATTGGGAGGTTTTTTGCCTGAATCGGCGATTTATGCAGGAGTTTCTGCTTTGATGAAGTGGTACAGGAATAATTTTGGTTCAGAAGAGATTGAAGAAGCAAAAATAAAGAATAGGAATATTTGGGAAACTATATATGCCAAAGCCGAAGAAGCACCTATTGGAAATATTGGGCTGATCATGATCCCATATCAAAATGGAGCCTGTGGGCCTTATTGGGACCTTCGAGCCAGAGGTGTTATGGCTGGATTTTTGGAAAATCACGGCAAGCCCCATATTATTAGGGCAATTATAGAAGGTCAGGCTTATGAAACCAGAAAGATAACAGAATTTATGACTAAAGATACTGGTATTCCTATAAAAGAAATCAGAATGCATGGGGGTTCTGCAGTTTCTGATATATGGAACCAGACTTTTGCTGACTGCATGGGTGTCAAAGTTACAACAACTGATACTGTAGAAGCAGCATCTCTGGGAGCAGCTATTTGTACAGCAGTCGGTGTCGGTCTTTACAGTGATGCAGAGCAGGCAGTTAAAAATATGGTCAGAATTGATAAGGAATATATGCCCGAAAAGGCTAATTATGAAACGTATTCTAGATACTATAATGATGTTTATAAAAATTTTTATGACAAAATTCAAGAAAATATGCATTCAGCATCGGTAATATCAAATTATCCATAATTTTAGGAGAGTGATTGAAATGAATTTCGACTGTTTTATTCCGGGCAAAGTAATTTTTGGAAATGGCAGGATAAGGGAACTTCCTGAACATGCAGAAAAATTAGGCAAAAAGGCATTTATTGCCACTTCTTTAAAAGGTCTTGATGTACTGGATAATATCTTAAAAATACTTGATGATGGCGGTATAAAGTATTCTGTTTTCTCAGATGTAAAGCCAAATCCATTATCAACACTGATAGATAAAGCTGCGGATATTTTTAAAAAAGAAAAATGCGACTATCTTGTTGGTATTGGCGGTGGAAGTTCAATGGATTTTGCCAAGGCTGTAGCCATAAGGGCCTCTCATCCGGAAGATATCTGGAATTATGTTTATGTACCTTACAGGGACACTCTGGAAATAACGGATGCCTGTTTTCCTGTAATAGCGGTTACAACCACCTCCGGTACCGGTTCAGAAGTTACAAAATGGTCCGTGGTCTCAAACCCAAAGACTTTTGAAAAATCATTTCTTGAAAGCGATCATATAATTCCTAAAGTAGCCATAGTCGATCCGGAATTGACACTCGGCCTTCCCAAACAGCTGACTGCAGCTACCGGAATGGACGCGCTTTCTCATGCTATAGAATCATTTATTAATATAAATTCAACACCCTTTTCTGATATGACTGCTGAGTCATCAATAAGGATAATTGCCAGGTATCTGCCGGAGGCGGTAGCAAATGGAAATAATCTACTTGCAAGGGAAAAAATGGCCTGGGCAAATACTCTTGCTGGCATAACCATTGAACATGCCGGAACTACTCTGGTCCATGCAATGGGCCATGTACTTGGAGGAAGACTGGATATGGATCATGGGATAGCCATGGCGCTTTGCCTGGAACCAGTTTTGAGATATTCATGGACATCTAATATAGAGAAGTTTGCTAAATTGACAGAATTCCTTGGTGAAAAGACCCAGAATCTTACTTTAAAGGAATCTGCAAAAGCAGTGCCTGCCACAGTAAAAAGATTGTTGCAGGAAGTAGATCTGGATATTAAATTATCTGAACTTGGTGTAAAAGAAAAAATGATAGATGAACTTGTTGAGGATGCTTTCAATTACCTGACTCCTATGCTTGAGGCAAATCCTAAAATGCCAGGGAAAGAAGAAGTCAGGGAATTGTATCTCAGTATATTGTAATAAAGGTTTTAAAAGAATAATTAACAAAGGAAAGGAGAATTAGAAATGTTAGCAGGAATTGAAGGTAAATCGGCTATTGTTACCGGAGGTGCTTCATATATGGGCAGGGCTGAATCCATGAGATTGGCTAAAGAGGGGGCTTCAGTTATTGTAGCTGATATTAATGAAGAAGACGGCAATGAAACAGTAAAAATGATCAAAGATTTTGGAGGCACTGCAATATTTTTGCATACTGATGTAACCGAAGAAAAGGATGTTCAGAATTTGATCCAAAAGGCAGTTGATGAGTATGGAAAGCTGGACTTTATGATTAATAATGCGGGAGGATTTACTACTGGACCCATCTGGGAATTGGATGAAGAGAAGGATTGGAATTTTACAATGGATCTTTGTGCCAAAGGAGTATTTTTTGGCATGAAACATGCAGCTAAAGCTATGATTCCTAATAAGAAAGGAAAGATTTTAAGTATTTCATCAAATGCAGGGAAAACAGGCATAGGGTTTATAGCGCCTTACTGTGCCGCAAAATTTGCAGTTGTCGGTTTAACCCAGAGTGTCGCACAAGAGCTGATGCCTTACAATATAAATGTGAATTGCATATGTCCCGGGAACCAGGACCATCCCCTTCATTTTGGTGCAACAAAAACTATTCTTAAAATGAAAGGGGTAGACATACCACTGGAACAGGCTATTGAAGAGCAAAGACAGGGAAGAATACACCAAAGATTAGGCAAAGCTGAAGATATTGCCAGTTCTGTAGCTTTTCTATGTTCTTCAGAATCAGATTATATAACAGGGCAGAGCATTAATGTATGTGGCGGATTGGAATTCCACTAGAGAATATAAATAATAAAAAACTACAAGAAAGGGATTAGAACAATGGCTGATGAAGGAAGAACAGAACTTATAAAAAGACGGGATATCAAGGGACTTATTAGATGTGGTGATGGTGTTGCAAGATTCTACGGCAAAGACGATACCATTTTTTTTGGCACTTTTACTCTGGCACCTATGGCTGTTGGAGGCGTGGATGGAGGTCATCCCAGAGGTGAATATTTCTACTGTCAAGAAGGAAGATTTATCCTCGTACTTCATCATGAAGATAAAGATGATGAATATATCGAAGTAGAAGCAGGAGATGCAGTATTTGTACCAAAGAATGTGGATCACCAGCTTATTAATGACATTGGCGTACAAATGGTTTCCACTTTTACTATCCTGCTTTAGATATTTTAAAAAGTTAGTTATAAAGTAATAAGTAAATTTGCTCCTTGAAAAAATGTAAGCTGGCTATTATAAGCTAAATCAGAAGTTTTAGGTAAAATAAAAGTTTGTTGTACAGGATTATTTAAAAACATTTAATCCTTATAATTATGTTATAGGGAATAAATTTTAAATAGATAATTGTACAAGTTCGGCAGCAACCTGGGAGGAGGTGAAGAAAATATTATTAATAGAAGAGACCGACTAATAAGGGGGGTGGTATCTATAAATAAGAAAAAAAAATGAGATTTACTTAAGAATTATGGTCTTACACGGATACCCTAAGTAAATCTCGAAAGTATTGTACTAATAAAAAATAATTAAATCAAAAAGGAAGGGAGTGAAAATGAAAAAGTTTATAATATGGATAATATCCATAGTACTATCATTATCACTGATTCTAGCTGGAGTAGGCTGTCGGGGAAGTATAATGGAAGAAACAGCAGCACCACCAGTTGTAGGAGATGAAGAAGTTGTCTCGGAAGAACCTATTGAAGAAACTGCTGAAGAAGCAGTTGAAGATACAGCTATCCAGGAAATGCCTGGAGGTGGATATTTGACAGTAGAACAATATAATGCAGCAGTAACAATGACCCCTGATGAACTTGAGGCATTTGGTGCTGAAAATTTAAAGGGAAAAGAATTTACTGTTGGGTTGTATTGTCATACAAATATGCCACCCTGGAAGATTCTACAGAATGCAGCTTTGTTAAGAGCACAGGAATTAAGTGAAAAATATGATTTCACCTTGAATATTGACATTCAAGCTCCACCTACTCACGTTGATATCATAAGGCAGTCCAATATTATTGATGACTTTATAGCAAAGGGTGTTGACATGATTGTAGCAATTCCTGTAACTACTGGTTCTTATGAAGCTCTGGTTAAAAGAATCGGTGATGCTGGAATACCTATGGGTGCTTTTATTACAGACCAGGATCCACCAGAAGGATATGAAGATACTCTGAAATGGTGGCTGTATAATGATGATGTCAATGGAGGAAAAGCCATAGCAGAATATGTAGCACCACTTTATCCAGAAAATGCTAAAGCAACAATAATGAGAGGTGTTTATGAATGCCACTGGGATCAGGGAAGATATGCCGGAATCATTGCTGGATTAAGAGAATTTCCTAATATTGAAATACTTGATGTCACAGCCGGTGAATGGGACAGAGATAAAGGTTTTACGAGGGCCGAAGAGTGGATAGCAAGATATGGTGATGAACTTGATGGTATCTGGCTATTAAATGATGAAATGGCCTGGGGCGCTCAAGGAGCTGCTGAAGCTGCTGGTATAGAGTTGATATTAAATGGCTGGGATGGAGCAACAGATTTTGTTGAAGCTGTAGGTGAAGGCCGTTTCCCGGCTACGGTAGATATGCATTGGATGGGTTATGGTATACAAATGGTAGATTTAATGTTTGAAACACTTAAAGGAAACGAAGTAAACACGAAGAGAAATCTACTTAGGTTGACACTTATAACACAAGATAATGCTCAAGCACTTCTTGATGAAGTCGATACGGTTGAAAATCAATTTGATAAACCATCAACCTGGAATGATTATAAGCTGTTTAATTACAGAATAATGTATGGAACAGAACTGGATACTGGAGTAGAATATAAAGTTGAATAATACGAACAGTATATACGTAATAAGTCTACCTCTTTAATTAGAGGTAGACTTATTAAATAAGGATTTTTTAAATTTCCGAGAAGTATAAAAAAAATTATGTTAAATATTAAATTAATTAGGTTTTAGTAAGGTGGAATTCAATGAGTGCCAGCATAAATAATGATTATATTTTAAAGATGGAAAAAATAAATAAGAGGTTTCCGGGTATTCAAGCTTTGGAAAATGTAGATTTTTATTTAAAAAATAGAGAAATAATGGGTCTGGTTGGTGAGAATGGTGCAGGTAAGTCAACACTTATAAAAATAATTGCCGGAGTATATACTAAAGATTCTGGAGATATATTTGTTAATAATCATAAAGTTCAAATCCATAATGTTATGGATTCTTTATCAATGGGTATTTCTGTAATTTACCAGGAATTTTCTTTAATTCCTACACTTACAATAGCAGAGAATATATTCCTGGGTGCTGAAAGAGTTTTTTCAAAAAAGCGAGTATTCTTCTCAAATAAAATACTTATCGAAGAGAGTAAGAAATTAATGGACCAATTGAGAATAAGCATTGACCCAAATATTAGAATTGAGGATCTTGGTAGAGCCGATCAGCAATTGGTCGAAATATTAAAAGGTTTTCGAACAGGTAAAAGCATTTATATATTGGATGAACCAACTGCTTCATTAGCTGTACATGAAGTAGAAAAATTATTTGATACTATTAAGAGAGTAAAAGAGAGAGGTGTATCTGTTATTTTTATAACACATAGATTGAATGAAGTAATAGAAATTTGCGATAATGTCACAATTATCAAAGATGGTAAAAATGTAGGTACATTCTCAATCAAAGAAATAGATCAGCATAAGATTGCCGAAATGATGGTTTCTGAAAGGATAGCTAAAAAAATTCAGGAAAGTCTACATAAAAAGAGGGATAAACTAAAAAAACAAGTTAAAAAAATAAAAACCAAACCTTATATTACTCTTAAGAATTTTAAAAGAAAAGGTTTTTTTGAGAATTTAGATTTAAATTTATATGAAGGTGAGGTCCTTGGAATCGGTGGATTGTTAGGATCTGGCAGAACTGAATTATTAAGAACTATTGTTGGGCTGGATAAGAAAGATAAAGGGGATATATATATAGAGGATAAAAAAGTAATAATCAACTCTCCGATGGATTCACTTAAAAAGGGAATAGCATATGTTACAGAAGATAGAAGAAAAGAGGGGTTGTTCTACCAGCAAGGTATTGTTACGAATATCTCAATTTCAGGATTACTGCATGTAAAAAAATTAATGAACTTTATCGATTTAAGACAGGAAAAAACAAAGGTTTTGGATATTGTTAACAATCTGGACGTGAGATATAAAAGTATCGATCAATTAGCAATGAATTTAAGTGGTGGCAATCAACAAAAAATAATACTGGCAAGATGGCTGTTTTCTAATGCAAAGGTAATATTGTTTGATGAACCGACTGTCGGAGTCGATGTAGGGGCAAAGGAAGAAATCCATGAATTAATTGAAGAGCTCTCAGATTTAGGGAAAGTAATTATATGTGTATGTACAGAAATACCGGAGTTATTCAGAGTATCTGATAAAATTGTTGTTCTTAATAAACAAGGAGTTCTAAGCGAAAGGTTCAGTGTTTTAACTACGAACGAAAAAGAAATTAGAAATAAAATAATTGCATAAAAGATAGGATAGATATGATTAAGAAATTAAAACAGTTTATTTCAAGTAATTATCTTTTGTTTTTTATTATTTTTTTATATGTTCTTATCGGTATATTAAATCCAAAATATTTTTCTTTGATTAGTATAAAAAATATCCTTTCGCAAGCTTCAATTGTAGGAGTTGTTAGTTTAGGATTGACTTTGGTTATAATATCGGGTGGTATAGATTTATCGGTTGGCTCAGTTATGGCATGCACTTCTGTCGTAACTGCAATGACATACATTTATGGAGGGTGGCCATTTTATATATCACTGATTCTGGGAATGGCTATAGGTGTTATTAGCGGTACCCTGGCTGCAATTTTTATTTTGTATTTTAAACTGCCACCTTTTATCAGTACTCTTGGGCTACTCATAACTTTATCGGGACTGGCAAGGTTTTTAACAGAAGATAATGTTTTTTCAGGATTACCGGATTGGTTTACCAAGCTCTGGACAGGTGATATTTTAAGGATTCCAATTCCAGTAATTATATGGGTAGTAATTGCAATAATTATTTTCATTTTTCAAACTTATACAACATTTGGAAGGTATAATTATACAATTGGTTCAAACTATCTTGCCTCTGTTATAAGTGGAGTTAATGTTAAGAAATATATATTCATTTTCTATATAATAAGTGGTTTTCTGGCTTCCATCTCAGGTTTATTAATGACTGCGAGATTAAATAGTGGGCAATCATTGGTAGGAAAAGGATATGAATTGTTGGCCATTACGGCAGCAGTTGTAGGAGGTACAAGTCTTTTTGGAGGCATTGGATCAATTAGGGGGACATTTTATGGTGCTCTCTTAATTTCAGTTATTTATACAGGTGTGAGTTTTGTTGGATTGTCAAGCTACTATCAGGAAATATTAATAGGAATTGTATTAGTAATAGCTGTTTATTCTAATAGAATAAGATTTGAATATATGGAAAAATTATAAAATAAAGAGTTAATATAAAAAAAGGGGTTATGAGATGTCAGTAGCGAGTGAAAATAAAAATGGCAATGGAGTTCTAGGAAAAGTCAAGAACTATGTAATAGAAAATCCGTTATTATTTATAATTTTTGTAATAATTATAGTTGTCGGAATCCTTCAGCCAAATTTTTTAACTCTTTACAATCTAATGAATATATTAAGGCACGCTGCTTTACTGGGGATACTAACGGTGGGAATGACTTTTGTAATTATATCTGGAGGAATAGACTTATCAGTAGGTTCTGTAATGGGATTAACCTCAGTTGTGGTAGCAGGTTTAAATGTTAATAATGGATTGAATATTTGGATTGCGGTAGCAATAGGTCTTCTTATTGGTATAGCTTCTGGAGCAACAGCAGGAATTTTGGTATCAAAAGTAAAAGTACCACCTTTTCTGGCAACATTGGCTTTATTAGGTATTTTAAGAGGTTTAGATCTGGTAATTACTGATTCCCAACCAATAAACGGAATGCCTGCTAGTTTTCTATGGATTGGAAGAGGTATGATTTTTGATGTTTTCCCATTCTCAGCCTTGCTATGGTTGATATTTTTTGCTATAGCTTTTATTTTTCAAAAATACCATACATATGGCAGATACACATATGCCATAGGAGGTAATTATGAGAGTGCTAAATATACTGGGGTTAAAGTCGACAAACTTATAATTATAACCTATATTATATCCGGTTTTGTTGCTTCTGTATCAGGTATTTTGCATACAGCCAGATTAGATAGTGGACAACCGATGCTGGGTTCTTTTTATGAATTAATGGCTATAGCTGCGGTATGTGCAGGAGGTACCAGCTTAATGGGAGGTAAGGGTGGTGTTTTAGGATCATTGTATGGTGCGATTCTGGTATCTGTATTATATAATGCTATGAGTTTACTGGGCTTGTCAACATTTTTACAGGAAATTGCAGTCGGAATATTGTTAATCATGGCGGTTACTTTGTCATTAACAAGGACATCCAGGAAAGCAAGACTTGCATGATAAGCAAACTATTTGTTCAATAAAATAGATGGGCATTAATTTGTCTCTGGTGCTTATACAATGAGAAGAGGTAGTGACTTCTTTGATACTAAATACGACTTGTATTATCTGGTATTCTATGGTATGTGTAGCTGACTTTCCGCACCTAAAACCAAAGTTTCCTCTGATTTATTAATCTTAACAGAAAACTAACAACAATCAGTTAAAATTAATCTAAATTTCTATAAAATCACATGCATGCCCGTATAAATAAATACTTCATTCTTTCAAAAACAGTACCTAAAAAATATCTTCAACTCTCTTTATTAATTTTAATAATTTTTCCAAATAATATCAGTCCGCAGCTGTATAAAATATCTCCTCACCAAGACCCAGTGCATCAAGGTACTGCCTCTGAACACTGCTGATCTCCCTTGATAGCCACCTCATATCATCTTTTCTTAAGATATGGACAGAGCAGAACTTGGTACTCATCATAAATGTGGTCGGCCTACTTGTTTGTTTCTTGTCCCATCCGGTTATGGTAATATCTTTGTCTTTAATATATTTACGAATACATCTTTGGGTAAGTCTCCATATAAGTAGACTCATTACCAGAATAAAACCAAGAGCCTCTATCCTTTTAAGTCTTTTTTAAAAAAAGGTCATTTACTATCAGGGGATCCTTTAGAAATCCAAAGTTTTTCTCTATGCCGTGCTGCTCCTTATATATCTTTAGAATATCTATTGCGCAGTGCTGGCTTGACCCTACATTGGTAATAAGTACAAAGCATCCTGCTTCCTCTTTTAGATCCTCTATCAGTTTATCATCGGCGGCAATATCACACCTTAGCATATAACGGACAGTAGCCACCTCTTTTTTACCATCTTTGGGCCTCCCTCTTTTGTAGATCTTTTTTTCTTCTATACTGGTTTTAATCCTGTGATATTTAGCGGTCCCTCTTTTTTCTGTAGCAACTTCTGCATCCTTTCTGCAGAAGTACTCGATGCTGGTTAACTTTTTTTCTATCTTTTTTGCCCTCTCCAGATCTTTCTTGATCTCCTTATCGATCTTTTTCTTCCTTCTTCTGTCATGGAAATCAGAGTGTATTACTACCGCCCCATAGGTTCTGCCCTCTATTTTGACGGTGCCTTCTTAGCTTCTATAGTATGCACTACTGCCTTTGTCTTCTTCTGAAAGTATGCCGATACCCGTCCATATATTTTTAGATACTGCTTCGCTGACAAGTGTACCCACCATACCAAAGGTAGCTGGCATCCTGGATATGAATTTAACCTTAGGGTCATCTATGCCGCCTGTAATGGCAAGGTTGTCCCCGGTTACCATGCTGCAGTCACCTGTATAGATATAGCCATTGGCCTCTATCCCATATTTTGCCATATAAGCTGATATGCGGCCTAGAATTCCTTTGGAGATGGTTTTGTCATCCTCATTGCCGCTATAGATCCTTGCTTCTATGGGAATATCTTTTTCTACACACAGTAGAGACAGGACAAACTGTTTTAGGTCTCGACGCTTATCCTTGCTGTGGCCATAGTTGATCTCAAAAAGGACCATCTTTATTTAAGTAATCACCCCATACGCTTACAGAGGCGGTATCCTGGTGCACCTGTTTTGTATCTATATTAAATTTTTTTACTGCCTTTAGCGATAGCTCGCAAAATAGCTTCTGTGTGCCATAGGAGTAGATGCGGTCCAGTACCCTGCCTATATTATCATCTGTAAAGTCAGAGGCTCCAATACCTTTTCCCACTAAAAGTTCTGTGTCCTGGTGGGAGAAAAAGTCCTCTACCCTGTAAAGGGGGTCCTTTCCTGCAAGTGTATTAAGTATGAGTCCCTTGATGATTTTACCAGGGCTGACCTCCATCTGGCTGTCAAGGGTATTATCTATTGTAGAAGAAAGGTCTATCTTATCACAGAACGCGCTGATTATGGGGCCATGACGCACATCAAAGCTTTCTATATCTTTTAAGCCTTCCGGTATGTCCATATTTTCCTCCTTGACAAATAATATCACTAAGTTTATTATACTTATAGTTATGATAAAAGGCAAGGGCATGGAAAACAAAATAGAAAAACTAAAAGAAGAATTTGAAGAGATAAAAAAAGATATAGCCGGTACTGGTTTTGTTAAAAAGGGCACCATTACCAGATGCTATCAGTCCTGCAGAAATCCAAACTGCAGATGCAATAAGGATAAGAGATTCAGGCATGGTCCGTATTTTCTTTTAACATCAAAAGAGAAGACTAAAACCAGAACCTTTTCAGTGCCGGAAGGCATGGTTTCTGAAGTTAAAGGCTATGTTGAAAATTACAAGGCTTTAAAATCCAAAATTAAGCTGCTGGAGGAGATATCGGAGAAGATAATCAAGATTAAAATTAAAAAATATAGAAAAGAATTGGGAAAGAGTAAGTAAAAAAGATTGAAAATCAAAGAAATTAAAAATATAATATTTTTAGCTCAAAGGGTGCGGAAAGTCAGATGTAGCTAAACTTTAAGAAGAATATAACATAAGATACAACGGGCAGATTCTTTCATTACCTCTGTCTCTCCAAAGGAGTCAAGGTAATGATTAGGTCAATAAAATATCCTAAAAGACAAATAGAGCTTGGGTACCTGCTGTCTAGTGAATTACTCACAACACTATATCTGAATTTTCCACAAAAAGTCTTGATGAAAAAGATATTTTTACAGATGAGGATATAAGGAGAATTCCTTATATTTTCTTTTTAAGGTAAAGAGTTTAAGGGTATAATAACCTATAATTTGTAAATTTTAATCCTTGAAGGATATAGAAGGAATATAATGGGAAAAGATATACTTGAATTAATAAAGGAAAATGTTGAGAAGGAACCATATGTAAAATTATTTGGTATGAAGGTTCTGGAATTAAGGCAGGGCTACAGCAAAGTACAGATGAAGGCAAAGAAGGATCACCTGAACCTGCACCGCACTATACACGGCGGGGCAATATTTTCCCTTGTAGATGTAGCTTTTGGTTCGGCTGCAAATTCTTATGGCAATATTGCAGTAGCTTTAAACATTGATATAAACTATACAAGACCGGCAAACCCCGGGGACATA
>SDBT01012453.1_pt1 | contig 13661 bp, 18 predicted proteins | sample 2277101 | NCBI WGS metagenome assembly SDBT01 (sample SAMN10404973, study PRJNA504765) | marine sediment metagenome | isolation source: marine sediment core GS10_PC15, 103 cmbsf | place: Arctic Ocean: Southern Knipovich Ridge | collected 2010
TCCGACGGTTGCGTCGAGCTGATTCGTGACGCTGTCGAGACCGGTCACCGGCGTGACGATTTCGGTTATGGTGCCGGCGAGACCGATCACAGGGCCAGAACTCTCAGGAGATGCGTTCACAGTGGTCGTGCCGCCGCCGCCGATGGTTGCGTCGGCTGCGGTGACCCATCGGACACCGCTGATCGGATCGCGAAAGATCGTGCCCGCAGGCACACGCGTCGTCGTCGTGCCGGTCAGCGTCATGATCACGCTCGAGAATGTCGCGCCCAGTCTCGAGATGCCGGCGAGCGCGACGAGATCGTCGAGCGATTGATCGACGGCGCTGCCGATGTAGGCTGCCGAATAGGTGTCTTCGGCAGCCTCCCAAAGGTCAGCGAAGACTTCGGCGAAGATGCCGATCAGCTGACCGTTCACCGACTGATCGTCTACGCGAATGTTCTGCCCGAATTCTGCCTTGAAGGCATCCTCGAGCGCGGTTCGCACGTCTTCGAGTCGCGCGGGGTTGAATCCTTGTGTCGTTAGTCCAAATGCCATTTTGCACCCCTAGATCGTGAACTTTTCCACGTCGCCGATTTCCCCGTCGTCCGAGTCTGCCCCCCAGTCGAGCGTGTATATTCGAGTGTTCTCGTCGAAGTCGGGCAGGAAGCGCGTCAGCTCGTCGACGCCCGGTGTGTCGACGATCGTCCGTCTAAAGATCGACGACACGTGATCAAGGTTCGGCGCCTTCACGAAGATTTGCTCGAAGTAAGGCAGCCCGGCGCCGCGATTTAGAAACCATTCGCCCTGAAAGAAAAGCAGTCGGATCTTCACCGCCTGCGCGACGTCTGCCGACAGCACGAGATCACCGTCGACGAACGTCAGATCATGCGTGTCAACGTCTAGAAGAATGTCGGGCCCTAGCACTGCCATCGTCTTAGCTCCATGGTGTCGGCGAACCCGCCGGCGGTGTGAACATGCCCGCAGCTGCCCAAGTTGTCACGTCGAGCTCGAAAGACGTCGCAGGTGGCGTCGGGTCGGCGATCGGTGGAAGGGGTGTCAGGCTGAACGTACCGGGCACGATGGCGAAGACCGGAAGCCCGACGACTGCTGCCAAGCCGAAGGCATCGATGAGCTCAGGCAGCCCTGACGTGCCGGCTTCTAGCGCGACCTTCATTGCGGCAGCTGCGAGCGGCTCGGCGCCTGCCATGATCGCGCCGATCCCTGGCGGTGCAACGAGCGTCGAAAGAAAGCTCGAGACGATCCCGGCCCAATTCTCAGAGGCGATCGTGTTGATCTCTTCGGGCGTTCCGACTGGGAACCTGACGAAGTTGGGATCGGTTGCGTCGGTCAGCGTTAGCATGCCCGCGATCAAGTCGCCTGCGATCAGCGGCATTACTTCACCTTCCCCTTCGGGCTCTTCGTCGCGTCGAAGTCTGGGGCGTTGATGGGCGGGCCGGTCGGGCCGAGCGCACTAGGGTGTGTGTGCGCCTGGATTGCAGCGACGAGCTTGTCGCCTAGAATTAGAGACTCGGTCGCGCCTTCGCCGATCTCGATCGTTCCGTCAGGTTTCAGCACGATCGCAGGGTCGCCGCCTTCGAATCCGAGTCGGCAGTTTTCACCGATGGCGGATAAATTAGTGATCGGCTTCGTGCGTGTGCGGATGCCGGGCACGCAAACGGCGTCGGAAATGTCGTGCTTTCTTGTGTGCTCGGGATCGATCTCTTGTCCGTCATCGCTTTCGAGCCATCGGTCGAGCGAACGCTCGGCAAACGTCAAGAAAACTATGTTGCCGGGCTTCAGTGGAAAGAGTAGCGACCATCCGCCGCCGTTCGGATAAATGATCGGCACGCTCGTGATCTGTGGGTAGCGCTCCTGCACTTCTTCTTGATCTTCGTTTAGGATCACGCGCACGAGTAAGGGCTGCACGTCGCAGGTTTGCTTCGAACCGTTGAACTTCACAACCTTCGCAGGCAGCCCAGCATGAAGCTCGGCGATACGTGCTTCGATCGCTTCCACTAGCAAGGTCGAAAGCGACGGCTTCGTCGAGCCGCGCTGTGAGAGTGGTTCGACCACTAGAACTCGACCCCTTCCCAGTCGCTGAAGAACGTCGACGACGCGGTGTCACCGGTGTGCTCTACATCCTGCGTTTTGAATTGACCTTTGATCTCGACGCTGTCGAGCTCGACGATTCGCCCCGGCGTGATCCCGGGCTGAAGCAGCGACTGCGCACGCACGATCAACCTCCCCGGACGCTTCTCGTCGATCACGCGCACCGGGCTTGTGATCAGACCGGTGTCAGGTGAAAGCAAAACCGCGTCTTCGGTTGTCGCTTCGTCGGGCAGCAGGATTTGAAGCTCTTCGTTTTGGATCGACCAATCGAATCCGTGCGTACGTGCGAGCTTATCCATTTCGTCGCGCGACCTGCCCGACATCGTCAGGCCGTTGAAGAAGCCTTTGACCGCGCCGTCAAAGTCGCCCGCCTTCGCGCGCTTGAGCGCTTTGCTCGCGCCAAGCTTCATCGACTTCGCGACCTGCTCGATCGCATCGCCTACGCTAGCGCCGGGCCCGAGTGAAACGTTCACGCGTTCCCGCGTTTGCTTGAAGCCATCGGAAGCAACGATCGTCGTAGTGAACCCGGTCGCGTCTCGGGTTGTCGATAGCTCGACGGCGGTGCCTTGAAAGATCGTTGCGAAGGTCTCAAGATAGCCGGCTTCGATGATGAATTGCGGTTTCTCGACGGTGATCCTGCCGCGCGTGTCTTCTTTTAGGTTGAAGATCTGCGCCGTCGCTTTGTTGGTTTTGCTGTCGAGCGACCGCTTAACCTTGAAGGTCATCTTTAGCTCGCCGCCGATCCGCCCGTCTTCGAGCTGATACGAGCCCGCGTCGGGGTTCGGGTTATTTGCGAAGCGAAGATCGTTCACAGTCACCGCGACGCGCTTATTGAATAGACGCGCCATCAGACCCCTAGCAATTCCCTCTCGGCTTCGTCGAGATACCCGAGCAGAACACGCGTTCCGAAGTCGTCGAGCAGCGGTCGGATATCTCGAAGCGTTGTGTCGAAGCCAGTGATGAGCCCGGCAGGGATCCCTTCAAGGTGCCGCGACTGTCGAAGAAAAAACCAATCGATCACGACGCGACGCGCGAAAACGAGCACGATCCCGTCTTCGTCTTCGATGTCGAAAAACCACGCTTGCAGTCGGTCGTTCCACCGAAAGCGAAAAATGAAAGCGACGCCGTCGAGCTGCACGCGCTCGCGATAGCTCGGCAGGGTCTGCGAAGTCGGGATCACTAGTACAGCCATCAGATCAACCCCCGGCGGCTCTTACGAGACTTTTCGCGTTTGCTTTCGAGAAGAGCTTCGACGCTCTCGACGACATACCCGAAGCGGCAGCGGGCGGCGCCGGCGTCGGCTTCTTCGGCCCGGCGTCGGTTGTGTTCGCAGCCTTCGGCGCGTCGACTTCGTTTGCGATCACCGGCACGACTTCACTCGTCGCGAAGCGAAGTTGCTTCATATCGGCGCGGAATTTCACGATCTCGCCAGTCTTTTCGTCTCGGTCGACTTCGAACCTGACGAACGTCATATCGACGTAGGTATCAAGCCCGGTAATCAGCTCGAAAGTATCTGCGAATTCGACGACGCGGATCAGATCGTCGTATCGTTTCGCCACGTCGTTCCCGCTTGTCTCGAGAGCGACACGATCGATCAGGTTCGTCGGCAGGTTCGAGATCACCCCTTCGATCGTGACTTCGTCAGGAAGCCGCCGCACGTGATCCGAAATGTCGGAGCCGAGTTCGACAGCGTGATCGGTGACTTCGTTCGCTTTTCGGTGCGTCTCGCGCACGCTGACGTCGATCTGAATCCCGGCGATCACCGGCCCGCCCTTCTTTCCGAGTAGCGTTGCGAGACTCATTATCGTTTCACCCTGCTTTCGAGTTCTCGGAGCGCTTCGGCGTTCTGCGCTTGGATCACACCTTCGACACGTGCTGCGACCTTGTCGGCAATCGCGTTTGGATCGCCGCCGGCGCCGTCGATCTTCACGTCGATGCTAGCGCCGCCGAAGGTCGCCTGAAGCGCCGTGCCGCCGGCGCCGGGCAGCAAGGGCGGCGAGACCGACGGACCGCCTACCGAAGCCAGGGGGCCGCCTGCCGCTGCCGTGCGCTGTGCTCCGCCGAAGAGATCCCCTAGGAGCGATCCGGGCCCGGCAAGCTCCAGAAGTGTATCCGACAGCGGGATCGTCGCGACGAGTTCTCGGGCTTTCTTAGCGACGAAGTTGAAGGCTGCCACGGCTTGATCTTTGAAGAAGAGCACGAAGCCCTCCCAAGCCAGCTTCAAGGTATTGACAAACCCGTCGAACAACCCACCCGCTGCTACCGACTGATCGAAAAATACCTTGAAGAAGTCGTCGATCGCACTGATTGTGTCGACGACTGCTTCGATGATCGCGGCCAATACTTGAACCATCCAATGCGCGCCGGGTTCCGTCGCCGCCTTCGTGAACGCTTCGAATAGGTTACCGATTGCCGACTCACCGCCTGACGCGAATACGAAGACGTCTTCGATCGCCAACGCGATTAAAGCGGCGAGCGCGATCACTGCGAGGAAAGGCGCCGCCGCAACGATCGCCGCCTTGATCGCAGCAAGCTGAACGAATGCATAAGACGCAGCGACCGACAGCAGCGCCGGCACGACCGATGCGACAAGAACGCCTGCCATGATCAGCAGTACTACGCGGTTTTCGTCGATTATACGGGCGAACCTTTTCGCCGCGTCGATCGCGCCTTCGACGACATCGACGAGCTTATTGACCCCCCGGTCGATCAGATCTCGGTTCGCGATAAACCAATCGATCGTAGAATTTGTGATTCGCTCGACGACAGGCAGAAGCTGCGTAGCGATTCGCCGTCCGACACCCGTCGAAAGCAATTTCAGATCGGTGAAGTTGTCAGCGAGACGCTCGGCGGCTTCGGCGGTTTCGTTGTCGAGCACGAATCCGAGCACCCGAGCTCGCTGCCGAAGTGCGTCGATTCCTTTCGCTCCTTCGAGAAACAACGGTAACAGACTGGCGCCACCGTCGCCGGCCACCTTCATCGCAAGCGCGGTGCGCTCGCCTTCGTCAGAGATATCTTGGAACGCTGTAGCGACTTCGCCCAAGAGCTGAACGGTCGGCTTGAGCTTTCCGTTTGTGTCGGTGACCCGAACGCCGAGCGCCGCGAAGCCTTTCGCGAATTCATTGTTTTGGCCGATCGAATCCGCCGCCCGACGCTGTAGCGACCGGAGCCCCTGATTCAGCTGCGCAATCGGAACGCCGCTGCGCTCCGCCGCGAAAGCGAGCTCTTGCACTTCTTCAGCGGTGATCCCGAGTCGCTTGCCGGTCTTCGCTGCCGTGTCGCCGGCGGAAACGGTCGCCGCGATCAGCGCACCGAGGGCAACCGTCGCAGCGGTGACGCCAGCGACGACCGCTAGCGCGCCTTTCTTCAAACCGTCGAATATCTTCTGCGCTTGGGCAGCTTCGGCGTCGTCGACGTCGAACCCCATGACGGTGATCAGTTCGCGAAGTACCGGCATCCTATCTTCCCTTCGGCGGTTTCTTGGCGTTCAGCTCTTCGAGCTCGAGCTCGATGTCGATCGCTTCGTGGAAGTCGGCTAGATCATTGACATCGTATTTTGTTTGCAGCTCGAGAAGCGTCGCTTTCCCGCTGATCACTACTCGCCAGATCCGCCAGTCGAGATTCCCCGGGTCGACTCGCGCACCTTGCTTAGTAGCGCGGCGAGCACGGGGTTTCCGTCGAAAAAACTCGAGAAGTTTACCTTGATCGACCAAGCGATCAGCTTCACGAGCTGGCCGTAATTGCCCGCGAATTCGAGTTCGAAGTCGATCGGGGCGTAACCTCCAGTCACGTTTCCCTTCTGAAGATCTTTCAGTAGAAGTTGCGTCAGCTGCACCGTCGACGGGTCGGCAAGCTGCTGCGTCATTTTCGCCAACGCGTCGCCGAGCAAACCCGCGTCGATATCCATTAGGCTCGTATCCTTGCCGACACCGCCGGCGACGGTGCCCGCAGGTGAACCGACGATCGCCGACAGCCTTGTGACCGCTGCGATCCCGTCCGATGTCGTTAGAGTGTTCATGCCCCATTGCGTCGATCCGATTGTCGTTTTCTCAAATTTCACAGCCATTTGACCATGTCTCCTATTGTCCTCGAGCTCGTCGGTTGACTAGACCGCCGCGCCGTAGACCGATTGCAGGTTGTCCGTTTCTAGCATCCATTCCATGGGTTGACCTTCGGTCTGAAAGTCTTTCCCTGGATCCTTCACGACCCAGGCCCCTTCCGCTGCGAAGCTCGAGCCCGTCGATCTGTCGGTGATCGCAAGCGGCAAAGCGCCTGCGCCGCCGGCTTTGTCAGCTTGAAACGCTGTGTTCAGCAGCGCGTTTCCGACTGAGCCCGGCATCAGAGTGACCGTCACCCGGGCCGAATTGTTATTCGACTTCGACCGGGTGGCTTCGCCGTCGCTTCCGACGGCGAGAGTGAAAAGGTCATTATTGTATTCGATGTTAATGAAGCTGCCTTCCGCGAACCCTGTGATCAGGGCACCGCCGAAAATCAGCGACACTTGCTTCGGATCGTATTGGTGCAAGCCCATTGTTTCTATCCTTCCTTTCGGTGCCCTACACCGACAGCGTGCCGGAAACGTTCACGGCGTGAATCGCGCCGGCTAGCGTTCCCTCAAATGTGATCGGATTCGTCGACGGGATGATCCGGGCCTGCCGATCGGCTGCCGGAATATCTGCGACGTTTGGCGCCGTGACTGTGAACGCAGGTGATTCTTCTTCGCCTGTGATCGCATTCGGTCGCGACAACGCGATCAGCCCGGCGCTCGTCGACGTATTCAGCGCCGCCGTCACGTCTGCCGCGATCAGGTCGATCCCTGCATTTGTGAAGGGCACCTTTTCGTTTTTCAGCAGCGTCAGGAAAGCGTTTGTTTGGATATCCTGAAACAGCTTGTCGACCCCGCGCACGACGTCGAGAAATTCTCCCGACGCGACAGTGCCTTCGAACGTATGATTTCGACCGGCGAGCACCCGGTAGCCGTTTGCGCTCTTCGCCGTCAGATTCGCCAGCTGCGTCGGTGAGAACTCATCGACGAGAACCGCCTTCAACGTCTTGAACTTCCACGTCGACGACGACGGGGTTTTTGGCAGCTGCAAACCTACCCTACCGGCCGCGACGTCGTTTGTGTCGTCGGTCGCGTATACGACACCCGACCGAGCCAACGAAAGCGCCTTCAGCTTCGACGCAATGTCTCCGGGGCTGACCGAGTCGAAAGGCGTATCGACGATCGCTGCGTCGCTCGACTGCGCAAGGAAGGTGCGTCGCTGCACCTCAATTGCCCGAGCAGCTGAAAGTATCAGCTCGTCGCTGCGGTCAGTCAGAAGCAACAGATACCAATCGGCCTGCTCTGCTGTGATCGCCGCCAAGTCTTCCGGGATCCCCACGTTCAGCACGCGAAGAGTCGAGACCATGACCGACGCCGGCGACGTCAGCACGAGCACGAAATTCGTAGCCGGGTTCGTCACGTCGATTAGATCGACACCCGTCGGTGCTGCGGTGACCCCCGTCAATGCGGTTTGCCCGTTCAGCAGCGTGATCAACCCGTCGCGGATCTGCGTCGCCGTGTTCGAAATCGCATTGAAGGTGACTGCCACCGACCCGATCGCGATCGTATACGCGCCGTCAGCACCGCCAGCCGAAACGTCGATGTTCTGAAGGAACGCCATGTTCGACGCCGGCGTGATCAACGTGATCGGGAATTGGATCCCGGCAGTGTCTGCGGTGAGCGACAGATCGTCAGTGCTGACCGGCGCTGCCGTCACGTTCGTATCACCGACACCGGGCACGAGCGCATTCACTGCGAGCACGAGCGCGTCGCGAATAGCGGTAACCCCTTCAGCCACAACCGTGAAGGTTGCGTCCTGGCCAGCGATCTGAATCGTGAAATCGCCGGCAACCGTCGACACGACGCGAACCGTGTCGACCTGCGCAACCGAAGCGATTCGACGACCGACTGCGATCTTCGACGGTCTCGGATTCTGCGAGAAGATCACGACCGCCATCCGGTGCACTGCGTCGGAAGTCGTGAAGCCGTCGTCGAGGAGTTGGCTCGCTTGTGTATAGAAGCGAAGCCGCTCGGCGAAATTTGTGTGAACGGGCCCAAGTAGCAGAGGCACGCCGAAACCCGGTAGGGTGAGCGCGCTGCTTTGAACCACGATTGAAATAGTGACAACGTCGTCTAATGACATCTTCTTTCCTCTCCTATGGGCTCAAGCTTCCCACTATCGAAACCCCAATTTGTGCATCTTCAATAAAATCGCCGACACGAAGGTCACGCGTTCGACACCGAAGCCGCACGTCGAAACCCGATCGATCTTCCCAGGCTGAACCTGCGATCCCATCGGGCTTGCGCTCGCCTTCAACCGAAACCATCGACCATCCGGCAGCCCTAAGCGGCTCGAGTACGTCGTCGACTTCGAGTGAATTCTGAAGCGCGGTTATAGCAGCGACCGACTCTAACAACGGGCCTGGCGAGCTTGTCGCCGATTCCGGTTCGGATCTGCCGCCCGCGTCGACTTGGAACGTGGCGACGCTCTCCCCTTCGGTCGCCGAAAGTCGTCGAATTCGAAGCTCGTCGCTAACGGTCAGCGCCGGAACGTCCGAAGTCGTAGGCACGAGATTGATCACGAAGCGCACGGCGCCGTGCGGCACGGCGATCTTCGTTGCGGTTACGGGTTCGGCTAGGCCGATGATCGCAGCGAGCAGCCCGTCGATCACTTGCTCGAGCGTCTCGCCGACGCCGGTCGTATAGTCTGCGTCGGCTCCATTGATCGTCGCACGGTATAGAGTCGCGTCGACTATTGTGTCGACCGTGATCGCGGTGCCTACGGAGAGCGCTGCCGAAGCGTCGCCTTGCCCCTGCGCAACCGGCGGCACAAGCACCTGAAGGAATACAAACGGCTTCGGGGGCTGCGGTGCGCCGCTTCCTGCGACGACTTGCTTGCCGAAAACAGTAAGCCATCCTGTCGGCGTGTTTTCCTTCGCCCACGTTTGGAGCGCTTGCCACATTTCGCCCCAGTCTTCGGGGGCATACTTGATCCCTGCCATCAGACACCGATCCTTGTGGCAATCGCTTTCGCGTATTGGGCTTGGACTTCCCAGGTTTCCGAAACCTTCACTTCGTAAGTCTTGCCCGACCAAACAATGTGATCGGCCTTGCCCTGCGCGCTGACGTCTGAGGTCAGCAAAGCGTTTCGGATGTAGAGGGTGATCGCTTCCTTCGTGCGTTCGTTTTCCGGCAGCTTCTCGACTTCCTTCGGCGTGCTTGGCTGAACGACGGCGTCGGTCGGTGTGTCGAAAGACGTCGAACCTGAGAAGCGTCCCGAGGTATCCCAGGCACCGCCGCCAAAACGACGCACGGTGATCGCATGCTTCGCGCCGAGCTCTTGCAGAATGCAAGTGCCGATATCTGCGAAAGGGTGCGGCACTATAGCTGCCCCTTCGGCGGTTTCTTGCCCTTCACGACGGCGTGCGTGATTGCTTGTCTCAGCGCCCCGGTGTCGATCAGCGGCTTGCTCGAGCCCTTTCGTGCGATCGTCGAAGCTGCGAGGCCCTCCCACGAGGTATCGCCCGTTGTGATCTTTTTCTTGATCGCATTTTCCACGAATTGACCGATCACGCCGGCGGCTTTCTCGGAGGTCAGCTTGCCGTCGGGGACTTTCCCTAGCGCTTTTTGAGTGACATCGGCGATCTGCCCGCGTCGCTCGTCGATGGTCGAACGGATAAACGATCGTTGCGGGATACCGGCCAATGGTGCGCCGAATTCGTGAACGCTTGCGACAAGTGCCATCGTCGTTCCGTCTTCGCGTTCGCCTGCGTCACCGTGCACGCCGACGGTGACGTGAACGCCGTCGAGCGCGGAGAGCTCTTTCATGATGGTCGCGAATCCTAGATCCTTCACTTTGACGCTAGACTTGCCCATTAGCAGAGCACCCTAGCCGAACCGCATTCGCCGCGCGCCATAAATTGATAATGTTGACCGTAGGCGGTTGCGTCGAGATTCATCTTCGCGGCATCCCACCCAATCGAAGCCGAGCCTGCGCTGACGTTCGTCGCGCCCTTTGCTCGGGCGCCGCCGGTGACATACGCGAGCAGGTGCGCGGCGTAGTATTCGCGAGCGATATCGGTCTTCAGTCCAAAGCAGACCGCGTCGACGCAGTTGTTCGCTTCGGTCAGAGCCTTACTGATTAGCTCGGGCGGAAACTGCGCCTGATCAGCCCAGTCAGGGAAACGACAACGGAAGTCGGCGACATCGACGGGATCTTGCGCGCCGGCGACCGAAACAACGTTGAAGGGTTGTTCGAATTCCTGCTCGGCATCGCCCGAGTTTAGAGCGAACCGCCAAGTGATCTTGTGATTCGTCAGCGGCTCGGCAACGTCGACCGTCCAAACCGAGGTGAGGTGACCTGTCGAGATGCGTTGACCTACCGGGCAATCATTCGCCGGATCGACCGGTTCAAAGCCCGCGACCGGGAACGTCTGCACGGGAAGGAGCGGGTTTGCAATGTCGAAGATCGCAAACGTCAACGAGAAAGGATTCACGAGAACGCCGTTCAACGTGATGAAAACGTCGAGCTTCGGATTCGAGCAGTCGATCACTTCAAGCCGTTCGACTAAAGTACTCATGGCGCGACCCCCGGATTGACAGCATGCCCGCGCACACCAGATCCGCCGATGCCGTCGATCGCGTCACGAATCGCTTCGAGCGTATCGGTGCCCGCCAGCCATCCGGCGCCGGCGAGCTCGGATAGGTCGCGATCGTCTGCGCCGCGAATTGCCGAAACGATCGACGCGAGAATGGCGCCAGCTTGCCCGGGAGTGAACGCGCCCGGCAACGCCTCAGACCAAACGCCGGCGACGATTGCTGCGACGGTCGGATCGTTCAGCGCTCCGATCGCTGCGAGGATAGTCGCAAGGTCGAGCGGGATGTTCGCAGCGTCGAGCTCGGCGAGCCGTGCTGCTGTGATCTCGTCGAGGTTCGCCGCACGTGCCGCCGTGTACTCTGAACGTCTCGCGAGGGTGTCGATCGACTCGGCGAAATATTCGATTGGTGCACCGCCGAGCACAACGGGGGCGAGAATGATTTCGATGTTTGCGTGATATTGTCCGGCGCCTTCCGCCGTCGAAAAGCCCGCGGTGATCGTGAACAGGTAGCGGCCGTTCCCGATCTCCGACAACGAGCTCGGCACGAACAAACCGGCGCTCGCACCGATGACGCTGATGTCGAAGTTTGCGAGGACCAACCCGAGCCGCGGCGCGCCGCCGCGGTGCACGTTGAAATAATAAGGGTACGCAACCCCTACTTGACCGAGTCTTGCCATGATCTAACTTGGCGGACCCCCGCTGGGGCGAGCGGCGATCGCGTCGGCAGCTTCTTTCTGCCGCTTACCGCGTTCGACCACTTCGTCCATCGTCGGCGGTTTCTTGAGATCGCCGGAAACCTGCTGCGCAATGAAGCCGCCGTCGGCTTCGACGACAGAGCGTTGCATGAGGGCGAGAATCTGAACGATCTCACCTACGGGCGTTGCTGGCGACGGGTTCTCTTGAAGCACCGCGGTGATCCGCTGAAGAAGCGAGATGCGCATAGGAACGATCGGATCATCGGGCGCCGGCGGTTTGCCCGCGTCGATCTGCGCCTTCAGCGTTCCGATCTCTTTCTCAGATTCTAAGCGCTTCTTTTCGGCGTCGGCTTCGAGTTGAGCGATCGTCGCCCTTAGTGCTGCTTCGGTCATACGACTGTCCCTTGGTAGTACTTCACACCTGCCGCCTTGCTTGGGTCGTCAGTGTTCAGTAGCCATGTGTAAAGCGCTGCCGCGTTTTCCGCGTAAAGCGGGTTCGACGTCGACGTCGCGAAAGTGTTTGCCATCAGATCGTCATAAACCAGATCAGCAGGCACGGGCGGTGGGCCCGGTTCGGGCGGCTTGTTTTCGATTCGGATCACACGCGGCGCCGTCTTGCCGGCGGTCCATGATCCGTCGGCTGCTTTGTTCCCGTAGACCAAGGTCAGCACAAGGATCCGCCTTGAAACGCGATGTCGAATGTCGTCGATCTTCACGTGCACATAAGACTCGGCGGCCGAATTGTGCTCAGCGTCATGGTTGATCGGTGTTGTCAATAAGATCGGCATGCGTCTACCCAAACCATCCCAAGTCAACGAGTCCTTGTCGGAGCTGATTGATCTGATCGCTCACGTCGGCGAAGTTGTCGTTGATGGCTGCTTCCTGCGCTGTCGTCGCGCCGGATCCATTGACCACCGGCACAGCAACCACCGTGTTATTCGCCGTGCCGGTCGTGCTGTCGGTCAACGCGCCGGGATCTGTCCGCTGCCCGACTGGCGTCGCTGCGAACACTCCCCAAAGCCCGGTGCTACCTTCGTATTGAATGCCCGGCGTTGCGATCTGATTGGTGATCCCCATCGCGGGATTAGTCGGGCCGTCGGATTGCAGGTTCGCGATCTCTAATGCGGTGACATCGGTCAGAGTGCCGAGCTGCGCTTGAAGTGTTGAGGCGTGGAATACGACCCGCTCCGTGATGGTCGCGCTCGCGTTGATACGTCCGGCCCCCACAAACTGGGACCACCTGCCTGTAAGTGTGTAAGACGTCGCGCCACCGTCGACGCGGAATTGCGGTTGACTTAGGAAGTCGGCGAGCAAGTTTTGCGTGACAACGCTTACAGCGCCATTAGCGCGAATGAAGGGCTGATGCACGAATGTCCGCACGGGCCCGATGAAGCGCGTCGCGCCGGCGTTGCCCTGATAGCTTGCGTTGTGATTCACGACCAGCCCACCGCCGAAGACATTCCCGTCTTGAAGGTACTCAGCGATCATACCAACGCCGAGCGCTGCGCCGAACGTTGCGTTGACGAAGTCGAGCGAAATAACCGCACCACTTCCGAAGTCGATCTTTGACCCCGTCGACGTCAACGTGCGAGAAGTAGGGAGCAGTTGGATCTGATCAAGACCGACCGTCAGCGTCGTGCGCCCCGGGAAAAGACCGGGCTCGAGATCCAAGCCTGCGAGCGCATCGCTTGAAATTATCGCTTTGTTTGTCGTCGTGTCGAAGTCGGTCGATAGAACGTCGGTCGCGCCGCGTCTGACGTTGAAGTATCGCGACCGCCCGACAGCGAGCGCGGCGCCGTCGAGATCGAGAGCTCCGCGCGTCGTGTCGAGCGCGATAACACCGGTCAGCGAAGAGTCATAGACCCCTTGCAGATCCGGCAGACCTAGGACGTCGTCAGTCACGAAGCCTCTACGCGATCACCGGTGCCGGCGGCGGCTTCATTTGCGACGTCGGGATCTCGCCCATGTCGATTTGATTCAGCTGCGGGTCGGCTGCTGACATTCCGTCTTCGACTTCCCTCTGCTTTGACGTGAGCTCGCCTCGCTCGGGCTCGGGCGGCACGTATGTCGACGCGCCGGCGTCGGGCCCCGCTGGTGACATCATCGGGCGTTTGCCTTCGTGAACGAGCTGCGCCTGCTCGCCGCTCATCTCCCAAAGCCAACCTTTTTGCAGGTATGCTTCGACGGGGCCGAGCTCTTTGGCACCGGTGTTCTCGTTCGGCGAGCTCTTCTTCG